>Ga0114993_10006559_pt1 | contig 10953 bp, 6 predicted proteins | sample ArcticOcean_MG_C_FD_87042 | JGI IMG/M metagenome (GOLD analysis project Ga0114993, IMG submission 87042) | Marine microbial communities from western Arctic Ocean - ArcticOcean_MG_CB2_150 | ecosystem: Environmental > Aquatic > Marine > Oceanic | place: Arctic Ocean: Canada Basin | collected...
CTCCAGCATCGCATTGGCTTCTTTCAAATCATTTTCGCCGATTTGAATTGCAGCCATATATCTATCGAGCGCTTTTTTATTAGCCCCTTCAGCAGCTGACACTGCTTTATTTAATTTACTTTTCTCTTTGTCTAAAGACGTGACCTTTTGAGTCAGAGATTCATTGTTTTTATCGGCTCGTAAGATTTGAGCCTGGGCCTGTTTATTTTTCTCTTCGACATTAGCAATTTCAGATTTCAATTTTTGAACTTCCTGCATATTCAAAGCCTTTGATTTTTCATAATCACTTTTAATCTTATCCCGTGCTTTGATCAAGAGTCCCACTTCTTTAACTTTCCCGAGAAATGCCTCATTGGCCTTTTGAATTTCAAGCCTCGCAACTTCTTTAGCATTCAAAGACGCCTTCTTGTTTGCGCCCCGCTCACTAATGAGTGCTTTCTCTAGATCAGAAATCTTTTCTTCTTTATCAACCCGATCTTTCTCAACTAAAGAGATTTTCTTGTTAGCTGAATCAAGGTTATCTTTGATTGATGTAAGTTCATTTGCTCTGACAAACATCCAGATTATTGCCGTTACTAATAAAATAGAAAAAACAATAGGGACGAGCCCTGATTTTTTTTCTCTGGAGCTTGACTCTTCTGAATAATTTTCACTCACTGAATCAATTATTACCTCGTCTTCAATCAGAAGAGCCTCATTATTTGATGGCTCTATTTTAACAAACTTTGATTCGGCTAACGCTGCCGGCGTAATCCATATTGTAAAACATTTTGATGTTACGCTGATCAAATTATCACTATCGAGTCGAATGGGTGCTTTATCCTCATCAGATTGACTTTCATCAAATGCTTCGATCGGCAAAGTTGAGATTTCTTCATCCTGTTCTTGTGAGATTTCAGCCCAAACACTAAAAGCCTTAGATGGTGGCAATGAAATAAATTCACCCTCAGAGATCCAATCATCTTTGCCCTGGGACTCTACTGAATTTGAAAAAACTTCATCTGATAATTGCAAGTTTTTGCATTCTTCAATCGATCTAACCCATACAGTGAATGGTTCTGAACGATCCAGGCTAATGAGGAGCTTTACACTTTTGGAGCGTTCGTTCCATATCCTAGCAAACCACCCTCCCTCGGGACGGCTAATTGCTGTCGGGTTCTTTTCTATATTTTCGCCTGCTGGTCGTGCCATTTTTAAAGAGAATCTCAATTATAATTAATTCAAAAGTAACACAGATTTAACTCTAAAATAAAGCTCCTTAATAAATTCCTTCTTTTGCATCCCCACTATGAGGCATTGCGTTTATCTCAATGGGTGGCAAAATGTCTTCTCAAGCTATAAATCAAAAGCTTAAATCCAATTGAAAATATGTTACTCGTTATCGATAACTACGATTCTTTCACATATAATCTAGTTCAATATTTCGGTGAACTTGGTGCCGTTATGGAAATTCGAAGAAATGATGAAATTTCAATCGAAGAAATTAAAACTCTCAAACCAGAAAAAATATGTATATCTCCTGGCCCATGTACCCCTAACGAAGCGGGGATAAGCTGTGAAGTGGTGAAAGAATTTGGACCATCGATACCTTTACTTGGAGTATGTCTAGGCCATCAATCAATCGGCCAAGTATTTGGTGGCGAAATTGTCCGTGCAGAAAAACTAATGCATGGTAAAACATCCATGGTAGAACATAACGGAAAGGGACTTTTTGATGACATCCCAAACCCTTTCAAAGCAACACGTTATCACTCTCTACTAATAAGAAAGGATTCGCTCCCCGATTGTTTAGAAATTACAGCAGAAGCAAAAACAGATGAAAAAGAAATCATGGGCATCAGACACAAAGAATATCCAATACATGGTTTGCAATTTCATCCTGAATCCATACTTACGGAAGAGGGGAAAAAGCTTTTGTTCAATTTTCTTCAGCTTTAATATTTGGCGAATAGATGACAAATCAATTCTATAATGACTTCGACATCACCTCCAGAAATGAAGAAGAAAATGATCGCCCAAATGATTATAGAAGCCCTTTTCAGATAGATCGCGACAGGATTATCTACACCCCTTCCTTTAGAAGGCTTCAAAGTAAAACGCAGGTCTTTCTTTCTGGAGAATACGATTTTTATCGGACTCGCTTAACTCATTCCCTAGAAGTCGCCCAAATTGGAAGATCTATCTGCAACCGACTAAAAAAAAGAAGCACTCTCTTAAATGAAGAATACTTTGTAGACCCTGATCTAGTCGAAGCAGCTTGCCTATCTCATGATTTAGGACACCCTCCTTTTGGTCATGCTGGAGAACGAGTTCTTCATTCAATAATGCAAGGTCAGGGAGGATTCGAAGGGAATGCACAAACACTACGGCAACTCACAGAGACCATCTACGGTCAACGCGGCATGAATCCAACACGAGCTTTCCTGGATTCTACGCTCAAATATAAAACTCTATTATCTGAAATTCCTGAAGCCCCTAATCACTTTATATATGACTATCAAATCAAACATCTTGTATTTGCTTTCGAAGATAAAAATCAAATATTACAATTTGATGCCGGCAAGGTAAGGAATGCCTTCAAATCCGTGGAATGCCAAATCATGGACTGGGCTGATGATACTGCATATTCCTTAAATGATATTGTTGATGGAGCCAACGCAGGATTCATCAACCTTCAAAATCTAGAGAGTTGGGCCGAAACAAATAACCTGAAGGGTAATGATGCAGAGAACTTAAATCAGTTATGCAAATTCATTAGAAAAAAACGCCTCGAACCGCTAATGGGAAGAAAGGTCGGTGATTTTATTGCTGCGGCAAGCATCATCAATTCTGAAGATAACTTTATGTCGAGCAAAACAGCACGTTACAAATATCAAATACATGTAAATCCAGACATCGCACAAGAATCCAAATTATATAAAAATATTTCTCTAGACCTTGTATTTAAATCGCCTCAGCTACAGCAATTAGATCATAAAGCCAGTCGAGTCCTAGGAGAACTATTTAATATTCTTTCTGAAAATTATATTACAAAAACTAGAACCCCACTCAGGCTAGTTAGTGCAGAGTCGGAAAAACTTATAGCCAGTGCAGAAGAAGATTCAGCAAAGGCCAGAATTATTACTGATATCATTTCAGAAATGACAGACAAATTAGCTGTTCGCACCTACCGCAGATTAGTCGATCCAAATTTTGGCTCCATTTTGGATCTCGTGTGAAACTTCCCTTTCTTTGGAATTAGAACTAATATAGCAACAACAGAATTTATCGTGCACCATTACCAAAAAACCATTATCAAAATATTTACTTTTTGCTTATATTTTTCCTACGGAATCAATCTCAGCTTTAGTGAAATAGTTATCAATGAAGTTCATTATAACAGTGAACCTAACAATGCATTGAATGAATTCATTGAACTTCACAATATTTCAGGTGATTCCATCAATATTTCTGGATGGTTCTTTTCCGATGGAATTGAATATCAATTCCCTCAAAAAACGGAAATCGGAGCAAATGGTTATCTTGTAATAGCAGAAAACCCAGAAGAGTTACTTAAGACTTATGGCCAAGAGGCCTTAGGGCCCTATTCTGGCAATCTAGGAAGTGATGACGACCGCATTGAGTTACGACGTTCTGATGGAACAGTGGCTGATACTGTACTTTACAAGTCCAGGTTCCCTTGGCCTGTCGGTGCAAATGGAACGGGATCCTCAATGGAGCTCATTAATCCATTACTCGACAATAATTTAGGAGGTTCCTGGCGCAGTTCTTCGGTGCCAGGAATATTGCCAGAACTATCATTAATTGCCACAGGGAACAGTGATTGGCGATGGAGGCCCGGGGATACTGAAGCGTCAGATCCAATTAGTGATTGGCGAAAAATAGATTTTATTGAAGATAATTCATGGGCCAATGCAACTCTTCCAATTGGCTACGGGAGCGTGCGTGGCATTGATATCGCAACAGAAATAAATGGGATGCGCAATTCATTTACCTCAGTCTTTCTCCGCAATGAATTCCATATTGCGCCAGAGGAAATTCCTCAACAGCTCCAAATAAGATTCATGCTCGATGACGGAATGATTATTTGGATCAACGACACTGAAGTACTCAGATATAACATGAACACAGGTGAACCTGCCGCAAACGGTACTGCCAGCAGGAATGGACAAGAAGGGTCATGGAAAGAAGAACTCATTGAAGGTGTAGCTGGATACTTGCAAGAAGGAAAAAATACAGTTGCTGTACAACTCTTCAATGTCAGCAGTAATAGTAGTGATCTTGGACTAGAACTAGAAATCATTCGGCCAAGTCGTGGAGAAGGAGAGCCACCTATTCCCTCTCCGGGAGCAAAGAACTCAACTTTCACAAGTAATGCTCCACCAATCACTAGACAGGTCAATCACTGGCCAGAACAACCCAATTCCAATCAAGAAACAGTCATTACAGCAAAGGTAACTGATAACGAGGGAGTAAAGAATGTCTGGCTAGAATATCAAGTCGTTGCTCCTGGCTCTTATATACCTGCATTTCTTGCAAAATCGACAAGTAAACTCATTTCTAGTCCTAACTCTCTACGTGAACCTAACCCTGTTTATCATGATCCGGAAAACTGGAAAACTTTGGCAATGTTGGATGACGGAATTGGTAATGATGAAACCGCCGATGACAGCACCTTTACTGCAACTGTACCAAATCAACCAAATAGAAGCCTCTTAAGATACAGAATCATTACAGAAGACAACGATGGTAATAGCATTCAGTTACCTTACGAAGATGACCCAGCATTGAATTTCGCCTCTTTCGTTTATGATGGCATACCCGATTATATGGTTGAAAAAAGCAGGGCATTTCCTACTCCTCACACATATCCGTCAGAACTCATCAATTCAATACCGGTATACCAAGTACTCACAGACTCAAAAGATTTTGATCAAGCCGTAGCATATAATGGCGGAGACCAAATAAGTCGTGACAATTATGATGCCAGAAGTGCTTATAACTGGAACTGCACCTTTGTCTATGAAGGCAAAGTATATGATAATGTAGGATATCGTTTGCGACAAAGAAATGCTCGATACTCAGGTAACGGAAGACGGAGCTTTAAATTTAGATTCAATCTAGGAAGCTATCCAAAATTTCACAATACCGACGGGGAAGGCTACCCTACAGAATGGAAATATCTGGCAACGCACAAAATGAAGGGTTCGCGTGGAAATCATACATGGGGCATAGAACAAGCGGCTAATCATATCCTTTGGAATATGACGGGAACCCCCGCACCCTTCACTCATTGGTTCCATATGCGAGTGATCCGGGGAGCTGAGGAAGCCCCAAAAGGAAACAATGGGCAATATCAGGGAGACTATTACGGAATGTTATTGGCCATGGAGGAATTCGATGTCCGGTTCATTGATGCCCATAATCTTAAAAAAGGAAATCTATACAAGCTCATAAGCGGACGAACTGACGGAGTGTCAGTGAGACGTTATCTGGCGAGAGAAGGCGTCGATGACGGATCTGATTTTAAAAATATAATATTTCAATTAAAACCAAACAAATCAGATGATTGGCTGAACCAACATGTAAACTATAATTCCTGGAACCATTATCATGCTATCGTAGATGCGGTGCGCCATTATGATGTACAACCAAATACAAGTGAGCATCTAAAAAATCGTGCATTTTATTTTGAGCCTTCAAAAGAAACAAATTATGGGAGACTCTGGGTCTTACCTTGGGATTCAGACACTAGCTGGGGACCAAACTGGGGCGGCGGCATGGGTTTTTGCAAACAAGCCATTTATGGGACCAATCCTCCCAGGCCCGAATTCGATCTCGAATATCGTAACGTTGTAAGAGAGATACGAGATCTGATTTGGACAGAAGAACAAATTAATTTACTACTCGATCCTCTAGCTGCACGCATTTCTGGTCTAGTTAATGCTGACCGTGATCGATGGATAGGGGCTAGTGGAGGCAGCGAAAGCCCTCCTCCCATAGAAAACGTAATTAATGATATGAAAAAGTTCGCATTCATTGGAGGGTCTTGGGTAGGAGGAAACGACGGGAATATGGCCTCCATTTCCAGAGATAGTGGGACATCAGGAAGATCAGGCAGGGATGCTTATCTGGACGCACTTGGTTCCGATTCTTTAATACCAAGGACACCTTCAATAACGTATAAGGGTATAGAAAGCTATCCACAGGGTGGACTGAAATTCGAAAGCTCCGATTTCTCAGATCCTAATGGCCCCGGAAGCTTTAGAGCCATGGAATGGAGAATCGCCGAAATAAGTAAAGGTGAAACTACTTTTATGAATCCCGGCTCAGAATGGAAATATCTTGATAATGGAACAGATCAAGGAAATTCATGGAAAGAGATAGACTCTGACGATTCGAACTGGTCCCAAGGAAAAACTCCCGCTGGATTTGGCAGTATTCAGAACACTCAAATAGTGACAACTTTAGATTTTGGATCTCTGGCTTCAGAAAAACACCCCACTTACTATTTCAGAAAAATAATCAATATTGAGGACCCCGAACAATTCAGCCAATTCGTCTTCAATCTACATGTTGATGACGCGGCAATCGTATATGTTAATGGACAAGAAATTCTAAGAGACGGGTTCTCTGATAGTGACATTGTTAATTATAATACTTATGCCCCTTCTGGAGGAAAAGAAGGCGTCTTCGATACCTTTGAAATCCCTGCGAATGCGTTTTCAGAAGGCACGAACTTGATCGCTGTCGAACTACATAATCAGTCACCAGGAAGCAGTGATCTGGTTTTTGACATGTCCATTACCGCTAACGCTTCAATACTGGATCCGAAATTTGAGTGGAATGCCAATTGGGAATCAGGTGAAATCAAAACGTTTTCCTCAGAAATAGCCCCACCGGCTAATGCCGTGAGAGTCGGGAAAACATATAGAACAAGAGTCCGCCATATGGATAATACAAACCGTTGGAGTCATTGGTCTGGACCAACTCAGTTCACAGTCACTGAACCCGATCTTTCTCCATGGTCTAACTTAGTGATAAGTGAAATAATGTACAATCCCTCCCAACCCAGCATCGCCGAATTGAATGCCATGCCTGAGCTTAATAATAACGACTTCGAATGGATAGAATTCCAAAACATTAGTCCAGTTTCAATAGATCTTGAAGAATTACGATTTACAAAGGGAATCGAATTTGATTTCTCGGTCAGCTCAACAAAAAAAATAGAACCAGGAGAAAGATTACTGTTAGTAGCTAATGTTGCTGCTTTCAATCTTCGTTACGACCATCCTTCGACACCACAATTCGTAGCAGGAACTTTTTCCAAGAACCTGTCCGACTCAGGAGAACGAATAAAACTAAGTTTCGGAGCAGGAACTCCAGTCATTGATTTTACTTATGATGACAATTCGCCCTGGCCAGAAGGCGCTGACGGTGATGGATTCAGCCTTGAATTGATTTTTCCAGACTCGAATCCGGACCACAATGAGGCAAAGAACTGGCGACTAAGTTCGGAAATTGGCGGATCTCCTGGTGAAGAGGGTGCTGTTATTGAAGAACAGACATTTGCAAATTGGTCAGCAGAGAATGGGGGCGTTGAAGCTAACTCTGACACGGACAATGATGGCCGAAGTGCCTTAGTTGAGTTTGCGATGGGAACCAATCCTCGAGTCTTCGAAAATGAGAGTGCTCTTATCAAGGTTGAGTTTGTGACAGAAGAGATAGAAGGAGCTGTGCAAGAGGCATTGAAGATTACTTTTCTTAAGCAATCAAATATTGCGGGAGTTACAATAGTACCTGAATGGTCTGATGACCTAGTTAAATGGACGACTGACAGTCGGCAAGGAGGCCACAAAATAATTTGTGATATGACACCTATTGGCAATCGAAAATTTAAGTATGTATATTATGTAATAGATGATGGTAAGGGCGCAGCGCAAGTCTTCCTGAGGCTCAAAACTACTCTGCGATAAAACCTAAGATAACCTTCCTTAGTTGAAGACCAACTAATATCAAATTGAGTAAGCTGAAAAATTTTAGGGCCTTAATTACTAGGAGGTAATTTAAATTGATAATCGACTCATGTTAGTGCATTGGCTTAATATCCAATAACATCTGCGCATTACTCGGAAATCTTTCCATAATCGATAGCATGCGTTCAATCGCTTCAATCGGACGATGACCAGCTAGCCCTCGACGTATTATGGAAATTTTCTCCCACTGGTGAGGAGGTATTAACAGCTCCTCTCGACGAGTACCTGACCGGAATATGTCAACTGCCGGATATATATATTGCTCAGCAATTGCACGGTCTAAGACTAACTCCATATTACCAGTACCTTTAAGCTCCTCAAAAATTCGGTCATCCATTGCACTATTCGTCTCAATTAATGCAGTGGCAATAATTGTCAATGAGCCTGCATCTCGTGTATTTCTTGCCGCGGCAAAAAGTTTCCTAGGCATTTCTAAAGCTCGAACCGTCAGCCCTCCAGTACCCGTAGGTCCTCCTTTACTAGTTGCATTGTTAAATGCTCTTGCTAGCCGAGTGATTGAATCCATTAGCATGAAAACATGTTCACCTGACTCAACTAACCTCTTCGCTCTCTCAATCGCAATTTGAGCAATCCGGCAATGCATCTTAACCTCCATATCATTAGAACTTGCATATATCTCGGCTTCCGGCAAAGCCCTCCGCAATTCAGTGACTTCCTCCGGCCTCTCATCAATCAATAATACCATCACCTTAATGCCGCTATGATTTTTGATAACAGACTCAGCCATGTGTTGAAGGATAGTCGTTTTACCTGTCCTAGGGGGTGCCACTATAAGTCCGCGCTGACCACGTCCTATAGGAGCAATTAAGTCAATGATTCTCGTTGTCATTCGATCTTTATCAGTCTCCATCTGAAGTCTGCGATCAGGGTTAACTGCTTTCAACTCTTCAAACCATGGCATCGTTTTAAATTCATCCGGATCACGCCCATTAATATCTAACAGCTTTGTCAGTTGCGGCCCCCGCCTACCCATCCGAGTTTCGGCCTTAACCCAAAGACCATCTCTAAGGCCAAAATTACGAACTATTTCTGGTGTAACAAAAACGTCATCTGGAGTCTGCCTAAAATCCTTACTAGGCTCTCTCAAGAATCCAAATCCTTTACCTGAAATCTCAAGAATTCCTTCCTGTTCGGTAAGCGGGCCTAAAAGTTCTTCTTTAAAGTGATTATCTTTTGAAGATTTATTTCTCTTATCATTCCTATTGAATTTAGGCCCCCTCCTCTTCGGTGATCTTTTTTTCTCCTTCGAGAAACTTGAACTATCCGCCACAGGATTATCTTCGGCCTTTTTCCCAACATTCACTTTTTTGTCAGAGTCTTGAATTTCTGTCTCGCTCATACTTTATTTGATGTGTACTAAATAAAATAAATAATTTAAATCTCGATCGTCTCCATTAACTGTTCCGGTATATCAAAATTCCCATAAACACCCTGAGTGTCATCATAATCATCAACAGCTGCGAAGAGTCGTAACACTTGCCGCGCTATTGAAGGATCACTGATACTCGCAGTCGTTTTAGGAACAAAAATCAGCTTCTGTGACTCAATATGCGTACCTGATTCTGAAATCGTATTAGCAACATTTGAAAGTTCATCATTAGCAGTGATGATATAAAATAATTCATCATCATTAACAACATCCTCAGCGCCCGCCTCAATGGCTAAGCTCATAACTTCTTCTTCGCTACGGGATTCTTCTGATAATTTAATTTCACCTTTGCGATCAAACATATGAGACACACTGCCAGATCCTCCTAAATTTCCATTATTTTTATTAAATAAAGTCCGCAAATCTGCAAAAGAACGATTCTTATTATCTGTGATTATTTCAACAATAAATGCTATACCACCAGCTCCGAATCCTTCATAACAAGCCTCCTCATATGAAACACCTTCAATCTCTCCAGTACCTTTCTTAATCGCTCTTTCAATAGTATCTCCAGGCAAACTTTGCTTTTTGGCATTGGTTACCGCTTGCCGCAACCGAGCATTCAAATCCAAATCCCCCCCCCCATCACGTGCAGCCACAGTTATCTCTTTCGCAAACTTACTGAAAAGCTTGCTGCGTTTCGCATCGGTAGCACCTTTAATATGCTTCACCTTGGACCACTTGTTATGTCCGGACATATAATTAATTCCAGCAAAGCCAGAATATATAATTAAATAAAAAAAGAGTATTTTGATTGTTTTTTCCTAATCTCAGCAGGATAAACCTGCTTAAGTAATGGAAATTATGACCATTCACCTTGAAGTCCTTTTATTATTTGATTTGCAACACCCCTATTCAATTGGGCACTGCATCTTCTTAAACCTAAAGGAAAGATCACATTTCTCCGATTGGAGAACAGCGACATTCTAAGTAAAAAAAAATGCAATGTCAATGGATGCTTCAAATTAAGTTGATCTATGCTAAATCAAAGACCAAAATAATATTTTCCATGCAATATACTAAGCAACAAGGTGTTTTCTACTTGATCCCAAGCACGCCTTTGCTAATGAAACATTGGAAATAATATCACCTCTAGTTACTAGGAAGCAAATCAAGGATCAAAAAAATGGGCAAACAATATAATAAACTGATTAAAAGAGTTCGACGCAAAAATTATCTCAAGCGTAAGCAAGAGCAACTATTGGCTAAGAAAAAATTAAGTAAGTCTTCCAGTGCAAAGGATGTAAAATCCAAGCCACTTACAGACTCAACACAAAAAGCCGCAGCTAAAAAAGCCGCAGCTAAAAAAGCACCAGCTAAAAAAGCACCAGCTAAAAAAGCACCAGCTAAAAAAGCACCAGCTAAAAAAGCACCAGCTGAAAAAGCACCAGCTGGAAAAGCACCAGCTGGAAAAGCAACCGGGGCTGAGAATAACGAATCTTAAATTAGAATTCATTACAAAATGAA
>Ga0114993_10006561_pt1 | contig 10951 bp, 7 predicted proteins | sample ArcticOcean_MG_C_FD_87042 | JGI IMG/M metagenome (GOLD analysis project Ga0114993, IMG submission 87042) | Marine microbial communities from western Arctic Ocean - ArcticOcean_MG_CB2_150 | ecosystem: Environmental > Aquatic > Marine > Oceanic | place: Arctic Ocean: Canada Basin | collected...
AGTGAGAACACGATTCTCAGTGTCCCTTCTGGCCTGCTGGTCGAGGCGCAGGCCTTGAGCCTCGCGATCAACGATGGGATTCCGAAGATGATCCGGGAACCGACCGTGGTGGAGGGTGGCCCTGCCATCGTCATCGAAGGTCTGGCCCAACTGGCTGGTGAGGCCCCGGGTATCGAGATCTGCTGGGTGCCGGGCTCATCCGAGGAATTGTGGGCCAGATGGATCCGCCAAGTGTCTGATCTTATCGCCGCGGGTTACCCCGGTTGCGTGGGCTGCGGTGGACCCGGCTCGGAGGGGCCTTGGGATGAGACGGCCTCGCGGGCACGCGCGGGCGCGAACGCGGGGGGTACGTAGTACCCCCATCCCAGGACGATCACGAACTCGCTTCAGCAGCGTTTATGGTCGGTCGCCGGGCGGGCGCCAATTCGGACGGGAACCTCATGGACATGCTGATCGTGGAATCGAATGCCAAGTCCAAGACCATCCAGAAGTACCTGGGGCAAGGATGGATCGTCGCAGCGTGCAATGGGCACGTGCAGGATCTACCGACCAGTCGGGACACCAAGGATGGCAAGAAGGCGATGTGGGCCTCTACGGTCGACAAACTGCCCGACCCTCCATGGGAATGGACCGACGTGAAGGCCCAGCGTACAATCGGCAAGCTGCTGACGCGCGCCAAGGATCAGAATGTCGAGAACGTCTACATTGCCACTGACCCGGACCGTGAGGGTGAGTTCATCGCATGGCGCCTCGAGGAGATCTTCCGCGGCGCGGGTCATGACAACATATGGCGGGTCACCTTCAACGAGATCACCAAGCCAGCCGTTCAGGCTTCGATCGATGCCCGTGGCACAGTCAACCTGAATCTGGTCTCCGCGGCCAAGGTTCGACGCTACATGGATCGCCTGGTCGGATTCCGAGCCTCCAAGTTCAGCCGTTCCTGGTCGCTGCCGGCGATGGGTCGGGTGCAGACGCCAACGCTCGGCTTCGTGGTCGAGCGAGAATTGGCTCGTGAAGCCTTCGTGCCCCAACCCTACTTCTCCGTCCATGCGGATGCCGGCGATGTTCGCTGGAATGCTCGCTTCCACGACAAGACTGATGACGAGGCCTGGATCGATGACAAGGGCAAGTTCCACGGTGATCGCACCAATGACGAATCTCTAGCACAATCCGCACACGGTGCGGCAGGTGCGGGCCTGACGCTCGCATCGGCTGAGCCCGGCAAGTATCAGCGAAAGCCGAGCCCGCCTTTCACCACAGATACCCTGCTGATGGCAGCGGGTTCAGACATGGGCTGGAACCCGCGTCGCACGATGAAGATTGCAGGCGAATTGTACAATGCAGGTCATATCACCTACATCCGCACCGATTCCACGCGCACCAATGCGGGCGCGCGAGACGAGGTCAAGGCCCACATCCACTCGACCTGGGGCGAGGATCATGTCGGTGAAGGCGTGGTTGGTCCCGATGCGAAGAAGAAAGGCTCTGGCAATGTCCAGGATGCTCACGAAGCGATTCGCCCGACCAAACCTGATGCACATTCTCCTGACGACCTCTCCACCGAACAGGCACGCCTCTATCGCCTCGTCTGGGCCCGCTTCGCAGGCAGCCAGATGAACTCGAGCCGCTACGAGCGCCTGTCGATGACGGCGACGGCAGTCGGCTTTGATCGCACCTTCAACGGCACATCCTCATGGCGTGTTCACCGTGGCTGGGAGGCCGCATTCGAAGGCATCCGAAAGGAGCCTGCAATCGCACCACCCGAGTTTGACACCCAAGCGGGAACCGCATTACCCCTCGATTCGGTCAAGGCCGATTCGGAGACGGAGAACCCCTGCTTCCGTCAGGATGAGACCAAGCCACCGGGCCGCTACAAGCAGCATGCACTCGTCCAGCAGATGAAGGCTGAAGGGATCGGCCGACCCTCGACCTATGCGGCGACGATTGACAAGTTGCTGCGCCGAAAATACATGGCGGATGAAAGTGGATCCCTGCTTCCGACCGAGGCCGGACGCACCCTCTGGGTCGAGGTCGCGCCGCATTATGAGCGCACTGGCAACGGCGGCGAGGGCCACCTGTTCTCGACCGGCTTCACCGCCGAGATGGAGGAGTCCTTGGACGGCATCGAGATTGGCACGACCGCCGCTCCGCTGGCCTGGCATACCTTCGCCGAGCACTTCCAAGCCCTGCACCAGGTCGCGCTGGATAAGAAGAAGCTCTCACCTACCCCCAAGCAGGTCGCCTTCTTCGAGCGTCTGGCCGCTAACATGACCGAGGAAGAGGTCAACGGATACACGGGTGGCAAGGAGACGGCAGCGCTCTCAGGTTCAGAGATGCGCGACATCCTCGACCGCATCACCAAAGATCGCCCACCCGAATCTCAGCCGGCGAGCGAGAAACAGGTTAGTTGGATTGCCTCTCTTGCAGAGGGGATTGGCCTGTCCGAAGCAGATGCCTGCGCCCATGTCGAATGCGCAGCATTCTCGGAACTGACCGGCGGTCGCGCCGGTACAGCGAGCAAGTTGATTGAGACGCTGCTCCCTTTGTCCGCGAACATTCCTAGGGATGCCTCTGAGAAACAACTCGCCTGGATTGGCAAGTTGGCGGTCAAGGCCGAATTGTCCGAAGGCGATGCCTGTGCATTGGTCGGCTGCAAGGCGTGGTCGGAACTGACCGGCGGGCGTGGCGGCACAGCCAGTGATTTGATCACGGCTCTGCGCAAGCAGGCGGGCATCGGCAAGGGCAAAGGCAAGGGCAAGAAGAAAGGCAAGGCCAAGGACGATTGAGTCGCTCAGGCGAAGCATGATAGGCGACTCCTCGCCACCTCTTGACCACATGGCGGACCTCGATCACGACGTCATCATTGTCGGAGCCGGCCCCGTCGGTGGACACCTCGGTGCCACCCTCGCCAAGGCGGGCCTATCCGTCCTCATCCTCGAGGAGCACCGTGAGGTTGGCAAGCCTTTCCAATGTGCGGGACTGGTCACGCCGACCGCGATGAATCACGTGAATCTGCAGCACACGATTCTCTCCGATGTTTGGGGGGCTCGACTGCACAGCCCGGCGGGACTCGCGGTGGAGATTGGTGAGCCGGGATTGCTGCGCACCCACGTCGTCTGCCGCAAATTGTTCGATGAGGGCTGTGTCCGTCAGGCGATCGAGGCGGGCGCGACCCTCTGGGTGGACTCTCGACCGACCGCTTGCACCATCGATTCCAATGGCGTCGAATTGACCGTGGACAGAGAAGGCGTGGAGCAGAAACTCAGATGCAAACTGCTCTGTGGTGCGGATGGCGTCCATTCTTGGACACGACGACACTTCCGCATGGGCCGACCCAAGGAGATCATGGTCGGCTTCCAAGCCGAGGTCACAGGATATGATGGCCCCCAGGACCGGCTCGAAATGTTCACCGGAGAGGCGGTGGCCCCGGGCCTGTTCGCATGGGCGATTCCCAATGGCGACACCCATCGAATCGGCGTATGGGTCGACCCCGATCGACTCGATGGTCGTTCTTGTGAGATGCTCTATGATGCCCTGATTACGCATCCGCTATGGCGCGAGAGATTCGCCGATATACGCGAGACCGCACGCTTCTGCGGCCCCCTCGCCTGTGGCATGGTCAAGCGGATCCACAAGGAACGGGTGGTGCTGTTCGGCGACGCTGCCGGTCTGTGCAAACCGACCACCGGCGGCGGCATTGGCCCCGGTTTCGAACAGATTCATCTGCTGGCGAAGGGCCTGATCGAAGCGGTCAACGCCGACCGTTGTTCCGATTCACAACTCAAGAAGGTCTGCAGGCCGATGGCGAAGATGCGCAAGAATCAGGAGCGTGCGCGCATCCTTCGAGATCTATTCGTATCGACCTGTGATGATGAGGAATTGGAGCACAATTTCACGATCTTTGCAAGGCCAAGTGTCATCTCGCTGATCAACGAGGTCGGCGATATCGAGAAACCGGTATCACTCGGACTGAGATTGCTGAAGGACGTGCCCGAGTTCAGAGGCATGGCTGCGCGCGCCACCTGGGCGCTGCTAATCGGATGAGGAGGGATTGAGTTGAGCGATGATGGGTCTGGCCATGCGGTTGAGATTCAGCTCCGCTGGCCACCATTCGACCCGGACACGGTCGTCGCCCAGGCATTGCCCCTGGCCACCGAGCGATTCCGGCTCACAGAGAATAGCGAAACCCCCTGCGAGATTCAGATTGGATCCAAAGAGGGCTTCCACGTCAAGCGCAGCATCACCCCTGTGAATTCTGGACTGGAGTCCTGTCTGGATTGGCAGACGCAGACCGATCGCATCCCACGCCGAATCGAGCGAGCACGCACCGGTTGGTTCCTGACACCGAATCCAACCCACCTGCTGGCGAGACGACTGATCAAATTCGCAGTGATTGGCATCATCGCCTCTCTCGCGGTTCACGCGTTTGAACCCGCGATGGTCGAATCGGGGCTGGTCGAGGGTTCCTTTGCCGGCAGCGTGCGATTGGGCCTACTCGACTACCCCGTCCTGCTGCTGATCTTCCTGCCCATCTTCTTCATCCCGATCGCGATGCGCGTGGCCGCGAGCGTGTGGGATTTCCGTCGAACGCGGCGGTTCCGCTCAAATGCCCCCGCATCACCTGAATTGAGCATGGCCGAGGAGATTTGGACGCAGTCTGCACTTGAGTTGGGCGTCAACTTTCCGGAGATTCTACCCGATTGGACATCGGCATCGGCGCGGGTGCAGGTTGGGCTGCTCAACCCGCGCCGACCGATGCTTTTGCACGCCCATGGCCGCAAGGAGGGCAGTCAGAACCCACCTGGTGTCTCGACACCCCTGAGAATCCACCAATATGCGGAGGCGGAACTTGGTATCGGTTTCGGAGAATCGACTCCCCTGCAGGGCCCGGATGCGGAGCGCCTGTTCCTCTCTCCCCTCCCCGTCCTTTCCAGAGGAAGGATGGTGCCGCTTTCATTCGAGGGTGGGAGTGCAAGTCTGCCCATGCCAGAGGGAGACTGGCCGGGCAGCGAATACCACCCGTTGTTCGCCACTCATTGGGAGGTTCTGTTGCGCATCGAGCGTGAACGCGACGGCCCACTCATCTTCGTCCAACCCCTGCTGATGCACCATGATGGGACGGCTTGCATCATCGAAGAAATGCCGGTTCAATCGGGTCGAAGCGAGTTGGCGGACAGTTGATGTCCTGCACGGGATTGGCACCGCCATGGCGGCTCGCAGATTCAGCGCGCTCGCCTTCACCTTCCTGATGATCACAGCGGGTTGCCTCGGATTCTTCGAGGAGGACGAAGTCTCTGAGCCGGATCTGGGCGAGGCACCGTTCCTGTCCATGCAGGAGGGTGGAACCTTCGCTCATGATGAGCGGGTCATCATCAGCGGTGAGGTGGAAGATGAAGACCTTGCGAGTGTCAGCATCCGCGCGGATGTGCGTGATTCTGCCATCTCGAGAACAGGCTCCCCTGAGGTTGGTGGTGGCTTCACTCTTGACCTGGGACTCCTGCCAGAGGGGGCCCAGAAGATCACGGTGACGGCGACCGATGACAACGACCTCACAGCCGTCATCGAAGTCTTCGTGACGATCCTCCCTCCTCCTGAAGATGCGGTATCAATATCCGCGCTACCTCCCGTTCTATATGCGGAGGTAGGGGGGGTTCTTACGGCACGAGCAACCATCCTCCACGCCTCGTTGAACACCTGTTCGGGAACCTGGGAAGATGACACGGGTCGCAGCCTCGTCACCTCGGTTGAGAGTGCGACGGCGAGTGCCTATCTGGGCCAGATCGAGACTTCGTTCAACGGCACGTTCACGATCTCGTGCGGCAGTATGTCAGTGACGACTGACTCTGTGATGGTTCAGATTATTCTGCTGGTCGAAGAGAACCCTGACCTCGATGGAGATGGCATTCCTGATGCTGCTGATGGTTGCGTCGAGAGCAGCACATCCTTCACATCTGGCCCGAGCAACGACATAGATGGCGATGGCTGTCATGACCTTGCCGAGGATGAGGATGATGATGCGGATGGACGCCCGGACTCTCAGGATCGCTGTGGTCGCGGGCTGATTGGTTGGGACTCAACAGACACGGACCTCGATCACGATGGTGATGGCTGTCAGGATGCATCTGAGGATGATGATGACGATGCCGACACCATTCTCGACATCTATGACAACTGCCCTCTCGGACCACTGGGCTGGCAATCCACCGGCGCCTCGGATTACGATCGCGACGGTTGCAGGGACGCCACCGATGATCTGGATGATGACAACGATGGCACACTCGATGAAATCGACAATTGTCCGAACGGCGTGATCGGCTGGACTCAGACTCCCGAGAATGATTTCGATGGTGATGGCTGCCGTGATGGCGATGAGGATGGCGATGACGATGCCGATGGCGTCGCGGATATCGACGATTGGTGCAACCGAACATCACTCGGTGCCAGCGTCAATGTCTACGGCTGCGCAGCCTACGAATGGGATGGCGATTCAGATGGCGTCACCGATGACAATGACACCTGTCCTGGCACACCCGACGGACTTGAGGTGAACGAGGTCGGATGTGCGGACCTCGATGGCGATGGGATCTTCGCCAATGTCGACCAGTGCCCAGAGACGCCCCCGAGATGGACTCCTGATGCGGTGGGTTGCACGCTCACCCAACTGCCCGTGAATTGGGATCCAGGTCCCTATTCAATCGAGCGATTCGGCACGGCGGGTGACTTCACTGTCCAAACCAAGTACAACGGCAATTGGAAGTTGTCGCGCGATTGGGATGGCCAGAGCACCTACCTGTTCATCTTCAATCAGGACTCGAACTCCTACATGTCGGACCTGTGGAGTCAGAATGTCGGTCGCCTTCTCAACACGATGCCCGAGAACAGCCATGTCTTCTTCGGCTCGTTTGATTCCGATTACCGCGCGGACATCGACGCGATGAATGCGCGCGTCAACTCCTATCGAAACGGCCAGAGCGCCGAACGCCAGAGTTGGGTCGATGACCATGTGCACTACGTCGACCAGCAAGGTGGCAGCATCAGCGGCAGCCTCGGCAGTGTGATCGGTGACTGGAGTCAGTTCTACTACGGCATCGACCGCTTCCAGCAATGGCGCGAGATTGGCTCGCTATCGAACTGGGCCGGCACCCATGGAGTCCAGTACAGATTCGATTACATCGGCAAGATGCCACTACAATGGAATGCCGAATTCCCCATTGAGATTCGTCGCGACGACCCCGGCGTCACCGTGGTCGACATCATGGTGAACCAACGCCACTCCGGCGGCTGGAGCAGCGGACATTGGAGCCTGGCCAACGGAACCTTCCCCGATGCGGCGACGATGTCGTCATTCAACAGCATGGAACTCTACATGCACCATGGATGCAGCGAGCACCGCGATCGCTACACCAAGACGGACGGTAGCAAGGGCGGTTGTCACGAATGGGATTACGACCAGTATCTCCACCTGTGTGACGAACTCGGAAATTCATCCTCCTGCGGTACCGAGTTCGGTCGCTGGATCACCACCTACGGCCGCGAAGGCCGCTGGCTGACCGACATCAGCCCTCGCCTGTACGAGATCCAAGACGGCGGCGACCAGATGTTCCGCTACAAGGGCGCCAATGGCGGCTGGCTGAATGTGTCTGTCTACCTGTCCACTTGGGAGGACGATGGAACCCGACCGACATCCGCAGAGTACGCATTCTCAGGGGGGTCGTTCCGAGGTCAATACAACAACGAATCTCAGTATACTCGCCGGATCCAGTTGGCAATACCAGCGGATACTGTGAAGGTCGAGATCTACTCGATCGTCACCGGGCATGGTTTCGGCAAGGATAGCGCGAATTGCGCCGAGTTCTGCAATCACGAGCACCGCTTCAGCATGAATGGCCACGATACCCAGGAGGACCATCCGATGGCCGGTAACAGCACGGTAGGCAGCGATAACGAAGGCTGCGCCAAGCAGATGGCCAGCGGTGCCATCGCCAATCAACTTGGTTCCTGGCCTTACGGCAGAGCCGGATGGTGCGCGGGCGCCGACGTCAAGCCCTGGGTTCACGACATCACGGATTGGGTCGATTTCAGCTCAGGCGCAATCAACGAACTTCGTTATCAAGGCCTGTATGACGGTCAGAACTACGTCCCACAGAACGAGCAATCCGGCGCCAACCAGCAGATCAGAGTTGTCTCATGGGTGGTCTACTACACGAATTCAACTTCGAACATCAGCGCACAGTTCGATTCCAGCGCTGAGCCTCCACCTCCCTCAGAAGGCATTTTCATCGTCGAAATCGTGCGCGAAGAGGAATGTGCTACGGAGGACTGAGATGAGATTCGCCGTTCTCGGTGCCGGCGCCTATGGAACGGCGGTTGGCACCCACATCAAAAATCTCGGCTTGGATGTCGAGATGTGGAGTCGGTCTGGTCAGACCGAATTGACAGAGGTCATCGCTTCTGCTGACGTATTGATTCTCGGCGTCCCCGCCCAACAGATGCGCACCTTCCTGTCTGAAATCTCAACCGACAAACCCGTCGTGAGCCTCGCCAAAGGCATCGAAGCACAGAATCTCAAGCGGATGTCTGAAGTCGTCGAGGAGACGCTTGGAACGAACCGTTACGCAGTGCTCAGTGGGCCTTCATTCGCCAAGGACATCGTTGAAGGCAACCCCGTGGGATTGACCCTCGCTTCCAAGGATAAGGGGTTGCGAGAATCATTGCAATCCACCCTCAGCAACGATGTCTTCGACATCAAGATCACCGACGATGTCGCCGGCGTCGAGATTGGTGGCGCGCTCAAGAACGTCTTCGCGATCGGCGCGGGCATTCTCGATGGCATGGCATGTGGCGACAGCATTGCGGGCGACTGGTTCACCCGCTGCATGGTCGAGATGCGCGAGGTAGGTCAGGTCCTCGGTGGGCGCTGGGAGACCTTCAGTGGACGCAGCGGACTCGGGGACCTCGTCATCACCTGTACCGAGAGTTCGCGAAATTTCAGATTCGGGCAGGCCTTCGCCCGACTCGGCTCAGTCACAGGCGCCTTGGCCGAGGTCGGTGCGATCGTCGAAGGCGTTGGCACCTTGGAAGCCGTACATCGCATTACCCAATCGAAGAAGATGATTACGCCGATCTTCCACACCCTGTATCGCACGGTGTACGAAGGAAGCCCAGCACCAGACGCCTTCCTCGCCGAGGTCAGACGCCTTGATGCCAAGCGCACCAAGGAGGGCGCCTCGACCGGTTCCGTCGTGATGCGGCGCATCCTGCCCAAGTGGTGGTATCGCCGCCGCAGTTGATTCAGGTCTGCATCACGTTCAACTGCACGGGACTGAGATAACGTTCTGATGGCCCGTTCAGCGTTCCTGTTCACCGCGCTCCTCCTCGGAGCCCTCGTGACTTGGGTTCCGCCCGTGCAGGCTCAAACTGGAATTGATATCGCTATCCTATGCAGTCCTACAGCGATTGAGATCGACGTGTCCCCTGAAGGAACCAAGACTGGAATGACGGTCTGCGAGATTGATAACGATCGACCGTCGGAGATCACGGTCAAAGCGAACGTGGATTCATCACTCGATACTGCCCATGACCCAATCGACATTCCACCCTTCTCAACCGGCTATTATCCGATCCAAGTCTTCGCCGAAGAGCGAGCGGCCGAGGGGAATCGCCAGATTACTGTGAGTATGGAGATGACCCATCTGAACGGAATTCCCCTTGGGGGAGCCGGCCCTGAATCTGGAGACGTTCAGCTGATGATTGTGTTCAAGCAGTTTTCAGAGATGCGCGCGATGAGTAAAACCGATTCATTCGACATCGTCGCTGGTGAGGACGAGAATATCGAAATCACGGTCTTCAACGACGGCAACAATCGTGATCATTTCCTTTTCGAGGTCATTGACCTCGAAGCTCACGATGACGCGGGTCTGAAGATTGAAATCGGCATCGAGAATGAATCCGAGGAGTGGATTGAATCCCTGCAGAGCCATTCATTCAACTTCACAATCGGGATCGATGGAGGTTGGGTCGGCAGCCCGACCACTCGCGAGGTCGTCATTCAAGTCTTATCGGACCATTCCGTTCGATCTGAGGAAACACCAGTGATGGTGAACATCTCGTTCACAGTGGACATGACGCCGTCACTGGGCCTCGGCATTCTCGGCATCGAGGACCGCCAGACGATGTACATCGTGTCAGCCTTGCTCATTGTGGGCCTGCTCGGTGTGAGCCTGGTCATCTATCGTCGTCTGACGCACGAGACGATCGAAGAGGCTGTGATCCTCGAGGATTAGGGCTGCAACGGTGGTGGGGCCGGGTAGGTCTGCGCATCGGTTGCAACGATTGGTGTCGGCAATAGATTGTAGTCGGAATCTCGTCGCCTTGGGATGAATCCCGCTCTGGAGACGGCATCCTGCAGTTCGACTTCGAGCGCGCAGGTCTTGTCCGTACCACTCGCACTGACGACATTCTCCTCCATCATGGTCGAGCCGATGTCATCCGCGCCGCCGAACAGGGCCATCTGGGCTATTTCGAGGCCCATGGTGGGCCACGAAGCTTGGATGTGGTCGATATTGTCGAAGAAGAGTCGTGAGATGGCGACATGACGCAGGTATTCGGTCGGGCCGGTGCCGAGTTCGGTGCGGTTGCGTCCGCGATTGCGGCGCCCGAACACATTGTGTTCGAGTTGGACCGGCCAAGCGATGAACGAAGTGAATGAAGAATAGCACTTGTCCAATGCTTCATCTTGCAATTCTCGAATTCGAGCCATGTGCTTGACTCGATGTTCCTCTGTCTCACCGAATCCGATCACATTGGTCGCCGAAGTCGTCAAGCCGAGGGATTGGGCTTCATGCATGACGCGCAGCCAGTTGTCCGCGCTGCCCTTCTTGGGTGAGATGTCAAGCCGCACATCATCGACCAGCATCTCAGCGCCTCCACCGGGCAGGCCATGCATTCCCGC
>Ga0114993_10006563_pt1 | contig 10950 bp, 10 predicted proteins | sample ArcticOcean_MG_C_FD_87042 | JGI IMG/M metagenome (GOLD analysis project Ga0114993, IMG submission 87042) | Marine microbial communities from western Arctic Ocean - ArcticOcean_MG_CB2_150 | ecosystem: Environmental > Aquatic > Marine > Oceanic | place: Arctic Ocean: Canada Basin | collected...
CCGCCACAGGTCGTCGAGTGTCCTCGTTCTCATCGTCAGCGAGTAAGAACTTTTGGGCACCGAAATACGCCCCAACGGCGATCAGAGCCGCCACGATAATGAAAACACCGAGTTTTACTACTGGCATACCCAAATCCTCAGGCTGTCCGGCAATTTATTGATACCGCCTGTTATTTGTCGTTGTGATGGAATTAGATCCACAGGTTATCCCCAGGAGTATTGTGTGGCGTCAGGCACCAGGTCGCGAATTGGTTGAAGAAATAGAGATAGAATCAGGTCCGACTTGCCGGTAGCACAACTGTGAACGTTGCCCCGTTGCCTAGCTCGCTTGCGACTGTTATCTGGCCACCGTGCGCCTCGACAAGACGCTTGACGATTGTCAGACCGAGCCCAGTGCCGCCGGTTGCCTTTGTTCTGCTTTGATCAACTCGATAAAACTGATCAAAAATCCGTGGGAGGTCGTTGCTCGATATACCTGGTCCAGAATCGGATACCGACATTGTTAGCCCATTGGACTCTCCAACCAATGAAACAGAAATTGTTCCGCTATTTGGTGTATGGGTTAGTGCGTTCTCAATGAGGTTGGATACTATTTGTCGAATTCTAGTTTCGTCGAAATCTATTGTGATATCGATCCCATTCACGGAAACATCCAGTTTAATTTCGCGTTCTCTTGCTCGTTGACTGAAATGGGCGGCGGAGTCTTGAATCACTGATATCGGAGATCCGTGAAATTTGTTCAGCCTCAGGGCACCCGCATCGACAATTGCCAGAATCCTGAGATCCTCAATCAGAGTTGCGAAATGAAGTGTCTGGGTGTGGATCGTGTCGATAGTCTGCTCATCTGGTTCGACGACACCATCCTTGATCGCTTCGATATAACCCTGGATATTCGTAAGAGGAGTGCGTAACTCGTGAGCAACGTCGGCAGTAAGCTGACGCCTTTGGTCGACTGCCAACTCCAGGTCACCCGCCATCGTGTTAAAGGTGTTGGCGAGCTTACCGATATCGTCGCTTCCGCTTTCGGGAACGCGCTGGCTTAAATCTCCAGCACCCAGATTGCTTGCTGCGGCTATGAGATTACGGACAGGTGCAAGCGCCTGTCTGGTGAGCAGCATTACGATCAATAATCCGGCGAGTCCGGCTGCAATTCCAGCAATCAGAAGTGATCGTTGGAACGATGCTTGCAGGTTGCTCAATAAAGACCTTAAAGGCGGGTCTACGAACTCCAGCACCTCATCTATCAGATCACCTGTTGCTTGAGAAGGTATCTGGGTGGCCTGAACGGTCACGATTGGTGAGATCTGATCAGGAAAGAATCGTGAGATAGCGCCCGAGTAAAACTCTCTCATGGATAGAGGGCGTTCGTTGCGTGCAGGGCGCTCGTCAACCAACAGGTGACCGATCAGTTCACCGTTGACGTAAACAGGTCGTTTCGTAAACCGCGCTGGCCTGGGGAACCTGTCTTGCAGTGACTCAAAGAGACCCTGTGCGTCGCGGACAATCTGATGAGAATCCGCCACCACCATGCCCGATTCGTTCTCAAGTACAACTCTCCAACCGTACAAATTACCAACTTGCTGGATTGCGTACTGAACTTCGTCCCAGTTCTGATTGGCTTCGAACGTGTCCATAACAAGCTGCTCGGCCCGCTCAGCTCGGGCAAGCTCGATCTCAGCGGCAAAGCGTTCGGTTTCAACACGCGTGGCGTAAGCTGAGTAAACACTTACGGATGCGATAGACATCGCAAGCACCAGGGCGAATCCAAGGGTGAGTCTTCCCTGGAGACCAAAAATCCAACTAAACATCGAATCTGTACCCAACTCCGTACATGGTTTTCAAATGTTGCCTATCAGGATTGGCAATTTCCAACTTCTTCCTAAGATTGGATACGTGAGTGTCGACAGTGCGGTCGTATCCCGAGAAGTTGTAGCCGAAAACGTTTTCGATGATCTGCTCTCGTGAAACGGTGCGGCCTCGACCTTCGATGAAATAGGCGAGTAAGCGGAACTCAGTGGGTGTTAGCTCGATTTCATCGCCAAGAACAGTGGCCGAACGCCGGTCAAGGTCTATCGCTATGTCACCCGCGGTCACGTGATTGCCCGATTTCGCTCGTTTTTCGCTATTCCTTGACGATCGTCTAAGAACTGCGTTCACTCTCGCAACGAGTTCACGCGGGCTGAACGGCTTTGAAACGTAGTCATCGGCGCCGAGGTCGAGACCGGTTAACCGGTCATCTTCATCGACCCTCGCAGTGACCATGATGATCGGAACTTCGGATTCTTTGCGAACGTTGCGGCAAACCTCTATGCCGTCCATTCCGGGTAAGTTCAGATCAAGAAGCACGATATCGGGAGCGTCTTCGAGCGCCATTCGCAAGCCGACGAGACCATCTTCCGCCGAGATGACTCTGTAGCCGGCCTGCGCCAGGTACAGCCTGATGAGCTGAGATACTGACTTGTCGTCCTCAACTACGAGTGCTGTCTTTTCGATTTGTGCTTCGTTGGTAACCATTTTCAAGAATGATATGGGCTTTGACGGGATGACTAAGCGGATGTCGCTGTCGTTTCGGGCACTTCAGTTGGTTCTGTTGCAGGAGGACCGAAGAATCTGTGCCCCCGGAATCGTTCGAGGATGTCATCTAGATCTTCGAAATGTTCGAACCGTTCGAATTTTTCAAATCGATCTAGATCAAACCTTTCAAACAAATCTTTGAACCGCTCATCATCGAAGGGAAATTCACCATCGTCTGGACCGAAACTGAAACTTCCTTCTGGACCACGGTAATCGAAACGGAACTCTCTTTTGCCGTCCTTGAACGAATCGCGCCCGAACGGCAATCGCTTCAGCAAATCATGTTCACCGAATTCTTCTGAGAAAAACCGGAAATTGGGGAGTAAGCGAGCGGCCACGTCGATATTGAGCAACCACTCTGGTGCGTCATCGATCCAGCTGTGGAGTTCGGTAGCTTCATCAGGCGTAATTTCTTCGTTTGCAAATAGATCGTCGATGAGTGTATGCATTCTCTCCAGATGATTCAGGTCGTTGAGTTCACTGGCGCCGTTTTTCAACGCGTCGGCGAGATTTTGAGGATCGATTCCCAGAATCTCAGCCATGCGATCGGTGATACCCGTGTTTCCTCCAAATGGTCCTGCCATTGGCCCCCCGAACGACCCGCCAAGTGGAGACATATGAAGTTCAAACGATGACATTGGCGACTTGGATTGACCGAAAATCGACGAAGTCAATCTGGAAAACATCGCTTCGTTGGCTACATCCGGTCGATCAGCGAGCCATGTAGTGAAACTATCCGCTTCCGATTGATCGATCACACCACTTTCGACGAGCCCGGTCACTATCGCGCTAATCCGAGCGTCGTCTGCCTCTCGCTGTGCCTGGAAGCGCGCATCCTGAAGATCAGTTACGTCGATACCGAGAATCTCAGCAGCACGTTCAAGTACTCCAGAGTTGCCTGCCCCATGATTACTGCCTACCGCGAGTACTGCGCCACCGGCTAGGGCGAGTGCCATCGTAACAGCGATAAAACTTGCGGGAATCCAACGTTTGAACATAGTTCGGTGTCCTTGCGATCCGTACAGACAGGGTGTTTTGAGAGATGCTCGAAATTGCTTCACCTAAGTTGTACTTCACGCATGTCAAGACTTTGTGGAGAAATCAGGGATACATAGAAATGAACCAAAAGGGTTGAATTCGATAGGTAGTCGCTGCCAGCCGGGCTGAGGAATTCCCGTAACAATGTTTGCGGGATCACGTGTTGTGGGTGTGATGCAGGTTGGGCTAGTTTGGAATAAGAGCAAATGAATTGTGTTTCGAACTGAACGAAAGCCAGATGCAACCAAGCCAGATGCAACCAAGCCAGATGCAACCAAGCCAGATGCAACCAAGCCAGATGCAACCAAGCCAGATGCAACCAAGCCAGATGCAACCAAGAAGGACAGTGTCCGTATGGCCGGTGAGAGAATTCTCGTAGTCGACGATGCCCGAGATATTCTGGATGCGTTTGTAACTGCCCTTGATGACTCAGGTTTCCAGACCTCAGGAGCTTCTGATGGGCGGTCCGCTCTCAGAACCTTTTATGAGTTCCAGCCACAGTTGGTGGTACTCGACCTCATCATGCCAATGATGAGTGGCGTTGAAGTTTGTCGCCAGATTCGATCGATGTCAGATGTTCCAGTCGTATTTTTGAGTGGTATCGAGGACATCGCACAAAAAGTCGAAGCCCTTCGCACTGGTGGAGATGATTTCATCGTAAAAGGCGGGAATTTTACCGAGCTTCTTGCCAGAATCGAATCGAACTTGCAACGGGCGGTGTCTGTTACACCAACTCCGATCATCGATAGATTTCAGGATGGGTTTCTTGATATCAACTTCATAACGAGCGAGGTGATGGTGAACGACTCAGTTGTCGACCTCGCGCCAATCGAGTACCGCCTCATTACTGAGCTTGTGAACAACATCGGGTCACCAGTCCCACCGATTGAGCTTCTCGAACGGGTTTGGGGCCCGGACTACCAGACTGAGAACCTCGTCAAATGGCACATGTCTCGTTTGCGAAAGAAAATCGGTGATACCGTTCCTAAGAACAAGTTAATTGTTACCCGGCGTGGATTTGGATATGTCTACAACAGTCCAGCACAAAACCAGGGACTGAGCGCTGCTTAGTCGCAGTAGTAGGATGAATGAATGATCGATCCTCGATTTAAAGAAGTACTGAATTTCATTGAAGAACTGGACGAAGACGGTGTTCCTACCGTTCGTGCGAAGATCGCCCTGAAAATTCAGGCGTATGCACAAGATGTGGATGATGTCAGAAAAGAGTTGGCCACCATAGAGGACGGTATCGGTGATCTTCAAGCGATTGTCGACACTCAGGACGCTGCCCTGGCTGAGCAAACAGACCGAAAAGTTGATCTGGTTACCGAGGCTCAGGATGCGGCCGTACGAGCTGCAATGTCTGGATCTGGTGGTGGCTCCGCAAGGCTTCGTAAGATCGCTCTCGCTACACGAGAGCGCATCGCCGAATTCGAAAAAGATTTCGTTGAAGAGTCCAACAGGCTGGCACAGTCTCGAATATCTCTCGACGCTAAGAAGCAGGCGATCAAGGATCAGCGCTGCACCATCGTTCGCCGCCTGAACACTATGAGTTCCTTGGCAGATCGTGCTGGTTTGGAGTTTGGTAAAGAGCTACTTGCCCCGCCACCACCGACAACACAGGCACGAGGGCAGCAGAGGCAACCACAGCAGATGGCTGCACCCCGCACCCTACTCTACGCAGACGCCCGCGCCGCGTAGAGTAGGGTGCGGGGTCGTCGAGCTTCCTAAATATCTGGTACCCCCGGAGGGACTCGAACCCGCAACCTACAGGGTAGAAACCTGTTGCTCTATCCAATTGAGCTACGGGGGCACTGAAATCATTCTAAGGGCACAAGCGCATGTCGTATCCAGCAAGTTTTGTACAAAAATTAGCCAACTGCGCCCTGATCTCGGAGTCGCTTTATCTCGACGGCGTTGAGTGCCAACAAGTCCCCGAGCAGATCATCGGTGTGTTCTCCAAGCGCAGGACCCGGAGTCGTCGCCTTGTTCGAGCCTTCTGTCGAGATGGGTGAGGCCAATTGCTTGATCTCACCGTAAACCGGGTGATCGATATTCAAGACAATCCCGCGTGCTATTACCTGCTCATCCTCAAGTGCTTGCTCGATCGTGTTCACAGGCCCTGAAGGAACAATTCCTCTGAAAAGCCTGAGCCATTCGTCGCTTTTCTTCTGAAGCAGCCGATTTGAGAGGATCGGTAGCAATTCTTCCCGATTGTCATATCGGGTCGCAAAGTTGGCAAACCGCTCATCTGAGATCAACTCTGGCAGTTCGATTAGTTCAGCAAAGTGCCGCCAGAAATGCTCTTTGGCACAGAAAATGGTGATCCAGCCGTCGCTTGTTTGAAAGTTCTGAGCAGGAACGATTGTCTGGTGGGCCGAATTCCCTGTGCGTTCAGGCTCCCAATCGCTGTTAAGTTGCCACGATGCAAAATATGTCAACATCGAGACCGCAGTATCGAGCAGGCTGACATCGACGTCCCTGCCGATACCCGTGGTTTTGGCCTCTAGCAACGCTGCAACCAATCCCAGAGCGGCTGCATACCCTCCAGCGAAGTCAATGATCGATACCCCAGCCTTTCCCGGAGGCACGTCTGGCTCGCCTGTAATCGACATATAGCCCGCCATACCCTGCATTATGGGGTCGTAACCCGGTTCTGAAGCGCGAGGGCCTGTACGGCCAAATCCGGAGAGCGAGCATGTGACGATTGCGGGATTCAGTTTCTTCAGGACGTCGTACGTCAGCCCGAGCTTGCCTGGCAGGTCACCTCTGAGATTGTTGAACACAGCATCCGATTTTTCGACCAGTCGATGAAATACGGAGACACCATCGGGTTTTCGGAGATTGATTGCTATAGATTTTTTCCCGCGGTTGAACGACTGGAAATACAACGAGTCGGCGTTGTCGGTTGCCGGCGGTATGTATCGCGCCACATCGCCACCAACGGTCGGATCTTCAATCTTGATAACTTCGGCGCCAAGATCGGAAAGGTTCAACATTGCGAAAGGTCCGGCGCCGAACTGGGATACAGCGAGTATGCGAATTCCGTGAAGTGGGCCCTTGCGTTCGGATGCGCTGCCTATTTCTTCAGGCACATTAAGATCCGGCATCGTGGGGTAGCTTTCCTTCGCCCAGCGTGGCGTGATTGCGTTTGGGGATCAGCACATGCCGACGAACTGTCATCACTCGTTCGTCTCGCTGGTTGGTAACTTCGGTTTCGAGATACACCACCCCACGATCCCCTTTGGATGTCTCTCGCAACTCGAGGATGGTCGAGGTTGTGTAGATCGTGTCGCCGTTAAACGTTGGACCATCGTGAGTCACGGATTCGTAATCGATGTTAGCGATAGCACGGCCGGATATATCGGCGACTGTCTGCCCGATTGCGATCGCCAGTACAAGAAGTCCGTTGACCAGATTTTGTCCGTGCTGCGTGCTGTTGGCGTAGTTGGCGTCGATATGCACCGGGTGTTGATTCTGGGTGAGCAGCGAAAACCAGGTGTTGTCGGTTTCGGAAATTGTGCGGCCCGGCCAGTGTTTGATCACCTCGCCGACTTCAAATTCTTCGAAGTGTCGACCGTAGTTCATCTGAGAGTTCCCTAATCTTGATCTTTGGGTATTAGTTTCTTCAGTCGGCAAGACCGGCATCGTGAAGCACGTTCTGTGCCCGCAGAATCACTGGCATGTCTATCATCTCGCCGTCTAACGAGACCGAGCCGCGGCCTTCGGTCTCGGCTTCTGCGGCAATGTCGAGCACCCGTCGAGCCCGATCAATCTCTGCATCGGTCGGCCTGAACACCGATTCGATTACTTCGACCTGCGCAGGGTGAATCGCCAGCTTGCCCTTGTATCCGATGGATTTCGCAAGCTTTACTTCCGCACGGAGTCCTTCAGGGTCTCGGAATTTTGTGTAGGGGGTATCGAGAGCGTGTACTCCGGCGGCGCGGGCTGCGACTGCAACAGCGGACCGAGCATATGCGAGTCCCGGTTCCGGTTCACCACCTGATTTCGCCTCAACTGAATCGACTGTACGACTGATACCCATGTCGGCCGAATAGTCTTCCGCTCCAAACGCAGTCCAACGAATTCGATCGCTGGCCATGCAGATGTCGTACGCGTTGATTACGGCTTCCGCAGTTTCGAGCCACGGCAAGATCATTGTTTTGCCTATGGAAACACCGGCACTTTTTTCGGCTTTGGCGAGAATCAGATCGAGGATTTTCACTTCTTCAACATTACCAATCTTGCCGATCGAAATACCGACGATGTCATTTGAAACGACGGCGGCAATATCGTCCTCAGCCAGCCCGGATTTCATCGAATTCACTCTTGGGGTGAGTAGCTTCCCGGCTTTTGCCAGGGTTGGAATATGTTCTACCACTATGTCGCGAGCGGATGCTTTTTCCGCGGCTGGAACTGAATCTTCAAGATCTGGAATCAGCCAGCGCGTTTCGAAGCCCGCGGCTTTTGCAAGCATTGAAGGCTGATTACCCGGAACGAATAACAACGTTCGTGGGTTGGGTAGCGCGTTAGTCACTCAACAAGTCCAGTTCTCTTTTCCGATGATTACTGCGTGATTTGAATTGCGAGTGTGAATCATATGTGTTCAATCGCAGGTTGGGTGATCGTTTTAGTTCCGCAGGTTTCTATACGATGGCAATCTCGATGTTTTCTTGTGTCCAGGTGACAATTTTTGATGACAAAACCACTTTTGATGCCGATCGAACCCGATAACTTCGGGAACGTAATCACTTCACATCTTTCCGAAACAATCGGTTACACACCGGCAGACGAAGGCGAAACAGGCGGTCCTAACGAGGTGGTAATTGTTACCGAACCCTGGCTCAGTTCGGATGATTTCTCTCTCCAGAAGCAGGGTTTACTCCAACTATTGGGATGTTGGCCATCACCTTCGTTCGTGGCACGAATGATCGAATGCGGTACTAAAGTGGCGGGCATCTCACCGGTTATCGCACCGCGAGTGGCGAACAGAGTTGTTGGTTTCGGTGGCCCACTGAGAGTAAAACCTGATGCCAGCTGGGGCGTGATCGGTCTGGGTGTGGTCGGCACTGAGGTCGCGCGAAAGCTCACTGCTTCGGGTAGTTCTGTTGAAATAGCGGACGTACGCACACCGAGATCCGGAATCCTCGCTGAGCTAAACATACGTCGGCAATCGCTCGATCTTCTCGTTGCCGGATCTGACGTCGTCACGCTCCATGTCCCGGTAGGTCCAACCGCAGCACCTCTTATATCGAAACGTGAACTTAATCTGATGAAGCCCGGCGCGGTGCTGATCAATACGTCACATTCCTCGGTTGTCGATGAACAAGCCGTTGTTGATGCGTTATCTGATGGTTCGCTCGGTGGTTACGCAACCGATTGCCCCGGCCAACCGATCTTGCAGGCTAATTTGGATGAGGGTAGTGCTCTGAAATCGTCCGGGAAACTGTTCATCACGCAGAACCCACTGGTTAACCAGATCGGCGCGGCTCAACAAATAGCAAAGTACGTCGTGGCAAATGTCGAAGCGTTCTCAGATGGATCAGATATCCAGGGGATCATCGAACCGATCGACTTTCCGACCATCGGTGACCCCAGCTTTTGGTCGTCGAGAATGAGTCCTCGCCAGGATTAATCCAGACTATTCGGCAGCACGTATTGGCGTGGTGACTGGGTCGATGCGAACTGCGCAAGCCTTGAATTCAGGTGTCTCCGTGATGAAGTCGTAGGCGTCCGAAGTCAATCGATTCGTCTGGGTAAGTTCCGGAAATGCGAAGCTCATAAAAATCGTGCCGTGCGGTGACATATCAGTGATCTTCACCGGCACCTCAACGGCGCCGCGCCGTGAACTGACGGTTACCAGTTGTCCGTCGGCGAGTTCGAGTTGATCTGCGTCGAGAGGATTTATCTCGACCATTTCTGAGGGCACTAAAAGGTCGAATCCACTTGCTCGTCCAGTTTGAGTACCGGTGTGATAGGTAGACCGTCGCCTGCCTGTAGTGAGTACAAGCGGGTACTTAGAATCGACTTGCTCGGCGGGCGGGATGTGATCGACCGGTGCGAAGTAGCCCGGTACGCCTGATTCCATCTCGTCTTTGTGAAGATACTCGGTGCCGGGATGATCTTCTGTGGGGCAGGGCCACTGAATCCCGCCTTCCTTGTCGAGCCGCTCGTAGGAAATTCCGCTTAGGATGGGCGCCAGGCCTCTCATTTCGTCCCAAACATCGCTCGGGGAGTGTAGATTTTGAACGACTCCGAAGCGCTCCATCAGATCGAGCAGAATATCGACATCCGTACGTGCTTCTCCAACCGGTTTTATCGCAGCACGAACCCGCTGTATCCGGCGTTCGCTGTTAGCAAAAGTGCCGTCTGATTCCGCAAACGAAGCTGCTGGTAAAACAACGTCGGCAAGCTTTGCAGTATCAGTCATAAAAAGATCTTGAACCATGATGAAGTCTGCTGCTTCGAGCGCTGCTTGAGCGTGGTTTGTATTGGGGTCGGAAATAATGGTGTTTTCGCCCATTATGTAGACACCACGCACCTTGCCACGCAGCATCTGGTCCATCGCTGTTATTTTTGTGATTCCGCGCCGTTTTGGTAGATCAGATCCCCAGGCTTTTTCGAACTTTTCTCGAACCCCTGGAGCTTCAAGTTTTTGGTAGCCGGGCAGGTCAGTAGGTAGGGCACCGGAATCTGAGGCTCCCTGAACGTTGTTTTGCCCTCGGAGCGGGTTTACACCGGCGTTTCGTTTTCCAAAATTGCCGCCGAGCATTCCGAGATTAGCGATGGATTGAACATTGTGTGATCCGCAGGAGTGTTCGGTAATGCCAAGCGTGTAGCAAATAGCTGCTTTTCCAGAGGCGGCAGCGTATTCACGAGCTGTATCGATGATTTCACTGGCAGGCACACCGCAAACTTCGGCCGCATACTCGGGCGTGTAAAACTCGACATGCTTTGCCAGTTCATCGAAGCCTTCAGTTCGGTTTTCGACATATTCCCTATCGAACAGACCTTCATTGATCATCACGTGTGCGAACGCATTGAAAAGAGGAATGTCGGTACCAACATTGATCTGGAGATGTCGCGTCGCCCACTTGGTCAACTCGATCTTCCGTGGGTCGATGACGATCAACTTTGCGCCGTTTCGAACTGCCCGTTTCATTCTCAGCGATATAACCGGGTGGGCCTCAGTTGTGTTCGAACCCGCAACGAGCAATAGCTCAGCACCCGCTAACTCCTCAATCGAGTTAGTCATGGCACCCTTGCCAACCATGACCGCCATACCGGCGACCGTTGGAGCGTGTCAGGTACGAGAACAGTTATCGATATTGTTCGTAC
>Ga0114993_10006565_pt1 | contig 10950 bp, 11 predicted proteins | sample ArcticOcean_MG_C_FD_87042 | JGI IMG/M metagenome (GOLD analysis project Ga0114993, IMG submission 87042) | Marine microbial communities from western Arctic Ocean - ArcticOcean_MG_CB2_150 | ecosystem: Environmental > Aquatic > Marine > Oceanic | place: Arctic Ocean: Canada Basin | collected...
ACTTAGTTAGCGCCGCAGTTAAAGTGGTTTTACCATGATCAACGTGACCAATAGTTCCCACATTAACGTGAGGTTTATTCCGTTCAAATTTTTCTTTTGCCATTACCGACTCCTAAAAAAATATTTATTACCAGGAAACCCTGGAGCCCACAACCGGATTTGAACCGGTGACCTCTTCCTTACCAAGGAAGTGCTCTACCACTGAGCTATGTGGGCATATAACAGCTCAGTTAGCTCGCTTGGAGCGGGTGAGCGGACTCGAACCGCCGTCATCAGCTTGGAAGGCTGAGGTTCTACCATTGAACTACACCCGCCAAGCAGTACTAAACCCCCACCACAATAACAATTTATGGTGGAGGGGGTAGGATTCGAACCTACGAAGGCATAGCCAGCAGATTTACAGTCTGCCCTCGTTGACCGCTTGAGTACCCCTCCGGAAAATCAAAGAGGGTTATTTTCTGTCTAACCGCTCAAAGAGTCAATAAGATTAGGGAAAATAACCAATTATTTCAGTTTGATAGGAAGAATTTGTACCTTTTTTGATCAAATACCCATAAAAATGCTTAAAAGGTATCTTTTAATTGTCTTATTTGCGCAAAAATTTTAACTGGATCTGAAGAATTTTCGCCTATATTTTCAGCAATTTGAGAAAAATTAAGCCCTAAAAATGGATTTGCCTTCTTCTCATCCGATAATTTTATAGGAATTGTAGGCATTCCCCTCTTGCGAAGCGCTATAACCTCAAATGCTCTTCTGCTGAGTTCAATATTTTCTGGGTCAATATGAAGTGCGAACTTTGCATTTGACTCAGTATACTCATGACCACAATAAAGCATAAAATCTTGATCTAGGTTCCTAATAGCTACAAGTGAGTTCCACATTTGCTCATAGGTGCCCTCAAAAACTTTCCCGCAACCTAGGCTAAATAAAGTATCCCCAACAAAAGCAATCTTATGCTGTTCAAAGAGGTACACAATATGGCCTAACGTATGTCCAGGAGTGTGCATAACTCTAACGGGTATATCCCCAAATAAAAAAGTTTCATGGTGACCAACTTGGCAATCAATGCCAGGAATCCTATTAACATCAGAATGAAATCCAAAAACTTTACAATCAAAAAAATCTTTAACCTCGAGATTTCCTCCTGCATGGTCAGCATGATGATGCGTATTTAAAATCATATCAATTGACCAATTCAATTCTTTTGCAGCCTCAATAATCCTTTTGCTATCAGGAGTATCTATACATGCTGTAGTATTTGTATTGTGGTTATGAACTAAAAAACCATAATTATCCCTAAGGCATGGAAACATACAGACTGTAACTTCTTCGCCATAATTAAAAATATACTTTTCCATCTCCACCATTCTAAGATTTAATGCTTTAAAATAAACCCTTAATGTATAAATTAAGTATAGATACCGATCATGATTGAAATCACTCTGACAGACAACTCATTAAAATATTTTGATAAACCGGTGACTGGTAGCGAGATTGCCGCTCAAATTGGGAAAAATCTTGCGCGAGACGCTGTTGCTATTAAGGTAAATGGAATTTTACAAGACCTCACGACTTTAATTGAAGAAAGCTCATCAATTGAAATTATTACCAAAAATACACCGGAAGGTCTTGAAATTATTAGGCATGATGCTGCGCATGTTATGGCTGAAGCTGTTAAGGAGCTGTTTCCTAAAACTCAAGTAACCATTGGTCCTGCTATCGAAAATGGATTTTATTATGACTTCGCACCAGAATCTCCTTTTTCAGAAAAGGATCTCGAAGCCATTGAAAAACGTATGAGGGAGATTGTTGATAGGAACGAGGTGATTGATCGAGAAGAATGGGATAGAACCAAAGCAATTAGTTATTTTAACGAGCAAGGTGAATTTTATAAATCTGACATTATTAATTCTATTGATAGTAACGAGAATTTAAGTGTCTATAAACAAGGATCTTTTATTGATCTATGCCGTGGACCGCACCTACCCTCAACCGGAAAATTAGGAAAGGCATTTAAACTAATGAAAATTGCCGGTGCTTATTGGCGTGGAGATTCAAATAATGAAATGCTTCAGAGAATCTATGGTACTGCCTGGTCAAATGAAAAAGACCTAAAAAATTATTTAGCATTATTAGAAGAAGCAGAAAAAAGGGATCATCGAAAAATTGGAAAACAAATGGATCTTTTCCATTTTCAAGAAGAAGCAATAGGCTCAGTTTTTTGGCATAAAAAAGGATGGGAGCTATTTAATTCACTTGTTGATTATATGCGAATTAAACAAAATGAATCTGGCTATGAGGAAGTAAATACTCCTGAACTAATAGATAGAGGACTATGGGAGCTATCTGGTCACTGGGAAGCATTTTCAGAAAATATGTTTACCACAGAATCCGATGATGGCAGAATTCATGTAATCAAACCTATGAATTGTCCAGGTCATACCCAGATATTTAAAAAGGATCTTAGAAGCTATAAAGATTTGCCATATCGAATTGCTGAATTTGGAAAAGTCCATCGCTATGAGTCTTCTGGTGCACTGCATGGACTAATGAGAGTTAGAGCATTTACCCAAGATGATGCTCATATCTTCTGTACCTTAGAGCAAGTCCCTGAAGAAACAAAAAAGATCTGCGATTTGCTGATTGGCATCTATCATGATCTCGGGTTTCATGATCTGTCAATCAAATTTGCCGACCGCCCTGATAAAAGAGTAGGTAACGATAAGGTGTGGGACAAAGCTGAGAATGCACTTCGGACAGCCTCAGAAGCTTGCGACCTTGAACTGATTTATAATCCCGGAGAAGGGGCTTTTTATGGACCAAAACTAGAATTTGTCTTAAGAGATGCCATTGGCAGAGACTGGCAATGTGGAACCATTCAAGTCGACCTTAACCTTCCTGGAAGATTAGGAGCAAGCTATATTGATCAAGACAGTAAAAAACAAATTCCTGTTCTTATTCATAGAGCAATATTTGGCTCATTAGAAAGATTTATTGGTATATTAATTGAGCATTATGAAGGGAAATTTCCTCTCTGGCTCGCACCTACTCAAGTTATGCTAACGCCAATAGTATCTGAATTAAACGATTACACTAATGAAATTGCTAAGCGATTTAAAGATAAGGGGATTAAAACAGAGGTCGACCTACGCAACGAAAAAATTAATTATAAAATCCGAGAACACAGCCTTTCTAAAATCCCAATCATTGGCATAATAGGGAAGAAAGAGGCTGAAAACCAGTCCATCACTTTGCGAAGATTAGGATTAAATGATCAAAAGACGTTAACTATTGAAGAGGCGATTGATATGCTTTCAATAGAAATCAAATCTCCTTAACCACCGCTGAAATCAACCTAGGGTCTTAAGGTTTTTAAAATCGAATAAATTTGAATCTGCAAGCTGAGAAGGGTCGATATTCTGAAGAGAACGAAATATTTTATGATCAATAAAAGGATCTGATATTTTCCACTCCTTAATCATTTCCTTTAATTGTTTTCGCTTAAGTTGCTCTTGAGAACCACATAGATTGCAGGGAATAATAGGGAAAGCTCTTTGATGGGCATAGCGAGCGATATCTAACTCATCACAATAATATAAAGGCCGGATAACAATGTTCTCTTTATCATCGCTTAAAAGTTTTGGTGGCATCGCTTTGATTCTTGAGCCATGGAATATATTTAAAAAAAATGTTTCGATAACATCATCCCGGTGATGTCCTAGCGCAATTTTAGTTGCCCCTAACTCTTTTGCTATACGATAGATGATTCCTCTTCTTAATCTAGAACATAAACCACACATAGTTTTACCCTCGGGAATAACTCTCTTAACTACGCTATAGGTATCTTGCCTTTCAATATGGTAGGCAATGTTAAGCCCCTTAAAATAATTCTCCATGATTTCAACCGGATACCCTGGATGACCCTGATCTAAATGCATTGCGATTACCTCAAAATGCACAGGAGCATATTTACTTAAGCTAATTAATAGCTCAAGCATCGTATATGAATCCTTTCCGCCTGATACGCATACTAAAATCTTGTCCTGATCATCAACCATACAATAATCACCAATTGCCTTTCCAAGTTGCGTCATCAAGGCTGACTTTAGTTTTTTACTTGTCTTGGAATGGGGAGATAAATTCATAATTTTCAGCTAAATTTTAGATGATCTGATAGTATATAAAAATTAATACAGTTGCTTAAGAATTTAATGTTTAAAATATGTCATCCACATCTCTCAACGAACTAATAACAAACTTTCTTAGCGCTGTTCCTGAGCCTCTGATTTTATCTGCCTCCCTAGTGCTTACGGGATTAATTGCTTGGCTAGCATATTTAATTTTAAAAATATGGCTAGTTGCTTTATTGCATAAAATGCTTAAGAGCTCAAATCACGAATGGGACGACACTATTATTGAAACTGGATTGCTGCATAAATGCGCCAGGATGCTTCCCCCTCTTATTTTTTATAGCGCCATCGACTATATGCCAGGACTGGGCGAGACCTCTGTATTATTTTTACAAAATCTATCATTATCTTTTTTGGTGCTCTTTGCATCAATTTCAATAGGAGCTACATTAGATACGCTTCATCAAATCTATAATAAATTTCCAATTGCTAAAGATAGACCTATAAAAAGTTTCGTTCAAATTTTAAAAATTATCCTTGTTCTTATCACAGGCATCATATTAATCTCACTCATCATTAATCGAAGTCCTGTACTTCTTTTAAGCGGTCTTGGAGCACTAACGGCTTTGACTTTGCTTATATTTAAGGACACCCTTCTTTCTTTGGTTGCCAGTATTCAAATTACTAGCTTAGGACTTGTCAAAGTTGGTGACTGGATAGAAATGCCTAGTTGTAATGCTGACGGTGATGTTATTGATGTTCAGCTTCATACAGTAAAAGTGCAAAATTGGGATAAAACTATTTCTACTATCCCAACTCATAGAATGATTTCAGAGTCATTCAAAAATTGGCGTGGAATGAGTGAATCTGGGACCAGAAGAATTAAACGTTCAATTAAGCTTGATCTAACTTCGGTGCGGTTTTTAAGTAACGATGAAGTGAAAAACTTTAAGGATTTTGCTTTACTGGGACCTTATATTAAAGAGAAAGAGCAAGAGTTAGCTAATTACAATAACAAAATCGGAAAAACTTCAAATATCAACTTGCGACGTCTAACAAATCTTGGAACATACAGAGCATATATTCTAAATTACCTAAAGAATCATCCACAAATTTCTGAGTCCTCGACGCTTCTCGTCAGACAATTAGCACCAGACTCTAAAGGTATTCCACTTGAAATATATGCTTTTACTAATACTTCTGAGTGGCTTGCCTATGAAGACATTCAGTCAAATATTTTTGACCACCTGCTTACTATCGCTGAGGAGTTAAAACTAAAAATATACCAAGAGCCAAGCGGTAATGACTTTCAAAAGATAAAAATTTAATTTGCTGCTACTAACTGCCTCAGATCATTAAGCACTTCATCAGTATGACTTGCTGGACGAACTTGATCATAATGCTTAGCGATATTTCCCTCAGGATCAATTATGAAGCTTTGCCTAGATGCAAAAACTAAACCCATCACATCGTATGCCCTAGCAACCTTCTTCTCTGCATCTGATAGCAACGGAAAAGGTAAATGATATTTTTCGGAAAACTCATTTTGTGATGCAACATTATCAACGCTTACTCCAAGAATTCGAGCATTAAATTCATCAAAAGCAAAAATATTATCCCTAAATTCACAGGCTTCAGTTGTGCAACCTGGTGTGTCTGCCTTTGGATAAAAATACAGGACGACCCATTCCCCTTTGTAGTCTTCTAGTGAATGCCATTGATAATTTTGATCCTGAAGCATAAAACCAGGTGCAATTTCACCTGGTTGAGGCGCTGCATAACCCATACCAAATAATGTTGCGAAACAGGTGAAGCAAAATATTTTTTCTCTCATCATAACCCTTAGATAGTGTCTATGAATTGTGACATAAATTGAAGCTGTCTGCTATCAGGAAAAACACCTAAAGCTGCGCCGGCATTTTCCATCATGTGCAATGGGTTGCTAGTTTCAGTTAAAACACATGTGATCATTGGGTTTGCAAATATATATTTCAGAGAGAATTCTGCCCATGTATGGCAATTAAACTCATAAGACCAATCTGGCAAAGGTGTGTTTGCAAGTGCCTGGAAATACTGACCATTCATAAATGGGCGATTAACAATAATTGAAATGCCTCGATCATATGCAAAGGGAATAATTCTGGATTCTGCGAGTCTTTCTGAGATTGAGTAATTAACCTGAATAAAATCAGGCTGGTGATTGGTCAAAAAAGCTAATAAATCGTCATAAAGCTCATATTGAGATACCGTAACCCCAATATAACGTGCCTTGCCCTCTTCTTTTAATTGAAGCAGTGTTTCCCAGTGCGTATATACATCTGTCAGACTAAAAATCTGAGCTAAATCAATTGTTGATCTTTTATAAAGCTGGAGCGTCTCATCAAATTGCTGCTCACCATTACTCTTCCCTATACGATCAATTTTAGAGGTAATAAATAAACTTTCTCTAAACTCATCTTCATTAATAACATCGCCAAATACACCATCATTAACTGGATTTCTTGGCCATGTATCGACAACGCTCCCACCATAAGATTTTAGCGTGCTGAGTACTTCTCTCATCCTGCTCGGGCCTAGTTCTTGTATTAAAGATACAAGTTTGCTAGAGCCAAATCCTACTAGAGGAAGAGATTCTCCAGATGAATGAATGGGTCTAGTAGGCATTTGCTCAAATTGACCATAGAGCTTAGAAAAATAAGCACTTGCAGGAAGAAGGGAAGCGATTGATTGATTGAAATTTCTTCTATTCATAATAATTCTACTTTTAAATTCTACTTTTAATGGTGCCGGCAGAGAGATTCGAACTCCCGACCTGATGATTACAAATCAACTGCTCTACCAGCTGAGCTATACCGGCTCTATATAGCTCATATTATAGCTATTTATTTATAAAACAGGATAACTTTTCGAGTAAAGTATCAGCCCTTGTAAGACTAAATTTGGGAAAAACCTTGCGTTATCCGAGAGCATTGGTATTGCATCAGCCTCTATTCGACCAGTAATCAATACGTCTATGGGCTCATTTTGTAACTTAAGGAATTCTGTAATGACATTTCTTATGGCAGGTATTAATAATTTTGAAGGCAAAATCACTAAAGCTTCTTTCGTTGAGGTCGCAAGAGACGCGTCAAACATTGTTAGCATATGAGTATCTATCTTTTGATCAATTTGTGTATTATTAATAATTGACTGCTGGAGAAGATGAGCGCCAGGGAAAATCAGTCCACCAATATGGATACCCTCTTTACTCACAGCATCTAATGTTATGGTGGTTCCAAAATCAATAACACAAAATGAATTTACTGTAGAAGCTTTTGCTGCCAACACTGCTAGCCAACGATCTATGCCAATTTCAGATTCATACTCACTAATGAAGCTAATACCAGCAAAATCATTTACTACTTGAGCTAAAATAATTTCTACGCCCCAAGAAGATGGGGTCATTTGAGGAGACTTAGAGTATTGTCTCACCTCTTCAACTAGGCCAGGATCAGCAACATTAGAAATAAAAATATACTCAACTTTATTCTGATTGAGCAACAATCCAATATGTTCAATTATTTCGCTATTATGGCACTGACCATATTTATGGACTGATGAAGCAAGACACCATTTCGTGGAAGTGTTACCAATATCAAGATAAAGCTTCATTTTAAATTAGCTCAATTGAGCCAGTATAAATACCTTTAGTTACGCCATTAGCCATAAATTGTATCCCCCCATCAGGCATAACATTATTTATGACTCCAATTTCTGCATTATGAGCATCATGAACACGAACATGTCTTCCGCTTAAATAATTAAATTCATTTATATAATTAACGATTTCATTATTATGTTTATAATTTTGAGTCTTCAGCGAGCCTAATATTTGGTGAGATAACTCTGCAATCAATGTATCCTTATCTATATCTATATTAGAAATTTCTTTTAACCCCACGGGCAACATATTGCTATTCATTTTAAGTAACCTAGTTGAGCTAATATTTATTCCTACACCTACAATCAGATCAATTACGCCTTTGTGATTTATAACAGACTCTACTAATATGCCACATAGCTTTCTGTCATTGAAATATAGATCATTTGGCCATTTAACTTTTAGTCCCTTATAACCCTTGATCTCTAGATGCCTATGAATAATAGATCCAATCATTAAACTCACCATTCGAAGTTCGCCTATCTCCTCTTTAATTGATGCGCCAATACTAAATAAAATGCCCTCACATGGGGAAGAAAGCCACTTTTTATTACTTTGACCTTTACCGCTTATTTGATAGTCAGCAGCTATAAGAATAGGTTCTTTTTTCTGCCTAAGCGCATCCCTAGCAAGCTCATTGGTAGAATTAACACAAATGTGACACTCTAACGATAAATTAGATTCAGAAAAAAATTGACTTAGCCTGCTTTGAATATTTATTTCCTGAAGCTTCTTCAGGCCAGGAGAAACATACGTATCTACCTTAGTAGTAAGGTGAATAGGCAGGCCGTTATCGATTAAATATTGAAGATGGTCTTTGTATTTTTCAAAAGGTAGCTGTAGAAAGCTTTCAATGTCATTTATAGAATAAATACCAGGCCTAGAAAAAAGATCAATTAATTTTGAAAGTATCTCTATTTTTATAGTTAGGGCCATCAGAGTTATATTTTACTTTCTATTCCCTTTTGCAATTTCTCAAAATTTGAACGATGCATAAATAAAATGACAAAACTAATACATAGTAACCAGGCTTGAAGCCAAAAATCTGGATTTAAATAATAAGAAACAATCAGAACCGAAAATGCTGCGAGTGTTGAAGCTATGCAGACATAGCGAGAAACTAAAAGAGCTAATGCCCATAAAATTATAGCAGTAATGCCAAGCAGTGGATGAAGAGCAGCCACAATGGCAACCGCTGTTGCAACTCCTTTTCCGCCACGATAGTCATGCCAAATTGGAAAAATATGCCCAAATAAAGCAGCTAAGCCACAAAGATACTGAATGTAAATTTGCTGAATATCTATTTGCGTTAACATAAGCATTGGAGCCAAGATCAAGACAGCTATCACGCCTTTAGATATATCAATAAAAAATACTGTAAGGCCATACAAGCGACCAAAATTACGATATGCATTTGTTGCGCCCGCATTACCACTTCCCACTTTACGAATATCTGACTTTCCTAACAGCCAGCCTAGCAGCATGCTCCCATTAATAGAGCCTAAGAGGTAGCAGAGAGTTATTTTTATCCCAAGATCAAACATATTTAAGCGTATGCATTAATTACAGCGTCACGAGACTCTATTCTTTTTAACCAACTCATGAGATTAGGATAATCTTCATATTGTAATTTCAAAACCTTCGTACCAAACATCATATATACATACATCGTAATATCTGCAAACGAATAATAATCTCCTGCAAGATACTTGCTTAGATTTAAGCTTTTCTCAATTAAATGTAGACCATTTGAAACGCGCAGCTTACCTCTGTCAACCAGTTCAGGGATTTGCTTATAAGGATTGGCGCCAGGTAATCCTCGATCTTTATATCTATCTAATGAATTCCTAAATTGCTCTTGGATACCCAAATAAAAATCTTCACATTGAGTGGTTTTTTCAATAACTTTTGATTTTTGATAGGAATCATAACCAAATAATGAATCTGATGTCCCACAACTATCTAGATACATGCCAATAGCCAGACTATCGGCAATGATACATCCATCATCTAACTTCAATGCCGGTACTGTTCCCCTTGGATTAATACTTAAAAAATCTTCACTGAGATTTTCTTTATTAGCTACATCAATCTCATGAATATCAATATCAAGTTTGTGCTCAAAAATAACGATTCTAGCTTTTGTAGGATTTGGCGCTAACTTAAAATCGTAATAAATCATTCTGGTTCCCTCATGTAATCCACTAAATTTTCATCTAAAACCGTATATAAACTCTGATCTTTAAATATGGCACTAAGCTCGTTATAACCGCCAACATGATGCCGTCCGATAAAAATCTGAGGGAAAGTTCTTACACTAAACCCATCCGTAAGATTATCTGCTACTTCTAGCTTATCGCAAGGGAAATTATCATCATCTATTTTTAATTCTTTATAGCTGATTTGAAGCTTGGTCAAGATATTTTTTGCGGCAAAGCAATAAGGACAGTACGCAATTGAAAAGAAGGTAACTGTCTCCCCATAACGCTCAATCAAACTGAGAATATATTCTTTTGCTATTGTATTTTGACTCATAAATTTAAAATGCCTGGCGGTGACCTACTCTCACATGGGGAAACCCCACACTACCATCGGCGATGAACGTTTTCACTTCCGAGTTCGGAATGGAATCGGGTGGTACCCGTTCTCTATGGCCGCCAGGCAAAACCATAAATTCACAGTTATATTTAAAATGATCCAGGTCGCACAATAACTCACAAAGTTTTTTGGTGTTATATAGTCAAGCCTCACGGGCAATTAGTACTGGTTAGCTTCACTTATTACTAAGCTTCTACACCCAGCCTATCAACCTTGTAGTCTTCAAGGGCCCTTTAGGGGGATACAAGATCCCCAGGGAAACCTAATCTTGGGAGGAGCTTCCCGCTTAGATGCTTTCAGCGGTTATCTCTTCCATACATAGCTACCCGGCAATGCCACTGGCGTGACAACCGGAACACCAGAGGTATGTCCACTCCGGTCCTCTCGTACTAGGAGCAGCTTCCCTCAAGTTTCCAAACGCCCACGGCAGATAGGGACCGAACTGTCTCACGACGTTCTAAACCCAGCTCGCGTACCACTTTAAATGGCGAACAGCCATACCCTTGGGACCTGCTACAGCCC
>Ga0114993_10006566_pt1 | contig 10949 bp, 8 predicted proteins | sample ArcticOcean_MG_C_FD_87042 | JGI IMG/M metagenome (GOLD analysis project Ga0114993, IMG submission 87042) | Marine microbial communities from western Arctic Ocean - ArcticOcean_MG_CB2_150 | ecosystem: Environmental > Aquatic > Marine > Oceanic | place: Arctic Ocean: Canada Basin | collected...
CCACCTTAACGGTAAATTATTTGTTGATTATCTCTCATCATTGAAGCGGTCAAGACTAAAAAAACAGATTGATAAACTAAAGACAAGCTCATCAGAAACAGTTGATACTGACGATCTACCGCAGAAAAGAGTCATTTAGCCTTGAGTCAGGATAGTTTAAAGATTGCTTTTGCTGGTAGCGCAGATTTTTCTCTTCATATATTAGATCGGTTACACCAAGCAGGGTTTAATGTTACTTGTACATTTACCCAGCCAGATAAGCCAACAGGCAGGGGTCAAATTCGAAAGCCTACTCCCGTCAAGGCGTTCTCACAGGAGAAGAAGCTAGATTGCTACGATTTTGAAAAGCTCTGCTCTAAGACAGAGGTTGTTATATCGGAACTTGTGAGGCCTGATATCTTCATTGTCGTTGCTTATGGGCTTATGATTCCTGGCTGGATGATTAAGTGGCCAAAAATTGTATGTGTCAATATTCATGCATCTCTACTGCCTTGTTGGCGCGGCGCTTCCCCCATTCAAAGTGCTTTACTAAATAATGATAGAGAGTCAGGCATTACGTTAATGAGATTAAATGAAAGATTAGATGCTGGCAATATTATCAAACAGGAATCTACGCCGATTGATAAATTTAGCTCAGCTAAGGAATTAAGTGAAGGGCTCTCAGAGATGGGTGCAATTATGATATGTGACATGCTAGGCAATTATCAAAATGAAGATTGGATAGGACAGCCACAACTTGAGAATAATGCCACTTATTGCAAAAAAATAAATAAGCAAGATGGCAAGATTCATTGGAAGCAATTATCAAGAGACGTTCATAATATGATTCGAGCGTATAATCCATGGCCGGTTGCCTACAGCAAGCTATCAGATGGTAGGACCATGCGTATTTGGGAGTCTGAATTAGTAGACGAGGCAATATTAGAAGAATCAGGAAAGATTGTAGAGCTATCAAAAAATAACTTTTTGGTGGCCTGTGGAGAAGGTGTTATAAGCATTAAGAGCCTACAAATCGATGGGGGAAAGGTAATTACTTCTAGAGACTTTTATAATTCACTAAGGGGTGATATAGAATTTGATGCAACCTAATGAAAAGTTACTTTCCTCTCCTAAGCTTTACTTTGAAGTAGCAAAGATATATAGACTTATATTAAATGGCCTAAGCATTAGTAGGCTTAATCTTGAGCATATACCAAGTCAGCAGATCCCTTTGGCAAATCATTTTATATATGAGGTGATCAGGTGGCATCATAGGATGTCTTGGCAGCTAGAACAGGTGGCATCATCAGATGTGAATAAGTGGGACCCATTAGTAAGATGTTTGATTAATTTAGGTATTTGTTTATTACAGCAATCCGATAAGCCAGATTATGCAGTGGTCAATAATTGCGTTGAAGCAACTAAGCTTATTCCTAGATCGCATGCTGGGGGCCTTACCAATGGCTGTTTGAGGAATTTTATTCGCTCAAAAGATTTGAGAAAGGCTTCACTGATGCCTGAAGAGGCACTATTTTCACATCCTAAATGGTTAATTGATTTATTTAAATCAGAATTTCCTGATAAGTGGAAAAACATATGTGAGGGAAATAATGAAAGAGCTCCACTTTTTTTAAGGGTTAATACTAAAAATATTAATGTCCATGATTATATGCATCTGCTAGATAATGCGAAGATTTTGTATGAACCTGACTCAGTTAATGGGCCGATGATTATGCTAACAAAGCCATTAAGTAAAAAAACCTTGCCAGGCTATGCGGATGGCTTGGTGTCTATCCAAGATGCCTCTTCTCAGCTTGTAGTTAATGCGTTAGATATTAAAAAAAATGATCGGGTGTTAGATATGTGTGCTAGTCCTGGTGGCAAGACTTCATATTTATTGGAAAGAGAAGATATAGATTTGCTGGCGCTGGAAGTAGATGAGAGGCGCAAGCAGGAACTTGATAAAAATCTAGAGCGATTAAAGCTAATATGTAAAACCTTACGTATAGATGCAAGAGAAGTAATAACGTGGAAGGGTAGCCAGCATTTCGATCATATCTTGCTGGATGCGCCATGTAGCGGGATAGGTGTTGTTCGTAGGTATCCGGATATTAAGATACATCGTAGAAGGGAAGATATTATGAGCTCATGTGAAATTCAACGAGAGCTGATGTGTTCAGGGTGGCAGGTTTTAAAGAAAGGAGGCACGCTTGTTTATTCTGTTTGCACAATTACTAAAACGGAAACTATAGATCTTGTATTAGATTTTTTAGAGTCTCAGCCGGATGCTAGTTTGATAGAAACTAAACTAATTCTACCGAGTGAGAGTGGCATGAATGGTTTTTATTATGCTAAATTAGGCAAGAGGTAGGTTTAGATGCAAGGCATAATTAAAATTTTCCCACATTTAGCTTGGCTAATGCTTTTTTTTGGCATGGCGTCAGCGCAAGATGAGGGTCTATTTGTTGTTAGATCGGTTAATACTAATTCAAATGAAGGGGTATTATATCTTGATGCGTACATTGACTATGCCCTTTCAAGTAGGGCCATTGAGGCTTTACATTCAGGAATAGAGCTCAACATTGATGTTGAGATAAATTTAAGGCGTAATCGCAATTTTTTGCCTGATGAGAATATAGCAACTCTTACGCAGGAATATATTCTTAATTATAATGAATTGACAGAAAGGTATAGCGTATTAAATATAAATTCTAGGCATTTAAGTACATTTACTAACATAGCTTCAGGGTTAAATTCTATGGGTCGTCTCTCAAGAATACCGGTGATCGATGAGACTTTGCTAAATGCTGAAGAAGATTACATCATAGAGCTTCGCTCATCACTAAATGTTAGGACTGATTATGGTCTTACTCAGTTTCTAAATGTCTTTAGAAATAACATCAATATTGAAAGTGAGTGGTTTCGATGGCAGGTCGATTAAGGTCTAAAGCTCTTGGCATCGGAATTGGTGTCTTTATTATTCTTTGGGTTGTCTTAATATTTATTTTTTCGGCAATCGATCAAAATTCTCAAGAATTTAATGCTTATCAACGCATTATTTTTTCGATTAGTTTTGTTGCGCTAGCTATTCTTCTTCTGGTTCTCTCATTAAGTGCTTATGGGTTTTACAGAGATTATCAGAATAAGGTTCCGGGACATAAATTAAGCCTGAGACTTATACTTTCTTATGCAATTTTGTTGCTCTTGCCAACATCTATAATTTTTATATTTTCATTAAGGTACATTAATACTGGAATTGATAATTGGTTAAATCTAGGTTTGGATTCTGGGCTTGCACAGGCCGTTGAGTTGACGCAAGGCGCAATAGAAATAGAAGCTAGAAATTATTTCGTTGCTATGCAGCAAATAGGCGATGTGATAGAAGATGCTGAAGAAGTTAATTTCCTTCCAATATTAAATAGTTTTGCATTAAATAATAATGCGATTGAAGTTATGTTGTTAGGTACTAATAACGAAGTTCTTACAATCGTTTCGCAAGATTTACTAAGCTTACAATTTGTCATACCTGATGAGTTAAATTTAATGCTTGAGCAGAACGATACGTATATGGAATTATTGTCATTAGATAATGGATTATATGAACTCATTGCTGCTATTCCGCTTGTAATGAATTTTGGTGGTATAAGGAATGTTGTTTTATACAGTCGTTTTTCTATTGATGAAGATCTTAGCTATTTAGCTAATCAAGTAGAATCAAGCATTGTGCGCTATAGAGAGTTAGTTTTTCAACTACCTAATATTAAGCTTAGCTTTACAATTTTTTTAAGTTTTATATTGGGTATCACACTTTTTGCCGCCCTTCTGGCTGCAATTTTGTTAACTAGGCGTTTAATTCGGCCTATGCAAACCTTGATGATTGGTACACGAGAAGTGTCCAAGGGGAATTATCACACTAGGATTGATTCAAGCACCAAGGATGATGATTTTGGGCAACTAATCGATTCTTTCAATGAGATGATCGATAGCGTCGATTCCTCTAATAGGCAACAAATAAAAATTCAGAATGAGCTAAAGAGAGAAGAGGCAAAATTAAATGAAATCTTATCTAATTTGTCTTCTGGAGTAATTGCATGCAATAAAGCTAATCAAATTTTTATACTCAATGATGCTTCTTTCAATATTCTTCGCATTGATACCTTTAATTGGCAAGGTAGCGAAATTTTTGATCTTACTTCGCAAAATAGAATTGTTGAATCAATAGTCAATTTGATTAGTAGCAAAATATTATTATTAGAATATGAGTGGCGAGATCAGCTTGATGTAACTTATGAGGGCGAGCAGTTAGCTTTTAATGTTGCATGTACTGAATTATTTATAGAGGGCGATAAAGGATTTGTTGTGGTTATTGATGATATTAGCGCTTTATCTAAAGCACAGCATGAGGCAGCCTGGGGAGAGGTAGCAAGAAGACTTACTCATGAAATAAAAAATCCATTAACGCCGATTAAATTATCAGCGGAATTAATACAAAAAAAACTACCCGCTAAAGAAAGTAAGCTTAATACAATGATTAGCCGTAATGCCAAGACTATTATTCAAGAGGTCGATAATTTAAGAAGAATGGTGGATGATTTTGGTGAGTATGCAAGAGGGCCAGTATTTAAGCTAGAAAAAGTACAAGTAAAGACTCTTTTAGAAGAGATAATTGATCTTCATTTACATAGAAAAGAACGTGGTCAATTAAAGCTAAAGGTAGATGCTAGTATTAATATGATTCAGCTTGATAAGGGGAGGTTTCGTCAAATTATTTTAAATTTAATTAAGAATGCATTTGAGGCTACAGCAGGTATAGTTGATGAGCTGGTCCTTGTTAGCGCAAAAAATGATAAATATAAAAGTAGCGAGATGCTATTAATTGAAGTCATAGATAACGGTAAAGGCTTTAGTAAAAAATTACTTAAAGAGGCTTTTCGTCCTTATGTCAGCACAAAGAGTAGGGGGAGCGGTCTTGGTTTAGCTATCGCTAAGAAGCTGATAGAAGAACAGAATGGAATAATAGAGTTGTCTAATAACGCGCGAGGTGGTGCTTGCGTAAAAATTTACTTTCCTATAATGCAATGAATAATAAGAAAACAATATTAGTTGTAGATGATGAGCAAAATATAAGAGCTCTGTTAAAAGAAATTCTTGAAGAGGAGAATTTTAATGTGGAGGTTGCTGAAGGCGGATTACAAGCAAGGGAATTATTTTATAAAAAATCTTTTGACTTAGTTTTATTGGATGTCTGGATGCCAGATGTTGATGGTATTACCTTACTCAGGGAGTTCTCAAAAGACAACACGACCTGCAGCTTTATTATGATGTCTGGGCACGGCACTGTAGATACAGCTATTCAAGCTACCAAGTTAGGTGCAAAAGCATTTTTAGAGAAGCCGATTTCATTACAGCATTTACTAGATACAGTCAGACACTATCTTAATATAAGTATTGTTAAAAATATTGAAGGCGCTGTATCGGGATCTATACCAGTAAGCCTAGTAGGTAAAGAAAAAAATACTTTAGATTTTGTAAGCAGTATAAATGAAAGGGTAGATAATGGTGACCATTTTATGCTTTATGGATCTAATTATTATGAATGGGATGCATTAAAAAATTATATAAATAACAGACTAGAAAACATAGAGTACATAGAGCTAAATTATCACAATATCAGAACTAATAGTGATGCATTATTACAACATAATAGGAATCAAAAAGTTAAAAAGGGATTATTTTTAATTTTAGAGGGAACAGGCTTATTATTTGATGTTTATGAATTAAAAAAATTGCTTAATACCTTAAGTAGTTTTTACGAAAGAGTCATCTTTCTATTGAAGTATAAGGATGAGAAAATATTTAGTAATGATATCTATCCCCGCCTAAATAACTTAGCGATGCTACCTAAGATCGAAATACCTAAGTTAAAGGATCAGGTTAAAGATATACCTGAAAAGGCTAGTCATTATATAGAGATTAAAGCAAGCGAGAGAAATATACCTTTTACACCTTTAGAATCTAAGCAAATTAATTATTTAATTAACCATGTTTGGCCTTATGACTATTTAGAATTTACTTTATTGCTTGATCAATACTTGTCAACTGGACTGCTATCAATAACTGCAGTCCATAGCGAAATAACAAACACCTTGATTAAGCTTGACGATAAAGTACTTGCTTCAAACTTTAAAGAGGCTCGTGATCAATTTGAGAAGACTTATTTACGCATACAGCTTATGCGATTTAATGGGAAAATTAGCACTATGGCGAAACATATTGAAGTCGAGAGAACTTATTTATATAGAAAATTAAAGGCTTTAGGGATTAAGTATAAGTAATATCAAAGATCAATAGTAATTGAGTAAATGCCTGCGCTCTCTAATAAAACCTTTGTCATATCTATTGCGGCTACATCAATAAATGGACCTATCCTAACTCTATAAATTATATTGTTTACAATTTGACTAGATTGTATTTGAGATTCCACACCAAGCGAAGCTAATCTTAAGACCATATTTTGTGCGTCTGTTAATTGTTGAAATGCGCCTGCTTGAATGGCTTTGCGAAAATCATTTTGTAAGGTAATGGGGCCATTTTCACTCATGTTGTCCGGGGGAATCATTACAGGATTTTTAAGTAAATCTGGATAAGTATAGGTAAATCCAGATGTTTCATTTGTTTGTGTAATTAGTCCTGGCTCAGATAGCTGGTCGGAGTAGTTAGCTTGTAGTACTTTAATAACCACTATAAAAATAATAGCAAGGAAAAGTCCAAGACATAAAGACTGTTGACCGTTAAGCTTTATATGAATTTGTGATTTATTTGGCATGCTACATTTTTTCTAGAGCTTCGACCCCTAATATTTTTAATCCATTTTTAATAGTACATTTAACGGCAAAGTAAAGCATGATTCTAGCATTTTGAAGATCTTGGTCGTCTACTAATACTTTATTTGCTGCATAATTGGTGTGAAAAAGTGATGAGATTTCTGTTAGGTAAGCCACAACATGTTGTGGTGCAAAGTGTTTTGAAGAATGTTCAATAATCTCAGGGAACTTTGACAGCCCGATTATTAAGTTCATTTCATGCTCATTGTCTAGTAGCTCAGGCTTTACAACATGTAAAATATCATTAATAGATAAATTCTGATTATCAATAATGCTTACTATTCTTGCATGAGCATATTGTATATAAAAAACTGGATTTTCATTACTTTGTTTTTGCGCCAAGGTCATGTCAAAGTCAAGATGTTGATCATTGGATCGGCTGATATAGAAGATCCTCGCGGCATCACTGCCTACTTCGTTTCGAAGGTCTCGTAAAGTAATATAGTTCCCACTTCGTGTACTCATTTGTAATTTTTTTGAATCTTTAAATAAGGAGACAAATTGTATTAATAAAACTTCTAGCTTTGAGTCATCGTAACCGGCTGATCGAATGCCGGACTTTACACGCTGGATATACCCATGATGATCAGCGCCCCAAACATTAATAAGGTGATCATAGTCCCTATCTAATTTATCTAGGTGATAAGCAAGATCACAAGTGAAGTAAGTTGGGGTGCCGTTGTCTCTAATAAGCACGCGGTCTTTATCGTCACCACATTTTTCTGCAGCAAACCATAAAGCCCCATCTTTATTATAGGTAAAGCCATTTTTTTCAAGTAAGCCCACTGTTTTTTCAAGACTTCCATTTGTTAAGAATTTTTTTTCAGATATCCAATTATCAAAGTTGACACCAAATTCACTTAGATCGTCATGAATATCATCAAGGATTGTCTTTAATCCGAGATTAAAAAATATGTCATAGTCTTGTTGCAAAATATTCTTAGTATTTTGGATAAGGCTATCAAGCTTTTTTTCATCCTCTTCTTCGTCTAAACAAATGGTGATTATTTTTTCTTCTTGTCGAACGAATTTATTTAAATGTTCGTCTTTAATAATGCTTGCCATATCCTCAATATATTTTGCTTGATAGCAGTTAGAGGGATAACAAATATTAATTTGATTTTCGATAAGGTATTTAAGGTAGATACTTATGGCAAGAATATCCATTTGGCGACCACCATCATTAACATAGTACTCGCTGTCAACTTTATCACCCGAAGCTTTAAGTATATTTATGAGCGTGCTACCAAATGCTGCACCTCGACCATGCCCGACATGTAAGGGTCCAGTAGGGTTTGCAGAGACAAACTCAACTAATATTTTTCTCGGCACTTCTTTTTTTTGGTGACCGTATGAATCTTGATTGAGGAATAGAGTTTTTAAATTTTTATGATAAACGCTCGTTTTCAGAAAGATATTAATAAAGCCTGGCCCAGCAATTTCTAGTTTTTCAATAAGCTCATTAGGAGCAAGCTTGTTAATAATTGATTTTGCTAGATTGATCGGGCGTACTGACTCATTTTTGGCGTTGACCATTGCAATATTACAGCTGAAATCACCAAATGACTTTTTCTTTGTTCGCTCAAGTTGAAATGAATCTGAGAGTTTCTCAGGGATAGTTGTGAGACTTTTTTCAGCAGACTCAATAAATAATTGTTTTAGTTGATGATGCAATGTATTTGTTTATTTGTTCGTTAAAGCTCGTAAGGATCAACATCAAATTTTACAGTTATGCCTTTGGTTAAGTGCTTTCCTTTTAGAATGCTTTTAATTTCATGGATTGTGTCATGCAAAATTTTTCGATTTTTTTGTTTAATAATTAAGTGACCTGAGTACATTTTTTTTCTTTTTTTAATGATATCAAATACAGGACCTAGCACCTTTATATTTAGCTTATTTTTTTCAATTAAAGTCTTTATGGCGGTAAGTTGAGTTATTAGAATTTTATCATCTTTTGCATTTGCCCTAAGAGCAATTAAATGTGTGTAAGGTGGCCACTGTGTTTCTTTTCTTTGTTGAAGCAAATAGATTAGTAAATTAGAGTAGTCATGTTTTTTTAGATATGAGTACACTGGATGACTCAGATTATTTGTTTGAATAATAACTTCCCCAGGGTCTTGCCCTCGACCAGCTCGCCCCGAAACCTGAAAAAGTAATTGTGCCATTTTTTCTTGGCTTCTAAAATCAATACCATAGAGACCATGATCGCCATCAATAATGCCTACTAGTGTTATATTAGGAAAATCATGCCCTTTGGAAAGAATCTGCGTACCGACAAGAATATCGATTTCATGGTTATTTATTTTGTGAATGACATTTGTAAGCTTGTCCTTGGTATTTATAAAGTCATTATCGATAATAGCTATTCTTTTTTCTGGAAACAGTTGCTCGAGTTGATATTTTACCCTTTGAGTGCCTACACCAATTGAGGCTCTTTTACTGCCACATTTTGAGCATTCTCTATGGATAGGTTTTTTCTGGTTGCATAACTGACATTTAATGTACTGACCCTTTTCATAGACAACCATATTGCTACTACAGTGATCGCATTTTTCGGCGTCATTACATTGATTGCAATACAGGACGGGGGCATAGCCTTTGCGATTAATGAATATTAGTGCTTGTTTATTTTGATCAAGATGAGCTTTGATACTATGCGCCATATCAATCGTGATACCGTTTTTTTGTTTTGCTAGATTTAAGTCAATAAGCTTTATTCTTGGTAGGGATGCGTTGTTGGCGCGGTCGCCAATAAAATAGTAGGCATATTTTTTATGCTCTATGTTATGAAAAGTTTCTAAGCTGGGCGTTGCGCTTCCAAGAAGAATTGGAATGTTTTTAGATCTAGCTCGATAGGTTAAAAAATCTCTAGCAGAATAGCTCTGGTTAGATGATTGATTTAATGATTGGTCATGCTCCTCATCTATGATGATCATGCCTAGGTTTTGAAACTGTAAGAACGCAGCTGAGCGTGTGCCAACAATACAGAATATATTTCCATTACGGGCTTCTTTCCATATCTCCATTTTTGTCTTTGCAGGTATGTTTGAATGGATGACACCAACAGCATTACCAAATCTTTGTCTTAGCCTATCTTCAAGCTGAGGGGTTAATGCTATTTCAGGGACGATAAGTAGCACCTGTTTCTTTTGATCAATTAACTTTTCCATCAAACTTAGATAGATTTCAGTTTTTCCAGAGCCAGTTACGCCATGAATGATATGAGGACAAAACTCATTTAGCCTTTTAGCAATCAGGGAAATAGTCCTCCTTTGGTCTTTATTTGGAGAAAAGTTACGCGTCTTATTAATTTTTACTTCCGGTGTCGGTAAGTTCGATGTTCTCTCGATAATTTCCTTTTGAATAAGGCTATTAAGACGTTGTTTAGGAATATTATGAACTTTACTTAGCGTTACCTCTTTAATAGGCCCAGCCTTGAGGAGGTTAACAATTTCTTCTTGCTTGTCCGTCAGGTTAATTGTGGACAGGTTGTTATGTTTTATTTGTAAGCCATACTCTACCGTGGCGTTCATGTGGTATTTCTTTCTAAGAAATTGTGGTATGCCTAATTGAATAAATTCACCTAAGGGGACATGGTAGTAGCTGGCCGCCCAAGTTAATTCATTGAGTAATTCTTTGCTGATTGTCGGCAAATGTCCTTCGTCTAGATCTAAGAGAACTGGTTTTAGCTCATTTTCACTAGAAAATTTAGCGACACGCTTTATAACTATGCCCACCCTTTTTTTGTGACCTAGCTCTACCCAAACCCTGGAGCCAATAGATGGCTTAATGACTCCAGAAACAGAATAGGTAAGCGTATCGGCAAAGGGTACCGGTAGCGCAACTTCAGCAACCTCAGTGTAAATTTGTGGCATTAGAGGAGAAAATCATTATTTTTTATATTGAAAAGAAAATCCGTAAATGAATTGTTACAATGTGCTCCATAAATAATATACACCCATAGTAAAGCAACTAGGATAATATATGTTTACCTTGTGCCTGCCGACATACTGGAGATTTAGATGAAAATAGGTATCCCTAAAGAAATTTACCCTCAGGAGAAGAGGGTAGCTGCAACTCCTGACG
>Ga0114993_10006571_pt1 | contig 10942 bp, 11 predicted proteins | sample ArcticOcean_MG_C_FD_87042 | JGI IMG/M metagenome (GOLD analysis project Ga0114993, IMG submission 87042) | Marine microbial communities from western Arctic Ocean - ArcticOcean_MG_CB2_150 | ecosystem: Environmental > Aquatic > Marine > Oceanic | place: Arctic Ocean: Canada Basin | collected...
ACGTTGATAGGCTGGATGTGGAAGCGCAGTAATGCGTGTAGCTGACCAGTACTAATAGCTCAATTGGCTTGATTTATGCACTGAAAAAAATTTTTAAGTAATTTTTAAAGATGATTGATATTTTATTTTACAACCCCAGTTTAAACAGCTGGGGTTTTTTTTTGCAATCTATGATGCTGCGATTGTGACGCCAACTGCAGTGCAGGGTAGCTAAGTATGGAAGCACAGTAACGTGTGTAGCTGATTCGAGAGGACCAGATTGACATACCGCTGGTGGACCTGTTAATGTTAATAGGTAACATGAAAGTTATAATTTTAGGATATACAAAAAAACAAACTAAAATTTTTTCATTTTAAAAAAAAAAAAATTAAAAGTTGTTGAGTTTGGTCAAAAAAATATTGACTTAAAAATAATTGATAAAAATGATCTTGTTTTATCTTTTGGGTATAGAAAAATAATTCATAATAAAATTCTTAAAAAACTTCACAAACCAATTGTAAATCTTCATATTTCCTATCTACCTTACAATAGAGGTAGTCACCCTGTTTTTTGGGCATTTTTAGACAAAACCCCTTCTGGTGTGACCATACATGAGCTAGATAAAGGGATAGATACTGGGAAAATTATTTATCAAAAAAAAATTAAGTTTAAACTTGATGGATATTTAACTTTTAGTAAATCATATAAAATGCTCATAAACGAAGTAGAGTGTTTATTTTATAGGCATTACAAATCTTTGATTAACTATAGTTATAAATCTAAATTTCATGAAGCCAAAGGAACTTTTCACTATAAGAAAAATCTACCTAAAAATCTTAATTCTTTTGATGAAAAAATATCACATTATTTAAAAAAAATAACTTTAGAAAAATGTGACTAAAAAACTCAATTTACTGTAAAAAATTTTTTTTAATAGACATTCCAGTTTTAATATTTGTTTTTGCTTTTTTACCAATTACTAAAAAATATTTAGAAGCAGGCAATCCTATATTTGGCCTCAAAGTATCTATGTTAAGCAGATTAAATTTTTCTCCTTTTTTTATATCTTTAATAGCAAATATTGATCTCCTTAATTTTTTTGATATAGCCTCAACATTATTTTTATTCTTTTTGTTTAAGCTTATATCTAAATCATCAACAATCTTTCTCATTTGCTTTAAGTCTTTAGGTGCAATAGAAAATTCTGAGTCAGTTGTATTTATTTTATTATCTAATTTGTAGTGTTTTTCTATCGCAACAACTCCTAAAGAGATAGAAGCTATAGCTGAAGTTAAACCATTTGTGTGGTCAGAAATACCGATTAGATTATCCTTAAATTTTCTTTTAAGGAGCTTTATTTTACTCAAGTTTGTATCTTTTAATTTTGTTGGATATCCAGATACGCAATGTAAAATAATAACCTTGTTATGAAAATTATTAATAATGTTAATTGCATCTTTGATCTCTTTTAAAGAAGCCATTCCAGTAGATAATATTATGGGTTTTTTTTTAGAGGCAATATATTTTATTAGTTTATGATCAGTAATTTCAAATGATGCAATCTTATATATAGGCACATTAAAACTCTCTAAAAAATCAACGGCACGAATACTGAATGGACTGCTAAAAAGTATTTTATTATATTTTTTTGCAACTTTAAAAGCATCGGCATGCCAATTAAATGGAGTACTTGCTTTTTTATATAAATCCCATAGGTATTGGTTTTTCCAAATTCCTTCTTTAATTTTAAATTCTTTTTTTTTAATATTAAGAGTGATATCTTTTGGTTCATATGTCTGGATTTTGACTAAATCTGCACCATTCAAGCAAGCACTTTTTACAAGTGATAAAAACTTTTTTTTATTTCCACCATGATTACCGGATATTTCAGCAATTATTATAGGTTTTTTTTTGTGAGAAAAAATTATATCTTTACTAATTTTAATCATAAAAATGTATTTTATTTAATAAAAAACAAATGTTAGTAATAAGTATATATGAAAAAAAACTATAATAAAATTATTAATCAAATACAAAGAGTAAGATCAAAAAACAATGTAAACTGGATGGATCTTCTCAAGTTAGCATTTGAGCTTGATCCTAAAAGATCCTCAAAAATAATGAAAAAAATAAATTATGATGATAAAAAAATTTCTGGTTTACTTAATAAACTATCAGGCTAATAGTAATTTAATCAAAAATAATGAAAATAATTCCTTACGGTAGACAGTATATTGACAATAAAGACATATCTGCAGTAAGTAAAACTCTTAAAAATGATAAAATTACATCTGGAAATGAAGTTCAAAAATTTGAGGATAAAATAAATAATTTTTTAAAATGTAAATTTTCAATTACTTGTAATAGTGGAACCTCCGCTATATTTTTAGCAATGCAAGCAATTAACATTAAAAAAAATGATGTAATTGTTATGCCTGTTATAAATTTTATTGCTTCTCACAATATTGCGAAATTATTTGGTGCTAAAATTTTTTTAGCAGATGTGAATGCTCAAACTGGCCAGATGACTCCAGAAGATTTTATTAATTGTTGTAAAAAATTTAAATTAAAAAAAGTAAAAGCGTTAATAGTAATGTATAATGGTGGTTATCCGGAAAATGCTGACAAATTTATTGAATTAAAAAAAAAATATGGTTTTTTCATAATAGAAGATGCCTGCCACGCTTTAGGTGCTTCCTATATTAATAAAAAGAAGAATATAATGGTTGGAAGTTGTAGACATTCAGACTTGTGTACTTTCTCTTTTCATCCTTTGAAATCAATTACGACTGGTGAAGGAGGTATAGTCACAACTAATAATCGATACCTATATGATAAAGTTAAAAAGCTATCTTCCCTAGGTATTAAAAAAAAAAAAAATCATTGGGAATATGATGTCTTATTTACAGGTCTTAATTTTAGATTAAATGATTTTCAATGTGCATTAGGCATAAGTCAATTAAAAAAGTTGAAAAAATTTCTAAGCTACAGAAAAAAAATATTCAGTGAATATATTAAATCACTTAAAGATTTGAAAGAAATCCAGCTTCCCTCTTTTAATTCAAAGTACAAGTCATCAAATCATCTATTTATAATTCAATTAAAAAATTTTTCACTAAATCAAAAAAATACTTTTATAAAGTATATGCTTAAAAAAAAAATCATTTTACAATATCACTACATTCCAATTTATAAATTTAAGATATTTAAAGGAAAATATTCATCAAAAAGTTCTAAAATATATTTTAATACATCAGTAAGTTTACCAATCTATTTTGGGCTTTCAAAGCAGCAACAGCAATACATTGTTAAAAGTATAAAAAATTATTTTCATTAAAAATATAAAACTAATAAAGTATTATGAGTAATAAATTAATTCTAGGAACTGCACAATTTGGTATGAAGTATGGGGTTAATAATAAGGTTGGCAAGATACCAAAAAAAGAAATTGTGAAAATATTAAATTTTTCTAAAAGAAATAATATCAGTTATTTTGATACGGCCAGCACATATGGGGAAAGTGAAAATAAATTAGGAAATTATTTAAAAAAAAATAATAATAACTTTAAAATAATAACAAAATATTCATCAAAAAAAAAAAGTATAATTAAACAATTTTATGAAACAAGAAAATTAACTAGCCAAACCCCGGATATAGTTTTAGCGCACTCATATAAGGATTATATATCAAAAGATTTTCAAGAAACTTTAAATCATCTGATAAAAGAATTTAAGTTGAAAAAATATGGAGCTTCTCTTTATTCACCAAATGAGTATTTTAAAATCTTAAAAGTAAGAGTTCCAAATATTATTCAAGTACCAGTAAATATATTTGATAAAAGATTTTTAGAAAAAAAAATAATTTCTTCTATTAAAAAAAATAGAATTGAAGTTCACGCAAGATCAATATATCTTCAAGGTTTATTATTTGTAGAGGAGAAAAAAATTTACAGATATTTTAAAAATATAAAAAAAATTTTTAAAAAAACAATTAATCTTGCTGAAAATGAGAATTTAAGTCTTGCGCAATTATCATTGTTGTGGGTATATAAAAAAAAAGATATAAATAAAATTGTGTTAGGAATAGATTCATTAAGTCAATTGAATGAAAATATAAACCTACTGAAAAAAAAAATAAACAATAAAACTATACTAGAAATTGATAAAATTAATTTACATAAAAATACTATAATTAAACCCAATTTATGGAAGATAAAACAGTTTTAATTGTTCAAGCAAGACTAACATCAGTTAGATTTCCTAATAAGATTTTAAAAAAAATAGGTAAACAAACTTTAATCGAAATACTTTTAAAACGACTTAAACAAAGTAAATCAGTAGATCAAATTATTCTTGCTATCCCAAGTAATAAGAAAAATAAGATCATAACCAAAATTTTAAAATTAGATGTTCCAGTTTATTACGGAAGTGAAAATGATGTTTTGGATAGATATTTTAAAGCAGCAAAAAAATTTAATGCTAAAAATATTGTAAGAATTTCAGGAGATTGCCCCTTTATAGACGTTGAGGTTATAGATAAAGCAGTGAATTTTTTTAAAAAGAATAAATTTGACTATGTGTCAAATACAATAGATCCAACATATCCCGATGGATTAGATGTAGAAGTTTTTAATTTTAAATCACTAGAAAAATCTTGGAAAAAAGCGAAAACTTTTTCTGACAGAGAGCATGTTACAAAATACATTTTAAATAATAAAATATTTAAAAAAAGAAATTTTAAGTATTTTAAAGACTTATCTTTTCTACGATTAACTATTGATGAAAAAATTGATTTTGAATTAATTAAAAAAATTTATTTGTTATTTATGAAAAAGAAAAAATTATTTTTTGGAATAAAGGATATTGATAAATTATACATGTCTAATAAGAAAATATTTGAGATAAATATGGGGATTAAGAGAAATGAAGGCTCTACATTAAATTCTGGACAAAAATTATGGAAAAGAGCTAAAGAGATAATTCCTGGTGGTAATATGTTGTTATCTAAAAGGCCTGAAATGTATTTACCAAACAAGTGGCCCACATATTACAAAAAGGCCCATAAATGTTTTATTTGGGATCTAGATGGTAATAAATTTACAGACATGTCATTGATGAGCGTAGGCACAAATATTCTAGGGTATGCAAATAAAAAAATTAATGATGCCACAATTGTTTCAATTAAAAATAGCAACATGTCGAGTTTAAATGCCCCAGAAGAAATATATTTAACTGAAAAATTGTTAGATATGCATCCACATTTTCATATGGCAAAATATGCTCGAACTGGTGGTGAGGCTAATGCTATTGCAGTCAGAATTGCAAGAGCAGCTTCAGGTAGAGATAAAGTTGCAATATGTGGATATCATGGATGGCATGATTGGTATCTATCAACTAATCTTAATAATTCAGATAAAAAAGGATTACTAAAAGATCATTTGTTACCGGGTCTTTCAACAAGAGGAGTACCAAAAAATTTAAAAAACACAATATACCCTTTTAAGTATAACGATTTTGAGTCTTTAGAAAAAATTTGTCAAAAAAATAAAATAGGTGCAATTAAAATGGAAATTTTTAGAAATTTCCCACCTAAAAAAAATTTTTTAGAAAAAGTTAGAAAATTAGCTACTAAAAAAAATATAGTATTAATATTTGATGAGTGTACGAGTGGATTTAGAGAAACTTTTGGTGGGCTTCATTTAAAATATAATGTTAAGCCTGATATGTGTATTTTAGGCAAAGCACTTGGTAATGGTTTTCCTATTACTGCTGTAATTGGTAAAAAAAAAATAATGACTCATGCTCAGAGCACTTTCATCAGCAGCACTTTTTGGACTGAAAGAACAGGTTATGTTGCGGCTTTAAAAACATTAGAAATTATGGAAAAAATAAAATCATGGAAAATTATTTCAAATAAGGGAAAAAAGCTTAAAAAAAATCTTCAAAAGATTGGAAAACAGAATGGCTTAAATATATTTTTAAGTGGACTAGATTCTTGTCCCAGCTATGTAATAAAATCAAAAAATTGGAATAAGTATAAAACATATATTTCTCAAGAATTACTTAAAAAAAATTTTTTGGGTGCGAACACTACGTATTTGTCAATTTATCATGATAATAAAATGATAAATAAATATTTAAACTCTCTAAATGAGATATTTGCTCAAATAAAAAAGTGTGAAAATGGAGAATTTGATATAGATAAATTATTAGTTGTTGACGAGTGCCATACTGGGTTTGAAAGACTAAACTAACATTTTTTTAATAAAATTATTAAGCTTGACAGTTCAATTAATGAACGCTAATATGTTCAAAATTTGAACAGACATCATGAAAGAAAATCAAGACCATTTTGAACTACTCAGAAAAATTTATAAGAAACCTGAAGTAACTCAAAGGGTTTTGGCCAATGAATTAGGTTTTAGTTTAGGAAAATTAAATTATTGTTTAAAAGCATTAAGAACAAAAGGTCTAATAAAAATAAAAAATTTTAAAAAAAACCCAAAAAAACTAAATTACTTTTATGTTTTAACTCCAAACGGTTTAGCGGAAAAAACAAGTTTAACCATAAATTTTATGAAAAAAAAACTTAAAGAGTATGATGAGCTCAAAAATGAAATTGAGCGTAATGAATAATGAAAGATAATTTTTTTAATAATAAAAATATTCTAATAACTGGTGGAACAGGATCATTTGGCCATATGTTTACTGATTATATTTTAAAAAATTATAAACCTAAAAGGTTCATTATTTACTCAAGAGATGAATTAAAACAATCACAGATGGCAGTAAAATACTCTACAAAAAAATATAAATGTATGAGATATTTTATTGGTGATGTCCGGGATTTAGAAAGACTTATGACAGCAATGAGGGATGTAGATTATGTTGTTCATGCAGCTGCATTAAAACATGTAAATATAGCAGAATACAACCCACAAGAGTGTATTAAAACAAATATTGGAGGAGCTGAAAATGTTGTTAAAGCTTCTATAGAAAACAAAGTTACAAAAGTAATCGCTCTCTCAACAGATAAAGCATCTGACCCAATTAATTTATATGGTGCAACAAAACTCACATCTGACAAAATTTTTGTTTCTTCAAATAATACATCTGCCAAGAAAGGAAATGTTAGATTTTCAGTAGTGCGATATGGAAATGTTGCTGGTTCAAGAGGTTCTGTAATACCTATTTTTAATGATTTATTAAAAAATAAAAAAAATTATTTACCAATAACAGACGTAGCTATGACAAGATTTTGGATAACTTTACCTCAAGCTGTAGATTTTGTAATTAAATCTTTTAAACGAATGATAGGTGGAGAAATTTTTGTTCCTAAAATACCCTCAACAAAGATCACAGATATTGCTAAAGCGATGGGTCCAAAATTGAAACATAAGATCATAGGAATTAGACCAGGTGAAAAACTTCATGAAAAAATGTGCTCAGAAAATGAGGCTCATTTAACATTGGAATTTAAAAATTTTTACTTAATAAAACCAAGTATAACTTTTTTTGAAGAAAATATTGATTATAAAAAAAATAACTTAAAAGAAATTGGAAAAAAAGTTAAAAAAAATTTTTCTTACACATCAGACAATAATTCCAATTTTTTAAAAGTTTCTGAAATAAAAAATTTTATAAGAAAATTAGATAATACCAAATAATGGTAAATGTTTGTATTTTAGATTACGGATCCGGTAATGTGAAATCTGTAAAAAATTTAAATAAATATCAAATAAAAAATTTGTTTATTCAAAATATGATTAAAAATAATGTTTTAAGTATTGGAACAAATAAAATTAATTATTCTTTAAATAAAAAAGACATATCTCAGGTAAAAAAATCGTATTCAAAAACTTTAGAGGAAATAAAAGATAAATCTTTGAGTAAAAAAAAATTAAAAATAGATTAAATAAAGCCTATTTTTAGTGTGAGAAAATAGCTATATGAAAATTTTAATGAACTTCATTAAAGAATTGTTAATTATAAATAAATTTAAAAACCACAATAAAAAAATTTTTAAAGATAATTTAATAAAAAAAAATGGAAAGAAATATAATATATTGTTAGAATTTAATGCTTTTAATACTCATCATATAATTTTTTCATATTTGGTAAACTATTTTAAAAAAAAATATTATTGTAATTTTTATGCATATCCGAGTCATATGCTTTTATCATATGAAATTGAAAAAAATAAAATTAATAAGATTAAAAAGTTTTTTGCCATACTCTTTAATTTAAAAACTTATGGAATTTATAAATCTTTTGGTGTTAACACTTTTATAGATTTTAAAATAACAAAAGAAATAATAATTAAATCAAAAAAAGAAAAAAATAGAATTTTTAAGAAAATAAAAAATAAGCAAGATATTAATAAAATTAAAGTCAAAAATGTTTTAATTGGTGATTTACTTTATGACACTTATTTAAAAAGAAATTATGATTTAAAACCTACCATTGATATTCAATCAATTAAATTTCAAATATTTGCTGAAAATTTTTTAAATTTATTTTTTTTGTGGAATGAATTTATAAAAAAAGAAAAAATTGATTTTGTAATATGTTCTCATGATGTTTATGCATTAGGAATTCCATCAAGAATTTGTACAAGTAGAAATTGTGAATCTTTTGTTGTTGATCATAATAAAATTTCAAGATTAACAAAAAAATATTTTTACAAATACTCGATAACTAAGTTATATAAAAAAATTTTTTCTGAATTTAAGAGTAAAGAAAAAAAACTTTATATTTTAAAAGCTAAAAATTCACTAAATCAACGATTTGAGGGATCTATAAAAGATATTAGTTATATGACAGCATCATCTTTTATTAAAAATATTTCAGTACATAATAAAAAATTAGAAAAAGTTAAAAATTTTAAAAACAAAGTTAAAATTTTAGTTTCACCGCATGATTTTGTAGATGCACCTCATGTTTATGGAAATTGGGTTTTTCCAGATATGTATGAATGGATAAAATTTTTAGCCAAATTAACTAAAAAAACAGATTATCTATGGTTTATTAAGGCACATCCAAAAATGAATGAAAAATATAAATCCTATCAAAAATACACTAGAAAAGTAATTAGCAGTTTAATCAAAGAATCAAACTTTATTTTATTGAATCCAAACACTTCTCATAATCATCTAATAAATAAAATTGGAATAGATTGTGTTTTAACAGTAACAGGTACTATTGGACATGAATACGCTGCCCACGGTGTAAATGTAATAAATGCTTCACCCACTAACATGCATCAATCTTTTAATTTTAATTACCATGCTAAAAATTTTAAACATTATAACAATTTAATTATGAATATTAAAAAATTAAATAAAAAAATTAATTATGAAGAAGTTCTCCAGTGCTATTTTATGCATTATATTTATACTGAATCTAATTGGTTCTTTAAAAATTTTAATGATTACTTAACTAAAATCAAAGGTTATCATAATTTAAGCTCAATAAAAGCTTATGAGCATTGGATGAATATACATAACGAGAAAGAAGATAATAATATTTTAAAAAGAATTGATAATTTTTTATCATCTAAAGATTTAGTTTTCATGATGAAACATAATTAGTTTTTAATAAAAGATTAAAGAAAACTTCGAAAAAATGAAATTAATTCTAACCAAATCAACTTAATGAGTCTTTTTTAAAATGCTACCTAGTAACTACTCACACTTACAAATAATCAAAGAAAAAATTGATGTTGTTTTGACCGTCTATGGATCGGTTAGTTATGAATATCCTTTTTTTAATCTTTACAAATATTACGTCAATAATTTCAATATGCATAATTTTGAAAAGAAAAAAAAATTATTTTTAGATTTCATCAATTCCAAAGAATATAGGATTAGAACCTGAACAAGCTAGGATTAAAATATATTTTAACAGTTTTTAATGAATTTATAGATTTGTTTAATATATTTATTTCAAAAACAAAAAAAAAGATTTTTGCGTTTTTATTTATTTTTTCATTAATAATTATTTTTCTAGAAGGTTATACTCTAGCAATTGTATATAGTGCATCAAATTTACTACTAAATGAAAACTTCAACCCAGAAAACAAGTTTTTAAATATTCTTATTGATTTACTGAAAATTAACGAAAATAACATTTTATTTTTAAGCTTTACCATTCTTTTAATTTTCGTTTTTATAAAAAATATTTTAGTTACTTTCTTTATTATTTTAAAAGTTAATTTTTTTATTAAAATGCAAATAAAATTGTCAAAAAATATTTTTGAAAAATTAATTTCTCAAAATTATAATTTTTTTATAAGTAAAAATACTTCTGAATTAATTTCACATGTTCTAAATGATATATCTATTGCCATGAGGGGCTTTGAGGCTATTTTTAGTATGTTAATTGAATTTTTATTAATAGTTGCAATTCTAATTTATCTAACTTACTTAGATTTTATGGTTGCCTTATATTTTTCAATAGGATCACTAATTTTTTTAATTTTATTTATATTACTTACAAAGAAAAAAATAATTTCATTAAGCAATGAAAGACTATTGTTAAATAGTAAAATTATAAAAGATTTACAGCAAAGTTTTGGAAATTTTAGAGAAATGATAATTTATAATTGTAATAAATTATTCTCTGACGAAATTAATATAAAATTTAAAAATTTGTTTTCAAATCTAAAAATTACAGCTATTTTACAACAAATAACCAGAGTTGTTATTGAACAAATATTTATAATATTTATTGTGATGTTTCTTATTATTATTAATTATTCTACTACAAAAAGCATAATAGATATTTTGCCTTTACTTGCTGTTTATTTATTTGCTTTTTTAAAAATATTGCCATCTCTAAGTAAATTTATAATGGAATTTCAGTCATATCTTTTTGGTAAATTGTTTATTAAAAAAATTGAGCTTATTTTTAATCTTGAAAATGAGATAGAGATTGAAAGTACAAAAAAATTGAATTTTGAAG
>Ga0114993_10006573_pt1 | contig 10941 bp, 10 predicted proteins | sample ArcticOcean_MG_C_FD_87042 | JGI IMG/M metagenome (GOLD analysis project Ga0114993, IMG submission 87042) | Marine microbial communities from western Arctic Ocean - ArcticOcean_MG_CB2_150 | ecosystem: Environmental > Aquatic > Marine > Oceanic | place: Arctic Ocean: Canada Basin | collected...
AAAACTCATATCGCTTTATTTGCTTTTGTAATCTTAATAAGTCCGTATTTTAGAACAAATGCTTATTGGCCTAGCAGTGAAAATTTACAAATTTTTTTTGTAATACTGTCTTTATTCTTTTATTTTTTCTTAATAAAGAAAAATAATAACAATAAATTCGAATTATACTTTTTTTCAAGTTTAAGTATTTTTTCAGCCTATTGTGCATTTTATACAGATCAGAAAGCTTTTTTCTTAGTAGCTTTAATATATTTTGATTTAATAAGAAGGAATAACCTAGTTTTCTTTCTAATATTTAGTTTTCTAAATCTTTTGTTATTTCTACCAACAATTTATTTATTTATTTCTTGGGGTGGACTTGTCCCAGTTGAAAGCCAGTTTAGGGTCTCAAAATATACTCAGGGAACTAATATTTTTATTTCTACTATTGGTATATATTTTGCTTTAATCTTTATATCAAATTTTTTTAGAGTAAATTTTTGGAAAGAAATCAATTTTAAGCAAATTGATCTTATCTTAATTTTTGCTTTGACTATATTCTTGTTTTTTACCCTTCCAGTAGAACCAATAACTTTTGGTAGTGGAATTATCTCAAAATTACTAGGAATAATTTCAATTAAATTGAATTTTGATTGGAACATAATTAAATATGTTTATTTTCTGATAAACTTATTGTTTGTTGGGATAATCTTCTCGCTTGTTAAAAAAACTTCAAAAAATCTAATAATTTTATTATCTTTCTTATTGGTATATAATTTAACTTCTTTAACCTATCAATCCTACGTTGATCCAATATTTTATATTATAATATTAACAATTTTAGATTTTAAAAAAGATATTGTTATTTTTGATAAAAAAACTTCTTATCTTTTTTTGTTTTTTTATGGTTTTATGTTGTCTGGCTCAATAATAATGAGAAATTATATTATTTAGATTTAAAATCTTTTATTTCTTTGTTTATGTATTTTTCTCTTCCGCGTGCTTGTTCAAAAATTCTTGCAATATAAATGCCCATTATTCCAAGGGTGAATAATAGAATTCCTGAAAAAAAAGAAACAGCTATTAAAATCCCAGTTGTTCCAGGTATAGCTAAATCATTAAATTTTACATAAAGTGCATAAGCAATAAGCGCGACTGAAAAGAGAAGTGAGAAAAAACCTAAGAATATTCCAACATACAATGGTTTTAAAGAGTATGATGTGACTCCATTAATAAATTCAGTGATTGGTCCTTGTGAGAATAATGAAAATTTAGATTTTCCATGCGCTCTTGCTTCGCGAGTATAGTAAACAAAGCTTTGTTTATAACCTACCCATACTGATAAACCTCTAACATAAGGTCTAAATTCTTTTTGAGATAATATTTTTTGTAAAACTCTTTTTGAAATTAATTTAAAGTCTCCAGCTTCAATTGGTAAATCAATTTCAGAAAGTCTATTAATTGTTTTGTAAGCAAGTTTGGTAAAAAATAATTTTATACCACTTTCTCCAAGTCTTTTTTCTCTAACTGTATGAACAACGTCATGACCTTTTTCAAATTCGGTTAAAAGCTTTGGTATTACTTCAGGTGGATCTTGTAAATCAGAGTCTAAGTAAACTACACAATCACCAGAAGAATGTTTAAAACCAGCAAGAACACATGGACCAACTCCAAAAGTTCTACTCATATTGATAATTTTTATCATATATGATTCTTGTAGTTCTTCTAAAATTTTTTCAGAATTGTCATTTGAGTCATCATTTACGAAGATTAGCTCATACTTATAATTTTGTATTTTCTTAAATGCAGTATCAATTCTGCTAATAAGCTCTTTTAAATTTTCTTCTTCATTTCTAAATGAAAAAACTATCGAAACTAATTTCATAAATTTTATTATTTAACTGTTTAACAATAACTTAAAATGATAAAAAAGTAACTGTTCAATTTAAAATTATGAATAAAGTTGATTTAGTGATTCTTGCCGGAGGTAAAGGGACTAGAATTAAACGTCTTTTGCGCAATAAACCGAAGCCTATGGCGCAATTTAATAAAAAAATCTTTATAGAATATATTATACAGAATTTTAGTAAGTATGATTTTGAAAATATTTATATTTTAACTGGTTACAAATCTGAAATAATTTTCAAAAAATTTCATAACAAAAAATATAATTTTACTAATATAACATGTATTAAAGAAAAAAAACCAATGGGTACTGGCGGTGCTCTTTACAAACTAAAAAAAAAGAAAATAAATAATTTTATTTTAGTTAATGGAGATACTATTTTTGATATAAATTTGAATTCTTTAGTTAAGTCTATAAAGAAAAATTGTATTGCTTCAATAGCTCTTATAAAAAATAATGAAAATAAAAAAAATAAAAAACTCAATAATCTAGATGTCAAAAATGGAGCTATCGTTAAAAAAGGTAAAGCTAGATTTATGAATGGAGGAATATACTATCTTACAAAAGATATATTCAAATACGTCAAAAATAAATATTTGTCATTGGAAGAAGATATATTTCCTAAGTTAATAAACACGAATAAAATTTCAGGCAAATCATTTAAAGATTTTTTTATAGATATTGGAACACCTCATGATTTTAAAAGAGCTAAAAATGTATTGCTTAATTATTTCAAAAAACCTGCGGCTTTTTTAGATAGAGATGGGGTAATAAATCAAGATTATGGTTACATTTATAGATCTAAAGATTTCATCTTTAGAAAAGGAGTTTTAAAAGGCTTAAAATATTTAATTAAAAAAAATTACTATTTATTTGTTGTTACTAATCAAGCAGGTATTGCAAAAAATATTTTTAAAGAAAAAGATTTTTTTAATTTACACAAAAATTTAAAAAAGAAACTTGCATTAAAAAATATTTATTTTGATGAAGTTCAGTTCTGCCCTTTTCACCCAAAGGGTAAAATTAAAAAATATAGAAAGAAAAGTTCTTTAAGAAAACCTGGTAATAAAATGATAAGAAATTTAATGTCTAATTGGCTAATAATTAAAAATAAAAGCTTTATGATAGGTGATAAATTATCTGATCAACAATGTGCGTTTAAAAGCAAGATAAAATTTGAGTATGCTCGTGAGAATTTTTTTAAACAGGTTAAAAAAATAGTAAATTAATAATTATTTATAACTTTATTCTTATCATTAGTAAAAATTTGTATTAATTCTGATATACCATCTTCTAAAGAAATTTGAGCTTTAAACCCTTTTTTTTCAATTTTTTTGTTACTAACAAAATAATCTCTTTTATCTGGATCTTTTCTATTGGTTACAATTTTAATTCTTAACTTCTTGTATTGTTTTTGTATTTTTCTAGCTAACATTATTTTGCTGATATTCGCAGAAGATAAACCTAAATTATATACATTATCTTTTAATCGATTAAAGTTTTTCATCGTAAAGATTATTGCATTCACAACATCCCTTACATGAATAAAATTTCTTCTAAAATGTGGTTCAAACAATGTTAGTTTTTTCTTTTTTATAGCAGTGTATACAAAATTATTTACTAATAAATCACTTCTCATTCTATAGCTGTGTCCAAATACTGTAGCTAATCTAAAACAAACATGATTTTTTATTTTTGATCTAACTAAGTCTTCACCATCACATTTAGTTCTTCCATAAAGTGAAATTGGTTTAAGAGGACTTTTTTCATCACAATATTTATTTTTTTCACCTATACCGTAGCCAGAATTAGTCGTTAAATAAATTACTTTATTTTTTTTTGTTGCTAAATTACATAAGGTTTTTATCGAACCTAAATTTGTACTTAATGCGTCTTTTTTAAATTTTTTGCACAAAGGAGCGCCAACAAGTGCTGCCAAAGGTATTATAAAGTCATGTTGTTTAATTAGTTTTTTCATTAAACTCACTTTTCTAATATCGTCACAAATTAATTTAAAGTTTTTGTGAAAATAGAGGTGGTTTAATGATCCTTTGTCATACTTAAGGAGGTCTACAACAGTTACTATATGGCCTTCTTCTAACAATTTAGTACAAAGCATTGAACCAATGTAACCTGCTCCTCCTGTAATAAGTATCTTGCTCATAATTTATAAAAGTTTAGATATTTTGTCTCTTTTACTTAATATTGGTTTTTTTACAGGCCATTTTATTTTAAGCTTTGGATCATTCCATCTGTAACTGTTTTGTTTGTTGGCATCAATGTATTTTCCTTTATAGCTCCACTTATAATGCAATATACATGTTTTGGTTAAACACAAATGTGCGTTTGCATAATAAGGGGGTACTAAAATAATTTTTGGTTTTTTATGATCTAATGTCCATTTCTTATGCTTTAAATAGTTTTTTGAATTTTTTCTCATGTCAACTACGACTAATAAAAATTTTCCGTAAATACATGTAATCATTTTCCAGGATTTAAAATCACAATGAATACCTCGTAGTGTCTTATGCTTTGAGAGTGAAAATTTATCATGATTAAACTTTATCTTATTAAAAACTCCCTTTTTCCATGTTGTCCATAAAAAGCCTCTATGATCTTTAAAACTATAATTTTTTATTATCTTTATATCTTTAAACATAAAATTTTAGTGCGGTTGATCACCTTTAATTTTTCTCTTTAATTTTATTTTTGTCATTTCAATTATGTTTTCTGCTGCTTTTTTTCCAAATTTTTTTTCTATAAGTTGCAAAAATGGTTTGTGGTTATGATATTTATTAAACGCTTCATCTCTCAATGTTATAACTTCTTTAGCTGATAATTTTTCTGTTGGTAAAGGTAAAGTTTCGTAAGAATGAAAAGAATACCCTTCATAGTTTTCTGGTAATTTTATTCCTTTTTTTAATGCATCTTTATATAAAAAACTTCCGGGTAACGCCATAGCGCCGTATGTGTTCCATCCTGCTGTACATAATTCTAAACTCAATTTAAATGTTTTTTCAATTGTTTCTTTTGTGTCTCCTGGTAACCCGTATATATAATTAGCCATTACATTAATATCTGCTTCATGCACCTCTTCTATTACCTTTTTAACATCTACATCCTCAAATTTTCCTTTATCAACCTCAAGTCGAACAGATTTCTCTCCACTTTCAATTCCAAGTGCTAGCCATTTTATTCCTGCACTTCTTACTAGTTTTAAAATTTCATGACGTTTAACCGTATCAATCCTGCTATAGCTCCATATTCTTAAAGAGTCGTCTTTGTTTCTTTTAGCTAACTCTTTGCATAAAGGTAAATAGTATTTAGGGTTTAATAAAAACATTTCATCTACTATTCTTATCGTTCGCACGCCCATTGAAATAAGTTTATCGAATTCTTTTATGATAAACTCTGGTGACCAAAAACGCATACCACTAAAATCTGAAGCTACTCCAACTTCGTCAGTATTATTTCTATTAACAATATTGATCATGCAAAAATTACATTTAAAAACACATCCCAAACTTGTTTGAATACTTGCGTAAGGACTTCTTTTTTTAAAATCATACTCAGCATGCCACATTGGAGCTCTGTATAAATCTAATGGTTTATCTTTAAATGGTAGTAAATCCCAAGCGTAACCTGGTAAGTCAATATCCATTCTTTCTGTAGGAACAACTTTTTCTGGTTGATTTATTAAAATTTTATCGTTTTCCCTATAGGCAATACCTTTTATGCTTTTTAGAGTTGAGGTAGTAAAGTTTTCTAATTTAAGGACATTTCTTAAAGCATAAACTCCTTCATTTGTAAAAATAAAATCTATATTTTTTTCTTTTTCCAAAGTCTCTTTTGGTAAGGCTTGAGCATGTGAACCAATTAGTGAAATACTTTTGCCAATTTTATTATTTTTTAAATAATTGATAACATTAACTGCCCCACTCATGTTTGTTGTTCCTGCATTAACATTTTGTCCATAAACAACAATGCATATAAGTTTTGGTGACATTAATTTAATTCTTGTGAAAATCTCTTCTTCACTAAGATTTTCAGCTACTGCGTCTAAAATTTTTGGATTAAAATTTACAGATCTTATAGATTGAGCTAACAATAATGCCCAGGTTGGAGGTTCTATTGCAGAATAGGTTTCTGACAACTTTTGGTAAGATTTTTTAGAATTTGAAGGTATTACAAATACACAATCAATACCTGATTTTTTTTCCATTTAAATGTTAATTTTATTTAAAACTGTAGCAATTTCTTTTATTTTATTTTTTTTAAGAGAAGGGTAATTTCCAATATAATAACCAAAAAAATGAATATGGTCTACTTTTTTAAAGTTACTAAAATTAATTTTTTTAAAAAATTCTTTTATATAAGGTTGACGTAATTGATTTCCTCCTCCTGCTGTACCTCTCCTAAATTCTATTCCGTTTTTAATTAAAGTTTTTTCAAATAAATTTCTTTTACTAATACTTTTGGTGTTTAAAATTATTGGAAATGCATAATTACTGTTTCCTTTCAAGTCGAATGCTTTCCAATATTTATTTCCATCTAGAAGGTTAAGGAAATATTTAAAATTATTTGACCTATTAGAGTTATTTTTACTTAAATTTTTTAATTGGTTTAAGCCTATTGCAGCTCCTATTTCAGTATTTCTAAAATTCAAAGCAGGATATAAAAAAGTAAATTGTGGTGACAAAGTTTTATTTTTTTTTATTACTTTTTTTTCAAAAGATTTGTTCCCAGACTCTCGCAACATTCCATGAGACCTAAGAATCCTAGACATTTCGTAAATCTTCTTATCATTTGTGCAAATCATGCCTCCTTCTATGGTAGTCATATGATGAGCATAATAAAATGAAAAATTCGAAATTAATCCAAAAGTTCCAAGTTTTTTATTTTTAAAAGTTGCACCATGACTTTCACAAACATCTTCTATTAAATGAATTTTTTTTCTTTTTAAAGTTTTAAGTAATTTTTCATTAAGTCCATTAAAACCTAACGTGTGAGTTATGAAAACAGCTAAAGTTTTTTTAGATATTTTCTTAATAACTTGATCAATATCCATTGATAAATTTTCTAAATTAACATCAACAAAAACAGGTTTAAATCCGTTCATAACTACTGAGGCTACATCCGAAATCCAAGTAAGTGATGGTACTATAATTTCATTTTTATTCTTATTTTTATTAGAATATTTAAGTATCGCCAAAGTAATAAAATTTGCTGATGCGCCTGAGTTTACAAAAGTTGAATGTTTAACACCAAGCCATTTTGACCATTTTTTTTCAAACTGTCTTACATTTTTTGATTGAGTTAAAATCAAATTTTTTGCATTTATAACTTTTTTAACTGCATTCATGTCAGAACGCGTAAAATTATTTTTCATTAAAGGATGATTTATTTTCATAGATTGTTCAGTATAACTTGGCTTCCATCTTTTGTAAAATTAAAGGGCACATTAATTATATTTTTATATCTCTTAAAAAAATTTTTTGCATTTTTATTTTTCATGTACATAAGTAGAAATCCTCCGCCACCAGCACCTAGCAGCTTGCCTCCTAGAGCACCGTATCTAATAGCTTCATTGTACAATTCATCAATTTTATTATTTGTAATAAGTTTACTTAAACTTTTCTTTTCTACCCAAGAAGTATTTAAAAGCCTTCCAAAATCATCTACGTTACCTGAGTCTAAAATTTTCTTACCTTCATTCACGTAACTCATTATTTTTTCTATATGATTTTTTTTACTTTTTGTTAGTTTTCTAACATAAGTATTTGCAATTTTGTGCGCTGTTCTATTTATTCCGGTATAAATTAAAATTAAATTCTTATTTAATTTTTCAATGTTTCTACTAGATGATATTCTTTGAACTTTAATTTTATTATTTTTACTAAATATTATTTTATTAAAACCACCATAAGAAGCTATTGTCTGGTCTTGAGATCCCACAACTTCTCTCATAATTTTTTGTTCAAATTCAATAGTTTTTTTAGCAAGTTGGTTTTTTGATAATTCTTGATTTTTCATTTTATATAAAGCTTTACTTAGTCCAACTGCAAAACATGAACTCGATCCCATACCGCTTCTTGCTGGCAAATCTCCATCATAGTGTATCTCTAAACCTTGTTTGATTTTTAAATGCTGCAGAAGCTTTTTAACCGCTCTATGTTGAATTTGATTGATGTCTTTTACATTCTCAATTTTTGACCAAACTATTCTATACTTATGTTTAAAAAATTTAGGTAAATATCTACATGAAATATATATGTATTTATCTATAGTTGTTGATAGAACCATCCCACCATATTTTTTATACCATTCCGGATAGTCACTACCTCCTCCAAAAAAAGATATTCTGTATGGCGTTTTAGTTATAATCATTTTTTATTTCTCGTTGTAATAATCTCCAAACTCAACAATTATAGTATTTCTTCCATCTGTTCTGGTAAATGCTTTCTCATAAGCTGGAAAAATATCGTCTGGTTCATTTAATTTTATAACATCGATTGTTGTACACATTTTTTTTATCGACTCTGTAAAATCACCTATATGTTGATGCTGAGGATGAAGCGGTCTTTGAGAGCCGACTCCTGTTCTTATAATTGCTTTAATATTTTTTTCTTTACCTGTCATTATATTGTACTTATCAATGTGATTGATAAGTTGATTCATTCCGTACAATAAAAAATTCCATCTTGGAAATATGCTTATAGGAATATTTCCATCCATAGCTAAACCTAAAGTCATTCCCATTTGCATTTCTTCAGCAACTGGTATTTCTAATAATTTTTTTTTAGGGACATTAGACAATGTATTTGACATTGCAGTCCCTGGAACCTCAACTGCCTGACCAATAAAAATTGTATCTTTTTGGGAACCTAAAAAATCCATGGATCTTTTTAATTCATCAAAATACTTTTTTTTCAAAATTGAACTCTCTTTCCAGCGCCTGCATGAGGATATTCCAGGTCATACTTATAATAAGTCACATAATCATCTGAAACATTTTCATAGGTAAGTTTTGTTTGAGACCAAGCGGTTCTAGTATCTGTGCATACTGATTTTTTATTATCTTCGATGATGAAATGGATTGGTAATTTTTTATTTCTACTATATTTTATACATTCATGTGCAATACCAGTTTCTGATGTCATATCTCCAATGAAAGTGTAAACTTTGTCATTGCTATTATTTCTTTTTAATGAGAGCGCAACGCCGACAGCTGTTGGTAAATTGCCTCCAACTATTGCAGATGAATATATTTTATAATCAGGAAAACAAAGAGATATCGATTTTCCATCTAAGATTTCTTTTTTAAGTTTTTTTTCAGGAACTCCTTTAAGCAGGCATTGATAATGAGATCTCCATGAACAAAAAACCCAGTCTTGTTTCTTTATTTTTTTAAAAAAATTTATTAAAAAATCCTCATTACCAGAATAAAGATGAATGGGGGCTCTAATTTTTTTATTATTGAAAAGTTCTGCTATTTCTTTTTCAAAATTTATTAAATCTTTTTTTTCCATTTTTTGAATAAACTTTTAATTAGGTGGGTATTCTCTTTTACCAATAATCAGATCACACACAGTTAATAACCAAAGTTGGTGGGTGTTTTCTATAAAATTATAAGCTTTGCTGTCTATCCATAAATTAATATCGCCTAACTTTGATAATGGGTTGTCTTTCTCATGGCCAGTTAATGTAATAATTTTCGAAATCTTTTTATTCTTTGCTGCCTTACATGCGTTAATCATGTTTGGTGACTTTCCGCTCGAAGAAATCAAAATTAAAGCATCTCTACTTTCACCATAAAATTCAATAGCTTTCTCTATCCATCGCTCATACCCATAATCATTTGAGAAACACGTTATAAGATCTGCTTCATTGTAATTCACAGATCTTATTCCAGCATTTTTAGTCAGATCAACACTAACATGGCTGGCTATAGCTGCGCTCCCTCCATTACCAAAAATCATAACTTTTGAATTATTCTTTTTTATGTCTAATAAAATTTTTTTAATGAAAATAATTTTTTCAATTATTTCATCGCTAGGTATAATTAATGATGAAAAATCTTTTAAGTATTTTGTTACAAAATCTTTATCAGGCATAAAAATACATATTAATTAACTTTTAAGCATTTATAAAACACTATTTAATAGTTTTGTATAATCGCAAGTAAAATACAGTATAAAAGGCCAATAAAACAAAAAACCAACACCTGTTAAACAAGGGATTATGCATGAAATATATTCCCGGTGAAACTAAAATCAAATAAACTATATTTAAATATAGAGATGTTAAGTGATTGTTGTTTCTTGAAGGATAATTTTTTTCTAAATATTTATATACCAACATATGCAAGTGGTTTTGATCTGGTAAGAGAGGTGATTTTTTTTGTAATAATTTTCTAAAAAAAGAAAAAAATACCTCATAAAATAGATAGAATAACAGGATGCAAAAAAAAAATGCGGAAAGAGTGGTATCTAAATTGTTGGTAAAAATTATATTTAAAGCTATCAAAGATCCAAATAGATAAGATCCGCTATCGCCAAGAAAAATTTTAGCTCTTGGAAAATTGAAAAGAAGAAAACAAAGTAAAATTATAATCTGAGCAATTAAAAAAATTGAAAATTCAAATATATTATTATTTAAATTTATATACAATAAAACAGAATTTATAATTAATGAATTAATGGCTAAAAGTCCATTGAAACCATCGATTAGATTTGCTCCATTCACGATAAATAAAAAACATAAAAGCACAAAAATTGTAGAAAAAATTTTATTATCTAACCATGAGCTTAAGAAAATTAAGTCAATATTTTTGATTTCTATTGATAATAGATTTATAAAAATAATTAAAAATATAATCATCAATATTAATCTTATATTTGAACTGACTCTTTTTTTAATATCGTCTAAATAACCAACTAAGAACAAGCCGGTACATACAAAAATATATTGATAAAGAATTTCCGAAAAAAGAAGGTAGTAGATACTCAAAAATATGAACAGAGATAATAATGCTGCTATCCCTCCACTACGTGAAA
>Ga0114993_10006577_pt1 | contig 10932 bp, 10 predicted proteins | sample ArcticOcean_MG_C_FD_87042 | JGI IMG/M metagenome (GOLD analysis project Ga0114993, IMG submission 87042) | Marine microbial communities from western Arctic Ocean - ArcticOcean_MG_CB2_150 | ecosystem: Environmental > Aquatic > Marine > Oceanic | place: Arctic Ocean: Canada Basin | collected...
ACCGATTAGCGATGTCGAAAAAGCCCAGTTGGCCCATATTACATTCCCCTGATCCAGATATCCTGATAACGTGATTCTACCCGATCAAAGTTCCGTGTGGGTATTTTTAGAGGTGCCCTTAAGTCAATATTGTCGCCTAGAGAATAATAATCGAAATCTCTGACATCGCATTCGCTTATTGGCCAACCGATGGCAAGAGGGTGCCCACGGTTTGAATTTTCTCGGATTGAATCGCAGGCCCATTTGTCTTTTTCGATTAGGGCCATGTGTTCAAAGCCGGCGAGTTCGAGACCCATCGCCAAGCCTCCGGCGCCCGTAAACAACTCGACCGATCTTAGACTCATAATTTTACTCTTTCCCTCAGTTAGGAAATAAATTTTTTAATACGGCCCGAAAGGGTCTCAATATTCTTCGTCTGGCATTCCCAAATTATCATCACGCTCCAACCCTGTGCCCTCAGCTTTGACTGATTTCTTAAATCGCGCTTTCTGTTTCCCTCAAGTTTTGGAATCCAAAATTCCAGCCTCGATTTTGGCAAGCGGGCTAGAACGCATCCAGAGTGCCGATGCCAAAAACAACCATGTATAAATATGGTCTTCTTCTTTTTCCCAAATACTATATCTGGGCTTCCAGGTAAATCGCGAGCATGTAACCGATATCTAAATCCCAATCGGTGGATAAAACGACGGACTTTTAATTCCGGCTTCGTGTCCTTGCTTCGAACGCGAGACATGCGCTCGCTTCTTTCAGAGGGGCTTAGGGTGTCCGGCATAAATGAAGCTTCATTGTTCAATTCTCAATCCTTGGAATTAAACCGCGATATTGGAGCGATGATAAGGAAAAATTTGGTTTTAATTTTGGGAGGGAAGGTCGCCTCGGTCCTGTCACCTGGTTGCCGGAATCTCGACCTTGATTTCGACGCGGCGGTTTTGTGCGCGGCCGTCGGCCGTGTCGTTGGCGGAGATCGGGCGGGTGTCGGCATAGCCAACGGCGGAAACGCGCCCCCGGTTCAGGTTCGGATGGCGCAAGAGCCGGTGAACCACCGAGACAGCGCGGGCCGACGATAAATCCCAATTGGACCGGAAACGGCTGGTCGAAATGGGCCGATCGTCGGTATGGCCGGAAATGAAAATTTCACCGCTGGTGCGCGCCAAGACGTCGGCGATGCGGTCCAAGGTCGTGCCGATAGCGCCGACCAGATCGGAGTTGCCGAGGGCAAAGGTGGTGCGGGCGGGAAAGCGGAGGATGATAAAGCGGTCCTTGATATCCAGTTCGACGACGCCGGCGCGCAGCTCTTCGTCGAGGGCGGCGCGCACCTGGGCGCTCAGCTTACCGCGCTGCACGGTGCGCAAATAGCTGGCCTCGTTTTCCGACGGCGCTTCGTTTTCCCTCTCCAGCTTTGGCTGGACAGGTTTCGAGGCGCTGGAGGCGCTTTCCTTGGAGCGGGTAAAAATCGGCGGCGGCTGGTTGAAAGCCTCGGCCATGGGCCCGGCATTGCGCCGGAAGCTGTCGCTGTCGATTTCGGAAAACGAGATGATGAGCACGAACAGGGCGAACAGCAAGGCCATCAAATCGGCGAATGTGACCAGCCAGACCGGCGCGCCCTTGGGCCGCCTTTTGCGCTTGCCGCCGATCTCGATGCCGGCGGTCGCAACGGCCATGTCAGGCCGCCTTCCTTAAGGAAGCCTGCCCGCCGCCCGATTTGCCGCCGCCGGAGTAGGAATCGCCGCCGCCTGCGCCGCGCTGTTTTTCGGGCAGGTACGGCTCCAGAATTTCGCGCAGCGCCGTCGGGTTTTGCAGTTGCTGAATTTGAAACACGCATTCGATGATCAAGGAACGCAGCATTTTTTCGCGCCCGGCCTTGTCTTCCAGTTTGTCGGCGATGGGCAGCGCGATCAGGTTGGCCAGCAAAACCCCATAGAGCGTGGTCAGGAGCGCCACCGCCATGGCTGGCCCGATGGACGACGGATCGCTCATATTGCTGAGCATTTGCACCAGCCCAACCAGGGTACCGAACATGCCGAAGGCCGGCGCCGCTTCGCCGATCGCCTGGAAAACTCTGGCGCCCACCTCTTCGCGCTGGATGGAATGGGCCATCTCCTGGGTCAGGACTTTGCGGATGTAATCGAGATCGCGCCCGTCGGCGCAAAGCTGGATGCCTTTTTTGAAAAACGGATTGCGGATTTTTTCGTTTTCCAGGGAGATCAATCCCGACTTGCGCCCTTTTTTGACCAGTTTGATGGCCAGCTTGATGTAATCGCGGGGCTGATCGCTATCGTTGGTGAAGGCGGCCTTTATGCCCACCGGCATGGAGATGAAAAATCCCGACAGGGGGAACTTGATCATGGTCGCGGCAAAGGTGCCGCCGATGACGATCAGAAATCCGGGCGTGTTGAGAAAGATCGAAAAATCCGATCCGGTCGCAATCGCCAGGGTTACAACGGTGATGCCGACCGCCAGGCCGGCCAGGGTAGCAAAATCCACGTGTTTGGTTCTCCATCGACCCGGATTTTCCGGGCTCGCAGCCATTTTGGCGCCGCCGCGGCCAATTTTCAACCACGACTGCTTACCTTAAGATAGTGACTATAAACCGAATTCCAACGAAATTCGCCGTGATTATTGTCACACACTGCTTGGAATTGGGTCTCGACAGGCCGATTTCGTTCGGTTAGGTACACTCAGAAATTGGCGGGATGCGATGAAATATTTAAATACCTTTGTTTATATTGCCCTGGTTGTGCTGGTGAACTGGGCGTTCACGGTGGTTCCTCTGGTCAAGCTGCCGGGCGGCACCATGTGGCCGCCGGTGGCGCTGCTGGTGGGTTTCGTGTTCGTTGCCCGCGATTTCGCCCAGCGCGAGATCGGCCATTATGTGCTGGTCGTCATGGCCATTGGTGTCGGAATCAGCTACGTCTTTGACCCGAAGGTGGCCGTCGCCAGCGCCGCCGCGTTTCTGATCAGCGAGCTGGCCGATTGGGCGGTCTATTCGTTCACCCGCCGGCCCCTGTCTGAGCGCATCCTCTATTCCTCCATCATCGGCACGCCCATCGACAGCGTTGTGTTCCTCGGCATGATCGGATTTTTGTCGCTAGCGGGCGCGGTGGCGATGACCGCCAGCAAACTTTTGGGCGCGCTGATCGTCTGGTGGCTGATCCGCCGCCGCGAAGTGGCGCTGCCCGCCTAGAGCGGTTCCGGACAGATAGGAACCATTTGACCGGGATGATTTTGCCATCACTTTTGTCCCAAGTGCGCTAGGAGCGCAACCCATGGCGATGCATTGGCATTGGCATCGGCAAAGGCGTGCGACGACGTCCACGCATCGAAAGCACCCGGCCTTCGGTGGGTCAAATCGGCTCTCCGGTGGCGTTGCGGCCCTTGCCCGATGCAAAGGCATCGCGCGGCGCACCGCGCCTACCCGGAAAACTGATTTGTTCCCATCAAATTGCTTCCTATCTGTCCGGAACCGCTCTGGATCTGCCCCGATAGCATTCCGCCGAGGTTTCGGATACAATTTTCCCCAGCGTTTTTGGGGAGGCCTGTCATGCTATCCAAGCAACAAAACGATCTCGTAACCCGGACCGGGCCGGGCACGCCGGGCGGCGATTTGTTGCGCTCCTATTGGCAGCCCATTGCCACGTCGGAGGAAATGCCCATCGGCGGCGATCCCATGCCGATCAAAATTCTGTCCGAGGAGCTGGTGTTGTTTCGCGATGACAAGGACCGGCTTGGCCTCACCGGCCTCCATTGCCCGCATCGGGGCGCCGATCTCTCCTATGGCCGCATCGAAGACGGTGGCATTCGCTGCCTCTATCACGGCTGGCTGTTCGATATCGAAGGCAACTGCCTGGATCAACCGGCCGAGCCCGAGGACAAAAAATTCTGCCAGAAAGTGCGCCACACCTCCTATCCGGTTAAAGACAAAGGCGGCGTCATTTGGTGCTATATGGGCGAGGGCGCCGCGCCGCTGATCCCCGATTTCCAATTCATGACTGCTCCCAAAGAAAACCGCATGGCCTTCCGGGTGGTGCAGAAATGCAATTGGCTGCAAGGGCTCGAAAGCTCCACCGATCCGGCCCACGTATCCTATCTGCACCGGCTCTCGGCCCCGGAGGCGAATTCAAACAGTTACGATTCGCGCGGCGACAACCGTTTTTTCAGCGACGATCTCTATCCCCGCCTGCAGATCGAGCGCACCAGTTTCGGCGTCCGCATCCACGCCTTGCGCAAAATGTCCACCGGCGAAAACTATTTGCGCGTCAACAATTACATCTACCCTTGCGGTACCACGCCGGTGGGCACCGAGGCGCCGCCGGTCAAGGGCTATCAGGGTCGCTGGTACGTGCCCTGCGATGATGAAAGCCATTGCCGGTTCGAATTTATCTACCGCCAGGCTGAGCCCCTGGACAAGGAATTCTGGGCCAAGCAGAAGGGCGATAATGTGGGCCCCGACAAGCAGCATGTAAGGCGCGCCGAAAACCGCTACTTGCAGGACCGGGATGAAATGAGGCGAGACGAAACCTTCGCCGGGCTGGGCCGTTATATCCCCGCCCATGATGCCTTTGCCATCGAAACCCAGGGCAAGATTCAAGACCGCTCTCAGGAGCATCTGGGCTCCACCGACATCGTGATTATCGAAGTGCGCAAAGCGCTTTTGGACGCCATCAAGCAGATGCAGGCGGGCGGCGAGGCGCCGGGGCTCTTGCGCGACACCGCGCAAAACCAGTTTCCCGATTTTATCTGCACCGCTGATTTCATCGAAGACGGCGAGGACGGGCCGGCCTATATCCGGCGCATCCTGGGCGCGTTTCCCAAAGCCGCGGAATAGGGCCGGGGGCTCTAGGCCGCGCCGCGCACCTGATCGATTATGGTACCCGTATCGTCAGGCAAGCCATCGCCGCGCCAGGCCACGTGGCCGTCGGGGCGCACCAGAACCAGTTTCCGCTCATAAAGGGCGGCGATATCGGCATCATTGCTATCGACGACGCGGAGCGGCATGCCCCGTTGATCGGCGGCTGCCTGGAACGCATCGGCGGCGGCGGCCTCGCCGGAGAAATTCATCAACACGAAGCCCTTGCCGAAGATATCGATGGTTGAAGTGTTTGCGTCGATCCAGGCGTGCGGCGCGCGGGCGCCGGGATAAGTTGTTGGTATATATTCGCCGACCGTGAGCGGCGGCGCCTCGCTGCCGTCGCCGGCGACGATGGGCGAGGTATCATAGCGGTAGCCGAGGGCGATGCCGTGCGACACGAACTGGCTGGTTTTTTCGCGCAAAATTTCCTCTTCGAGCCGGTCGCGCAATTCGGTCCCTGCCGGCGTATCGGCATCCAGCACGTCGCCCGGAAAGGCGCAGTAATCCACCTCCCGGTTGCCGGTAGCCTGGGCGACATTGCGCTGGGCCACCGGGCGCCGCTCGGCCTGATAGCTTAGCCCCAGCCCTTCGCCGCCCCAGCCTTCGATCATGGCGGCCAGCTTCCAGCCCAGATCGACGGCGTCGCCCATGCCGGTATTCATGCCGAAGCCGCCGGCCGGCGAATGCTGGTGCACGGCGTCGCCGGCCAGGAATACCGGGCCTGCGGACCAGGTGTCGGCGACGATCGAGCGGCAGGTCCAGGGCAGGGTCGAGATCAACTCATACGGTACATCCGCGCCGATCAATTTTTTCAATATGGCGTGCACATCGACGGTGTCGGCGGACAGCGGTCCGGTGTCCGACGTCAGCCCCATGCGCCACAATTCCTTGCCATCCAGCTCGATAAAGCTGTTGGCGCCGGTGGCGTCGCCAGTCATGAAATAAAAGGCGACGTTGGGCTTGTCGTGATGCTTCCACAGCTCCGGAATTTTGATGAAGCAGTTGAGGTTGTAGGAGATCACCTGAACCCCTTCCATCACCGAGCCGATGGCCGCCGGTACCGAAGAATTGCCGGCGCAGCAGGCGACCAGATAGCGGGCCTCGATCTGGCTTGTGTCGCCGGATTTCAAATCACGAACGGTGGCCGTAACGCCGCCGTCACTTGTGCGCTCGAAACTTTCGAATTGGGTTCCGTAGGCCAGTGTCACTTCGTCGAAGCCGGCCGCCAGCTCGCGGATCACCGGATCGAAAAACAACTGGTTGCAGCGTTGCGAGCGTTCCGGCGTGGTCGGCAACGGCTTGGCGCTGCCATAATCGGGGCGCTCGATATGGGCGATGGTGCGCCCCTGAAGGCCGGTCACATACAATATGTCCTGGGAAAACTCCGGCGGCGCGCCGGCGTCCTGCACCGCGCCGGCGACGCCCCAACGGCGGCAGAACTCCATGGTGCGCGAATTCACCGTGTTGGCGCGGGGGTGAAATATGGTTCCATCCGTGCGCTCCACCAGCATGCATTCGATGCCGCGCCAGCCCAAGTCGCTGGCCAGGCCAAGGCCGACCGGCCCGCCACCGACAATCAAAACCGGAACTTTGCGAACATTGCTCATAGTCAAAACGCCTCGTTCAGCCGCTGCATCTGATCGGCGTTAAGCCCGATTTCAATGGCGCGCGCATTGTCTTCGAGATGATGCGATTGCCTGGAGCCGGGGATCGGGATCACGTCGTGGGCGCCGCACATGGTCCAGGCGAGGGCAATCTGGCCGGCGGTTGCGCCGGCCTCGGCGGCGATGGCTTTCACGGTTTCGACACGGGCCAGATTGGCGGCGATATGTTCGTTCTGGAAGCGGGGCATGCCGCGCCGGTAATAATCGTCGCCCGGCAGTTGCTCGATATCGGTCACCTCGCCGCCGAGCAGCGAAAAGCTCAACGGGCCGTAGGCAACGAAGGTGATGCCCAGCTCTTTGCAGGTGGGCAGAATTTCGGTTTCCTGGCCGCGCTCGATCAAGGAATATTCCATCTGCACGGCGGCCAGCGGATAAACGCTGTGGGCGCGCCGGATTTGCTCCGCCGTGGCGTTCGATATGGCCAATGCGCCGACCTTGCCGGCCGTCACCAGCTCCACCATGGCGCCCCAGGTTTCCTCGATCGGCAAATCGGGATCGATGCGGTGCTGGTAATAGAGATCGATATGATCGAGCCCCAGCCGCGCCAGGCTGGCATCGCACGCCTCGCGCACATAGTCCGGCGTGCCGACGAAATGCATTTTGCCGTCATCGCCGCGCACGAAGCCGAATTTAGAGGCGATCACCGCCTCGTCCCGGCGCCCCTTCAAGGCCTTGCCGAGAAAAATCTCGCCGGCGCCGAAGCCGTACATATCGGCGCTGTCAAAATGGTTGATGCCGAGATCGAGGGCCTTTTGGATCGAGGCCAGGGCAACCGCGTCGCCTTCTTCCAGATGGCGATTACAGCCAAGCCCGATGGGCGCCACCATCAAATCCGAATTTCCAAGTTTTTTGTAGTCCACGTTTTTCCTCCCCATATATTTTAAGTGCACTTTCATCGCCCAGCCCGCCGCCGTCAATCTGTTTTGACGGCACGCCCCGCAACCGATAGCTTGAGCTTTGAGGCAAATAATACCGGGGACAGCGTAATGAATATGGTGGTGGTGGTCGGCAACCCGAAACCGCAATCGCGAACCATGGAGGCCGCAATTCTGGCGGCAAAGGGCCTCACCGGGGAAGAGCCGGACCTGGTACTTGATCTGGCCGATCTCGGTCCTGGTCTCCTGGAATGGGGCAACAAGGATGTCGAAGCGGCGGTGGCCTCGGTTTCCGGCGCCGATGCCGTGGTCTTCGCCAGTCCCACCTACAAGGCAACCTATACCGGATTGCTGAAACTGTTCCTGGACCAGATACCCTATGACGGGCTGGCCGGCGTCATTGGTCTGCCGCTGATGCTGGGCGCCGCGCCGAACCACGCGCTGGCGCCGGAGTTCACGTTAAAGCCGGTGCTGGTCGAGCTGGGCGCCATTTGCCCGGCGCCGGGCCTTTATTTGCTCGACAGCAATTATGCCGAGGACCCGGCCCTCAATAGCTGGATCGAACGCACGCAGCCGCTCTTGCGGGCGATTGCAAGTTAGGCCGGGCGCCGGTATCATATATCCATATTTAAGTTAAGGTTTTATCGCGTTTTAGGAGAATTTGAATGGGCGCACGTAATGGAAAAATGAACCTGGCGGCCTATTACAACCCGACCGGTCACCATGTTGCGTCGTGGCGCCATCCGCGCGCCGAGAAAGATGCCCATATCAATATCAAACATTATGTCGAGATCGCACAGACGGCGGAGCGCGCCAAGTTTGATCTATTGTTCCTGGCCGACGGCAACGCCGTCCGCAGAGCCCATATCGATGCGATCAGCCGTTCCACCCAGTTCGTCGCCCATTTCGAGCCGCTGACCTTGCTGTCGGCCCTGGCCATGGTGACCGAGCATATCGGCTTGGTCGCCACCGCCTCTTCAAGCTGGAACGCGCCCTACCATATCGCCCGCAAATTCGCCTCGTTGGATCACATCTCGGGCGGTCGCGCCGCCTGGAACGTGGTCACGTCCGGCAACGACGCCGAATCGCAGAATTTCGGCATCGATCACGCCTACGCCCACGCCGACCGCTATGACCGCGCCCACGAGGTGGTGGACATCGTCAAGGGCCTTTGGGACTCCTTCGACGACGATGCCTTCGTCCGCGACGCCGAAAGCGGCCTGTTCTTTGAGCCCGATGCCATGCACGAGCTGAACCATAAGAGCGAACGCTACTCGGTGAAGGGCCCGCTCAACGTGCCGCGCCCCATCCAGGGCTATCCGGTGATCATCCAGGCGGGCGCCTCGGACGCCGGCAAGGAGCTGGCCGGGGCCACCGCCGAGGCCATCTTCAGCCCGCATCTGAACTTCGAATCGGCCAAGACCTATTACGATGACGTCAAGGCGCGCGTGGCAACCTATGGCCGCAATCCGGACCATTGCAAAATCCTGCCCGGTATTTCGATCCATGTGCGCCCCACCGAAGCCGAAGCAAAAGAAGACTTCGATTTTATCCAGTCGCTGATCCATCCCATCGTCGGGCGCGAGATGCTGGCAACGATGCTGGGCGTCGATCTGTCCGGGTTCGATCTGGACAAGCCTTTGCCCGATCCCCTGCCTGAACATGGGGGCGGCAGCCGCGGCCATTATGATGAGCTGACCGCATTGGGACGCAAAACCGGCATGACCATCCGCGAATTGGGCGCCCATTCGGCGGGCGCGCGCGGCAAGAACGTGTTCGTCGGCTCGCCCGAACAGGTGGCCGATTACATGGAAGAATGGTTCCAGGGCGAAGCCTGCGACGGCTTCACCATCATGCCGCCCTATGCGCCGGGCGCTTTCGACGATTTTTGTGAACTGGTGATGCCGATTTTGAAGGATCGCGGCTTGTTCCGCACCGAATATACCGGCAGCACGTTGCGCGAAAATTTGGGCCTGCCGCGCCCGGAAAGCCGCTACGCCAAGAAAAGCGGATCGGCGGCGGCGGAGTAGGCGGGCGGCGATATTCACCTCAGGAACCCCAAGTGGATTTCGCTTCGGCGGCGTTGTTGTTATACTGATCTGGGCACCGAAACCCGGTATCCTCTCGTTCAATAAATTTTAGGAGCAGCTTCTAATGGCGAACATTGTATATGGATTTGGCGCTTCGCACGGACCGCTCCTGTCGACGCCGGCGGATAAGTGGGATCTGCGCGCCGACGCCGATCATGAAAATCCGGAGCTTGCCTACCGGGACGGCACCTATACCTATGACCAGCTTTATGAGCTGCGCAAAAGCAATTACCTGGAAGGCCAGAACATGTTGGAGGTCCGCCAGGAACGCTATGACCGCAACATCAAGCAACTGGACGCGCTGGCGAACAAGCTGGAAGAGGTCAAACCCGACATCATCGTGCTGATCGGCGACGACCAGCATGAATGGTTCGACGATGCAATCCAGCCCGCCTTCACCGTTTTCTGCGGGCCCAAGGTGATCAACAAGGCGGTCACCCCGGAGCGCCTGAAAGACATGCAGGCCGGTATCCGCTACACCGTCACCGCCAACAAGCCGCCGGAGAACCAGGACTACCCGGTCGCCGACGGCCTCGCCGAAGCCATCATTGCCCAGGCCATGGAAGACGAGATTGATGTCACCGCCTCGATGCAAGCGCCGTCGGGTCCGCGCGGCAGCGGTATCGGCCACGCGGTCGGCTTCATCTATAGGCGCATCTTGCGCGACAAGCCGATCCCGCTGGTGCCGGTGCTTTTGAACACTTACTATCCGCCGAACCAGCCGAAGCCGGGCCGCTGTTATGATTTCGGCCGCTCCATCGGGCGCGCCATCCGCAGCTGGGATGGCGGCAAACGGGTGGCGATCTGCGCGTCCGGCGGGCTCAGCCATTTCGTGGTCGACGAGGAATGGGACCAAAAAATTATCGACGCAATGTTGAAACAGGACGTGGAAACGATAGCGGGTGAGCCCAATATCATGTTCCGCTCGGGCACATCCGAGACCAAAAACTGGATCGCCGCTTGCGGCGCGGTTGCCGAAACCGGGCTAGAAATGAAAATGCTGGATTACGTCCCTTGTTACCGCACGCCCGCCGGCACCGGCAGCGGCATGGGGTTCGCCACCTGGACGTAACCGGTTGTCCCGAGGGCTGCTAAAGCAATAAATTAAAGGGGGGAGCGGTGAAGACATCTTTGTTTTTTCTGCCGTCGATTGGCCGTAAATCCGATATTACCCAAGGCATGGCCGGGTTTCGGGGCGATCTTTACGGCCGCATGCTGGCTGAGCTGAGCGAGCAGGCGGTACTTGCCGATGATCTCGGCTACGAATCCATCAATTTTACCGAGCATCATTTCCATATTGAAGGCATCGAGCTGTCCAACAATCCGGTGATGCTCGATCTCTATGTCGCCATGCAGACCAAGCGCATCAAAGTCGGCCAGCTCGGCATTGTGCTGCCCGCCGAAAACCCGATCCGGGTCGCCGAGAACATCGCCATGCTCGATCATATGACCGG
>Ga0114993_10006578_pt1 | contig 10931 bp, 9 predicted proteins | sample ArcticOcean_MG_C_FD_87042 | JGI IMG/M metagenome (GOLD analysis project Ga0114993, IMG submission 87042) | Marine microbial communities from western Arctic Ocean - ArcticOcean_MG_CB2_150 | ecosystem: Environmental > Aquatic > Marine > Oceanic | place: Arctic Ocean: Canada Basin | collected...
AACTCAACATGAGCCAATGGATTTCAGTTTTTTTGCTTTGCACGGTGGCGGCATGGGGGCAGACGAAAAAGCCGCGCTTCTCCGAGGCGCCGCACAACTATTGGCAGCGCACGCCGCGCGACGCGTTCAGCATGTTCGCCGCGCGCCTGAAGGCGGGGCAGGTGAAGCTGGATAACCGGAGCGAAAAAGTGTTTGTCCAGAGCCTGCTCAAATCGCTGGACCTTTCACCGGCGTCGCAGATGCTTGTGTTCTCGACCACCAGCCTGCAGCTCAGCCGCATCTCGGTGCGCAATCCGCGCGCGCTGTATTTCAACGACCACACCTATATCGGCTACGTGCCAAGCGGGCAAATCGAGGTCATCTCGATGGACCCGGACATGGGTGCGGTGTTTCACATATTTAACATCCCGCGAACGTCCGCGCCGCCAAACATCCAGCGCTCGACACGGTGCATGAACTGCCACGCGGGGCAGGAAGTAGGGCGCGTACCGGCGTTGCTTTTGAAGTCAGTGGTGTCCGGGCCTAACGGTGGCAGCCTCGATGCTTTCCGGCTGAAGGACACTGGTCACGGCGTGCCTTTTAAGGAACGTTTCGGCGGCTGGCACGTCACCGGAAAACACGCCATCCGGGAGCATTGGGGCAATCTGCACGGAGAACTAATCGCCGGTGGCTTGAAGAGGATTCCAGCGCCGCCCGGGCGGTATTTTCGGTGGGACAAATATCTGGTGCCGACAAGCGACATCCTGCCGCAGCTTGTGCACGAGCATCAGGTGGGCTTTGTGAACCGCACCGTGAAGGCGACCTACGACACGCGGTATTACCTCGCGGCGGGCGGCGGCAAACTCTCGCCGGCACACGCGGTCGAGGTTGGCAAGCTGGCGGACTCGCTGGTGCGTTACATTTTGTTTGCCGATGAGGCGTCCTTGCCTGCGGGCGGGGTGGGGGGTGACCCGGCGTTTAAGATCCAGTTTTTAAAGCGAGCGCGCAAGGGGTTGGGAGGGGCATCGCTGCGTGATTTTGACCTGCGCACGCGCCTCTTCAAGCACCGCTGCAGCTACATGATTCACACCCCGACGTTCAACGGGCTGCCGTTGATTTTAAAGGCCGCCATTGGGCAGCGAATGCGCCTGGCGCTGGACTCGACCCGGCCCGATCCCGAGTACGCATTTCTTACGCTCACCGAGAAAGCCGCCATCACGCGAATTCTCAAGGCGACCTTCGCGGGCTGGCAGGCGGGGTCGTGAACAACAAAGCATTGCGCCGGGCGCGGCCCGGTTTTTCAATGGGCCTTTCATGAACAACTGGAACATCAGGGCGCGCGGACACGCATGCGGAGAATGCGAGTCTCCCTTTGCCGACGAGGCCGCCTGCCACACGTTGCTGCTGGATCAGGCGCACGAGTACCGGCGGCTGGATCTTTGCGGCGCGTGCTGGGAAACGCAGTACGCCGAGGGCGCCAACCATCGCAAGGGATTCATCTCGCACTGGCAGGGCGCGTACGAGGCACCGCCGGAGGAACTGCCCGAGGCCATCGGCAGGGAAACCGCCGAGACGTTGCTGCGACGGTTGATCGAAACCAACGACGAACAATGGCGCGAGGCGAGCTACATTCTGGCCGTGATGCTGGAACGTAAGCGGCTGCTGAAGGTGAAGGAGCAACTGCGCGAGGACGACCAGCGGATTTTCATTTACGAACACGCGGCGAGCGGCGACTTGTTCACCATCCCGGATCCTGATTTAAAGTTGGAAGAACTCGAGCAGGTGCAGGTCATCGTGGCGGCGCTTCTGGAACACGGTCTGCCACAAGGCGACGAGCCGTGGCCGCCCGATCCGGAGCCCGTGGAAACCCCCGAGGCCACACCCGCCCCCTGAGCGCATGCCCCGGCTTGGCCCATTCCAGAAACGCATCGGCTACACCTTTCGCCAGCCGGATCTGTTGCAACTCGCGCTCACCCACCCCTCGGTTGGCCGCGAAAAGGGTGAGGCGGTAGCCAACAACCAGCGGCTGGAATTCCTCGGCGACGCCGTGCTGCAGCTCATAGTCAGCGCCGCGCTGTACAAGCAATTTTCAAACCGTGACGAGGTCACGCTCTCCATGGTCCGCGCGCAACTGGTCAACCGAGAGGGACTGGCGAAACGCGGGCGCGACATTAAACTGGGCACTCAACTCATCGTCAGCCGTGGCGAAGAGAAAAGCGGCGGCCGCAACCGCGACTCCGCTCTGGCTGACGCCTTCGAAGCGCTCGTGGGAGCGGTCTACCTCGATGGCGGTTTCACCAAGGCGCGCCGTTTCATACTTGCCCAGTTCCAGACAGCGCTGATCGAGGTCGATGATGGTCAGCACGTCGGCAACCCTAAGGGCGAGTTGCAGGAATTACTGCAGGCGCGCGCAGCCGTGTCGCCCGAGTACCGCCTGCTCGAGGCCACCGGCCCGGATCACGACCGCCTCTTTGTCTGCACCGTGCACTACGAAGGTAGCGAACTGGCTCGCGGTGAGGGGAAAAGCAAGAAAACCGCTGAGTCTCAAGCCGCCGCCGCCGCGGTGAAGGCCGTTAAAAAGCCACGGCGCCGGAAGAAATAGTCCGCTTAATTTATTAACGATCATTGGAAATTGACGCGCGGCATCCTTTCAGTTAGGGTAAACGCGCTTTTGGGCTTATGGGCAAGGAGATTCAAAATAACTATCTGATCCCGCACGTGGTCGAACAGACCGGGCGGGGGGAACGCGGCTACGATATTTTTTCGAGGCTGCTGGTTGACCGCATTATTTTTCTCGGCACGGGCATAGACGACCAAGTGGCCAACGTGGTCATCGCACAAATGCTTTTCCTGCAGATGACCGACCCGAAAAAGGAAATCCACCTTTACATCAACTCACCCGGCGGCCACGTGACCAGCGGGATGGCGGTGTATGACACGATGCAGTTTTTAACCTGCGACGTGAACACCTACTGCATTGGCCAAGCGGCCAGCATGGGCGCGGTGCTGCTGGCCGGCGGCACCAAGGGCAAGCGCTTCTCGCTGCCCAACTCGAACATCATGATTCATCAGCTGCTCGGTGGCGCGGAAGGACAGGCCACCGACATGGAAATCCGCGTGCGTCACATGCTGGATTTAAAGAAACGGCTCAACAACATCCTCTCAAAACACACCGGCAAAGACTATAAGGAGGTCGAAACAGCCTGTGACCGCGACAATTTTATGTCCGCGCAGGAAGCCAAGGACTTCGGCCTAGTGGACGAGGTGGTGGAATCGCGCAAGGACGTGCCTTCGCTGCCGGACAAGACGTCCCTAGACGACAAATAATTTAAAGCACCATGGCCCGGCCCAAAACCCTCACGCTTTGCAGCTTCTGCGGCAAGACCCACGCGGAGGTAAAAAAACTGGTGTCCGGCCCCGGCGTGTACATCTGTGACGGGTGCATCGACACCTTTAAAAAGGTGCTCGACAAGGAGCTGTCCGCCGAGCGCACCAAGGCTGCGCCCGACCTCAAGGTGCCGCTGCCCACAGAAATTAAAGCGTCGCTCGACGAGCACTGCATCGGGCAGGACCAAGCCAAGAAGACTCTGGCGGTGGCTGTGCACAATCATTACAAGCGCATTCTGCACGACCAACGCGATCCGGATCCGGATGATCCCCACGGCGAGGTCGAGATCGAAAAGACCAACATTCTACTCGTGGGCGCCACCGGCTCGGGCAAGACACTGCTGGCCCGCTCGCTGGCGCGCGTGCTCGACGTGCCTTTCGCCATCGCCGACGCCACCACGCTCACCGAGGCTGGCTATGTTGGCGAAGACGTGGAAAATATCATGCTGAGCCTCCTGCAGAACGCCGACTATGACGTGAAGAGCGCGGAGATGGGCATTATTTACATCGACGAGATCGATAAAATTTCGCGCCGCTCGGAGAACGTTTCCATCACCCGCGACGTATCCGGCGAGGGCGTGCAGCAGGCACTGTTAAAAATACTCGAGGGCACTGTGTGCAGCGTCCCGCCGCAAGGCGGCCGCAAACATCCGCAGCAGGAATACATCCGGGTGGACACGCGCAACGTGCTCTTCATTTGCGGCGGGGCGTTTGTGGATCTGGAAAAAGTCGTGCGGCGGAGGCTGGGCAACCACGTGCTGGGATTCAGCGCCGTGGAGCAAACGCACCGCGAAGGAGTGCTGGAGAAACGCGACATCCTGCGCCGCGTGGAGCCGGAGGATTTCTTGAGCTTCGGCTTTATCCCCGAGTTTATCGGGCGGCTGCCGATGACCACCGTGCTTGACGAGCTGACCGAGGAGCAATTGGTGTCCATCCTCACCGATCCCAAGAGTGCGCTGACCAAGCAGTTTAAAAAACTGATGGCGCTGGAGGGCGTGGAGTTGGATTTCACCAAGGACGCGCTGCACGAGTTGGCGCGCCAAGCCATCAGCAAGGGCACCGGCGCGCGTGCGCTGCGCGGCATCATGGAAAAACTGATGCTCGACTGGATGTACGACATCCCCGGCACGGACGACATTGCCAGCATTAAGATCACCCGCCCCGCTGTGTCCGGCAAGGGTAAGCCTGTTATCCGCCGCCGGACCAAGAAGGCCGCGGCGTAATGGCCGGCAACCCGGCCGCCCTCTTTTAACACATGAGCGAACCGCGTTCCCCTATCGCCAAGCATGTACAGGCGCTGCCGCCCTCGGGCATCCGCGAGTTTTTCGAGCTGGTGCAGGGTCAGAAAGACGTGATCTCGCTAGGCGTGGGTGAGCCGGATTTTTCCGCGCCATGGAAAGTGCGCGAGGCGGCCATCTACGCGCTGGAACGCGGACGGACGGGATACACCTCCAACCTCGGGCTAGCCAAGTTGCGCGAGGCCATCGCGGGTTATGTTAAAGAAAACTTCGCGGTGGAATACGATCCCGGTGAGGAAATCCTGGTGACCGTCGGCGTGAGCGAGGCTCTGGATCTGGCGTTGCGCGCGCTCATAAACCCGGATGATGAGGTGATTTATCACGAGCCGTGTTACGTGAGTTATTCTCCCTCCATCGCTCTGGCGCACGGCCGGTCGGTGCCGGTGGCGTGCACGTCGGCGGCTGGCTTCAGTGTCAGTGCGGAGGCGATCGAGCAGGCGATCACGCCGCGCAGTCGGGTGTTGCTTTTAAATTTCCCCACGAACCCAACGGGCGGCACGATGACTCGTCAGGAGTTGGCGGACATCGCCGCCGTGGCGGTGCGGCATGATCTGATCGTCATTACCGACGAGATTTATGCGGAGCTGACTTTCGAGGGCGAGCACGTCAGCATCGCCACGCTGCCGGGCATGAAGGCGCGCACGATTTTTTTGCATGGCTTCTCGAAGGCATACGCGATGACGGGCTTTCGCATTGGCTACGCCTGCGGTCCGGCGGAATTGATCCACGCGCTCACGCGCATTCACCAGTACAGCATGTTGTGTGCCAGCATCATTAGCCAGGAAGCTGCGCTTGAGGCCATCCGAAATGGCGGCGAGGCCATGGCCGCCATGCGCGAGGCCTACCGCCAAAGACGCAATCTGATGGTGCGGGCACTCAACGGAATGGGGCTGGATTGCCATTCGCCGCGCGGGTCGTTTTACACTTTTCCCGGTGTGCTCTCCACGGGATTGTCATCGCGGGAGTTCGCGATGCGTCTTTTAAAGGAGGAACAGGTCGCCTGCGTGCCGGGCGATGCCTTCGGGCCAAGCGGCGAAGGGCATCTGCGCTGCTGTTTCGCCGCGTCGCTGGATGCCATCGAGCTGGCGATGGAACGGATGGCGAGCTGCGTTAAAAAAATAAAGGGCTGACCGAGGCCAACCCTTTATTCACCACAACTCCCATCAGGCCTTGCGGCCTTATCTCAGCAATTGTTTTTCTAGATAGCTGACGGTCTGTCGCACGTTGGCGTCGATCTCGCAGCGATCCTTGACCAGTCGGCAGGCATGAAGCACGGTGCCGTGGTCGCGCCCGCCAAACATCTCGCCAATCGCGCTGAGCGAATGATCGGTCAACTGTCGCGACAGGAACATGGCGATCTGCCGCGGGAAGGCGATGTTCTCCGGGCGCCGCTTGCTGGTCATGTCCGCCATGCGGATGTCGTATTTCTCGGCGACCTTTTTCTGGATGAACTCAATCGTGATGGTGTGCCGACCTTCTTCCTGCAGTATCTCGCGAAGAAGATTCTCGACCACGTCGTTGGTCAGTTCCCTGCCGGTCAGGTGGGCATAGGAGGCCACGCGGATGAGTGCGCCCTCGAGCCGCCGGATGTTGGTGCGGATGCGGTTGGCCAAGAAGGTCATCACTTCCTCGGGTATTTCCACGCCCATGGATTTGGCCTTGTTACGCAGGATGGCCAGACGCGTCTCGACATCGGGCGGCTGCAGGTCGGTGACCAGCCCCCACTCGAAACGGCTGATCAGTCGCTGCTCCATCCCTGGAATCTCGCTGGCCGGCCGGTCACAGGTCATCACAATCTGTTTGTGCGCCTCGTGCAGCGCGTTAAAAGTATGGAAGAATTCCTCCTGCACCCGTTCCTTGGTGCCAAAGAACTGAACATCGTCAATCAGCAGCACGTCGGTCTGCCGGTATTTTTTCCGGAACTTGACCAACTGGTTGTCGCCAATTCCTGCAATGAACTCATTGGTGAATTTCTCCGAGGATAAATAAGCGACCTTCGCGCTTTTTTTGGTTTCCACCACATGCTGGCCAATGGCGTGCAACAAGTGGGTCTTGCCGAGGCCCGTGCCGCCGTAAAGGAAAAGCGGGTTGTATGACTTGCCCGGGGCTTGAGCCACCGCCAGCGACGCCGCGTGGGCGAAGCTGTTGTTGTTGCCAACGACAAAAGTACCAAATGTGTTGCGCGGGTTAAACACCAAGTCTCCCTCGGTGGTTCTCCGTTGGCCAACCTTTTTCGCCTTCGCCCCCTTGCCACCCTTGGTCACGGGCACCGACGCACCCGGGGTCACCTGAAACTTGATGTTCAGGTTGCGTCCGGTGGTCGCCGCCAGTGAGTCCTGCAGCAACTGCAGGTAGTTGTCCTTCAGCCAGACCTCTGAAAAATCATTCGGCACCTCAAGGGTGATCGAGGTCTGGTTTAGGGTCACCGGCTTGATCGAGGTGAACCACAGCTTGTAGGTTTCATCATTGAGTACATTTTTGAGTTGTTTCTGTGTCCGGTTCCAAACCTTGTCCATTGAAGCCTGCATATTGGGCAATTCTCTGTATCTGTTTAAATATTGTTTTGTTCCGTTCGCACGTGGACAGCCCACAGTCTGTCCGGGCGACCTCTGCCGGCCGAGCCGGCTTGTTGGCGGAAAAACCGCCTGTCTCGACGCGGTGTCTAACCTCTCCCCCGCCCACGGCCAAAAGACCCTTGGGCCGGCTCGCGCCTTTCCCGAGCGACACCGGAAAGACAATCTGTTGACTGGCTTACCGGGACGCGGGGGAAGGTGTAGGGGAACGATGGCATCGCTACGAGTTCAACATATTCTGGGTTGTTCACCAGTTCTTCACACGACGCTCGGCCTGTTAAAACAGCGCGCCGCGACTGGCTATTATTTAATTCTTGTTTAAGTATATCTAAAAACGGCCGACCGTGGCGAACCACCCTCGGTGGAGTCTCGTTTCTCTTGTTGTGTTTCTCAGCCAGCATTTTATTTTCCCATGCGCAACCTGGCCGTAGACAATGAAGCGTCACTATCAAATCTCACACCGCAGCATCACCGGTCTCGCCGGTGCGGATACGCAGCGCTCTCTCGATGGTGCTGACAAAAATCTTGCCGTCACCAATCTTGCCAGTCTTTGCAGACGACTCGATGGCGGTCACGGCCTCTTCGCAGCGTGCGTCGGCCACCACGATTTCCAGCTTCAGCTTCGGCAGGAAATCCACGGTGTACTCGCTGCCGCGGTAGATCTCAGTGTGTCCCTTCTGGCGCCCGAAGCCTTTAACTTCAGTCACCGTCAGCCCCTCGATGCCCAGCTCGGTCAACGCACTTTTAACGTCTTCCAGCTTAAACGGTTTAATGATGGCATCGATGCGCTTCATCAGCAGGTCCAAGTTGCGGGACTGATGGTAGCAACCGGGGAGAGGCTGTAAACTGGAAACAGAAAATTCCTGAATTTTTTTTTTCGATCAGGGCAAGATTTGCCTTGCCAGTTCCCAAAAGACACTCGACACACACCGCCCGTCGCTGGTTGACTCAGGCCAGATGGGATGGTGTTACCGTAGGCTTTTGCGCCCGCTGCTCTTTTTACAGGACTCCGAGGCGGCCCACAACCGAGTGCTCGCCGGCCTCGCTTGGGCCGGGCGCGGCCGTCTGCTGGCCAGCTTGGCGAACGTCTGCTATGGCGCGCCCGAGATGTCAGTGGAGTGTTTCGGCTTGCATTTCCCCAACCCCATCGGCCTCGCCGGCGGCATGGACAAGGCCGGGGTCGCCGTGCCCATGTGGCCCCGGCTGGGTTTTGGCTTTGCCGAGTTGGGTGGAGTGACGCGCCATGCGCAACCGGGCAACGAACCGCCGCGCATGTTCAGGGCCGTGGCCGAACAGGCGCTGGTCAACCGCATGGGCTTCAACAACGCCGGCGCGGAAGCCATGGCCGCGACACTGGACGGCTGGCGCGCGCGCGGACAATGGCCCGCGCACCCGGTGGGCATCAACCTTGGCAAGTCAAAAACCACGCCGATCAATGAAGCCCAGGAAGACTATGCCTTTTCTTTTCGTGCGTTAAAAAATCATGCTGACTTTTTTGTCATCAACGTCAGCTCCCCCAACACTCCCAACCTGCGCGAGTTGCAGGACAAGACTGCGCTCGACGAAATCATTGCCGCACTGAGAGAGGTCAATGACAGCAAGCCACTGCTAGTTAAAATCGCTCCCGACCTCTCCAACGATGCAATCGACGATGTGCTAGACTTGGCCGCCACTCGCAAGCTCGCCGGAATTGTTGCCACCAACACCACCATCGCTCGCCCGGACTCGAGCAACGCCATCTGCCGAAGCACCTATGGAGAGACTGGCGGACTCAGCGGAGCGCCGTTGCGCACACGCAGCACCGAGGTCATCCGGCACATCCACCAGCAAACGAAAGGCTCCCTGCCGATCATCGGCGTCGGCGGCATTTTTAACGCCGACGACGCCTGGGAAAAAATCACCGCCGGCGCGAGCCTGTTGCAGATTTATACCGGACTCGTCTACGAAGGACCCGGCATCGCCAGCGCAATCGTGAAGGGTTTAAAAAAACGACTGAATCGTGAGGGGGTAGATTCTCTTAAAGAGGCCGTAGGCCAACAGTAGAACGAGTAACTGGGCAGGTGTGAACTCCCGCGTAAACTAACGATTCATGATCGACTCAACCTCATCCACTTCAACGGGAACCTTGGCCATCAAATTTACCGGGCCGTTTTCGGTAACGACGATGTCGTCCTCCAGTCGAATGCCGAAGCCTTCGTCGGGGATGTAAATGCCGGGCTCAACCGTGAGCACGGTGCCGGGGGCGAAGGACGCCAACGATGTGGCGATTGAATCGCATAAGTTGGTAGAGAGCGCGTCGGCGAAGTTGCGGGAGTCGCCAGAGGTGGGCGGGTTGTTGCGGGAGGCGTTGAATGCGGCCCCGGAGCCGATGATGCCGATATTGAGTTTTTCGTTCGGTGAATCCTTGGCCGCTCCAAGCAACAGGTTAGAGGCGGTTGATCCGATAAATCCGGCGGTGCCGGCGGTCTTGAGAAAAGTTCTGCGTTTCATGATTTATAGATGAGTTGAAAGAAGGATAAACCCCCACGGGAGGGAATCAAGAGTTCAAGGTGAATAATCATTGGCAGAATCATTTCCGCACCGGCGCGCTGCGGCCGGCTTTTTTGAATTCTTCCATCTTTGCTTTCAAGCTCTTCACGATTTTAGGGTGCTTGAAATAGAGGTTGGTGGTTTCACCATTGTCGGATTTTAGGTTGTAGAGTTGGCCCGGCGCTTTGGGTGCCTTCTCGAGCAAAGCATATTGTTTCATTCCCCATTCACCTTCACGATTGTAGTTATTGCCACCCGAACCCTTATGGTCGAGATACTTCCAATCACCTTTGCGAATGGCCAAAGCAAGACTCATGGTTTGGTGCAGGGTATATTGACGAATAGGTTTAGTATCCTGACCAAGGAGAGCAGGTAAAATATTGTAGCTATCCTCAGCGGAATTATTCGGCAGCTTGGCACCTGTGATGGCGGCGGCGGTTGCCATAAGGTCGGTCAGGCATATGGTTTGTTTTGACGTGCTACCGGCTTTGATTTTGCCGGGCCAGCGGGCGATAAAAGGAACACGATGACCGCCTTCCCATTGATCTCGCTTTACACCACGCCATGGACGAGCACCGTTGTGCTTGTGGTCGCGGCGCATGGCAATTGAGGTGGGCACTTCGGGGCCGTTATCACTGGAAAAAATCACCAGCGTGTTTTCAGCCATGCCATGTTTCTTGAGTGCCTTCATGAGTTCGCCCACCACATGATCCATTTCAAAAATGAAATCACCATGTGGGCCGGCCTTGGTCTTGCCCTTGAAGGCGTCCCCGGCAAATGAAGGCAAATGCACTGCCTGCATGGAGTGGAAGAGGAAAAAGGGTTTCTTGGATGTGCTCTTGGCATGGTTCTCCAGATACTTCAGGCTCTTCTCTAGGAAGACCATATCGACTTCCTCCAGATCAAAATCCGGGGCGATCATGCCCGGGCGATTGTCGCGTGAGTAGGGGTGCTTGGGCAGCGGCGCGCGGTCGACGATGCGCGTGGGAGGCACGGGGACACGGTTGCCGTCAATAAAGGCGTAAAGCCAGTCGGTGGTCGGGCACGAAGCTGTGCCGAAGAAATGATCGAACCCACGATCGATAGGCCCACCCACGAAGGGGCGCGAGTAATCGATTCGGCGCACTGCGGGGAGACCATTCTGATGGATGGGTTTGCCTTCCTT
>Ga0114993_10006586_pt1 | contig 10925 bp, 13 predicted proteins | sample ArcticOcean_MG_C_FD_87042 | JGI IMG/M metagenome (GOLD analysis project Ga0114993, IMG submission 87042) | Marine microbial communities from western Arctic Ocean - ArcticOcean_MG_CB2_150 | ecosystem: Environmental > Aquatic > Marine > Oceanic | place: Arctic Ocean: Canada Basin | collected...
GCCATTCCAAAGACTATGAAAAGACCACCGCATCCAGCGAAGCCATGATCTACATCGCCATGATCAACCTGATGTCCCGACGATTAGCTAACCAGTAAAGACCGTTTGAAGACACGTTCTGAGGGAAAAATGGTAAAGCAGAAGTCCAAAACCGAACTTATCGCTGAAATCGAATCGTTGTTGGAGCGCTACGAGCAAGAGGAGATGGCACATGATGACCCTCGACGTAGTTCGTCCAGAGCGGAATTTCGTCAAGCGAACGCGGTCTGGCTCATTGGCGATGGACCTGTCGCGACGGCACTCAAAAATCACCTACGGCCAAAACAGCTGACCGCGTTTTGGTCAAAGTACTTCAGTGTAAGCGAAGAACGCTTCATTGGGTGGATTGACTGCACGAAGCCCTATCGAAGCTCTTATTTCGCCAATCCTCAGTGCTCCAAAATTCTGCCACGCGTCGATCGCCGTTGTAAGGGAAAGACGAAGAGATTGGCTGACATACCGAACCTGTTTTTCTTGGGTGTCACCGACCGCTGCAACCGGCATGTTCGTGACATGACCGAGGAAGAGTGGATCGAATGGACGATGTACATGCTGGAATGTGACCGGCAGAAGGCGAAGGAACTCCGTTCGATGTCGCGCGAAGAGATGTCAGATCACATTGTCTCCAACATCGTAGGACCTGTGAGCACCGGTTCGTAACGGCAACGCGGCTGTTCGATCAACACCGTTATCAAAGCAGGGTCATCCGATGACAAGCGTGTCTCGGGGGCAAGCTCTCCCCGACGAGCGGGCAAAACGTGCTCGACATCGACTGAGAAGTTTGTCGGCTCTTCGATCCGAATCGGGACGCCTCGCGGATCGCTGCGAACTCAAAGATCATCATCGAGTTTGCCTTGACCTTTTTGTCTTGGCAGAGCATCCGGTGCCATGCTTGACCTGACGCAGAGACAATAGCCACCCCAGATGACAATCAACCCGATCAATTCGGTGACGTAAAGCGCTTCGATGCTTCCGACTTTCGCTGCCATCCCACCGAAACCCGGCATGATTGCGCCGATGGCGATGAACGCGTTACCCACAGCCAGCTGGCGTGTCGCCCGTTTTCGGGCAAATCGCCATGAACTGAGCACCGCTCCACCGACAAGAAACAGCGCCGCATAACAATTGACGAGAGGTGTGAGCCACCGTAACCAAGACCAGACCAACACCCGACCGCTGGGGCGAAGGGAGTCCATCAAGTCCGGATCGACGGGGGACAGGACGACCAACGCGACCATGGCGAATACAAACGGCAAGGTGATCATCGAAAGCAGGTTCGCGGTCTGTCGCCTCAACAGCAGATACACGGTCCCCTGCGCCAACGGATAGGCACCCAACAGTGCTCCCATCACGTACCACCACTTGTTGAGCCATGCCGAATTGCCTGCCAATGTGATGACGCTTTCCAAGCCGGTGCCAATCCCGTAGGTGGCGACACCGGCCGCCCACCACAGCAAATGAGCGCCTGCCCGTTTGACGCGGTACCGTTGAACAAGCACCGAAAAGAATACAGCTGCAATCAGCGTGGTCGCCAACGGCAAATAGTGGGTCAGGTTCGGTTGAACGGCAAGAGTGGTCATGTTGATCTACGATGTGACATCCGTGTGCCAGACTTCGAGATGGTCACTTCTGCAATCATCAGAAACCGTCATTCTACCGGCACCACTCCGAAGTCGATAGAATCGCACCAATGCCCAGAAGGCAACGCCAAACGTCTGGCGAATCGGCAGCGAGTTTTCCCGACCGGCAGAGAAGGCGAGCCACTTTCAGATTCCGCTTGAGTTTTCCAATGACATCTCACCTCAAAAATTGCTCATTCGTGCTACTCGCCTTGGCGATTGCGTCCCCCGTGCGAGCCGACCAAAGCAAGACGCCGGGAGCATCGAACGACCTCAAGCCGAACATCCTGATCATCACGGCCGACAATCTCGGTTATGGTGACCTGCGAAGTTACAACCGCAACTCCACCATCAAAACACCGAACCTCGACCGGTTCGCCAGACAGGGTGCGAGGCTCACCAGTTTCTACACGGCGTCGCCGACCTGTACCGTGTCTCGTGCCTGTCTGCTGACTGGTCGTATTGCGCAGCGTCACGGGCTGACAAAACAGTTGCCCGGCCTCAAAGGCAACTACGGCGTTGGGTTGAGCCAAAAAGAGATCCTCATCCCGCAGATTCTGAAGACCGCGTCCACACCGTACGCCACCGGGTGTTTCGGCAAATGGAACATCGGATTCGCGAAAGGCTCACGGCCGACCGAGCGCGGCTTCGACGAGTTCATCGGCCATGCTTCGGGGAATCTCGATTACTACCATCACAACTACCGCGAGAAACACGACCTTTACGACGGAACGCGGGAACTTCACCGGGAAGGGAAATACTCCACCGACATCTTCGCGGATGCGGCGATCGACTTCATCCAGAGGAAAACAAAGGCCCGACAGCCGTGGTTCTGCTACCTGCCATTCAACGCCCCTCATTTTCCCACTGCGGGGAACAAGAAACCCGGTCAGCCGAACATCTGGCAGGCTCCGGACTGGGCATTCAAGATCTACCAACTCTCCCCGGACGAAACCGACCCGAAGAAACGCTACGCGGCGGTCGTGACGGCGCTCGACAGGGCGATCGGCCGCGTGCTCAAAGTGCTCGACACCTCGGGGGCGGCCGACAACACCTTCGTCTTCTTCATGTCGGACAACGGTGCGTTTCGGCTGGGGCGAAAGGGTCTCGACGTCGGCTCCAACGAACCGCTGCGACACGGCGGCGTCACCTGCTGGGAAGGCGGCCTGCGTGTGGCGGCAATTGCGCGCTGGCCGGGAAACATCAAACCCGGTACGGTCATTGCGAAACCGTTCTGGTCTCCCGATTTGTTGGTTGCCTGCGCGAAACTCGCCGGTGCGAAGTTGCCAGCTGGTGTAATCGTCGATGGCAAGAACCCGCTACCGGTTCTGACGAAGGGCGCGCCGTCTCCGCACAAGTCGTTCTTCTTCACGTACGGCCTACACTCGGCCCTGCGAATGGGGAACCGGAAGATCGTCCGCGAGAAACCGGAGCAGGCATGGAGACTCTACGACCTCGCTTGGGGCGAAGCCGAGTCGAAGAACTTGGCCGCTGAGCGTCCCACCGACGTGGCTCGACTGAATGCCGCGTATCAAGCCTGGCTCGCTGCTGTGAAACGCAAGGCCAAGAAAACCGGTTTCAATTCGCAATGACGGCCGTCTTTGCAAGATTCGCGGTTGGAGTCTCGGCCCACGATTGCCGAGACGTGGAACGGCACACGATCTAAGGATATTTTCGAGTCAATTGACCGCCGGTGTGATCGGAACAGAATCCATCTGAAAAATCTGGCTGAAAGGATAATGATGCAGCAATTCGACGGTCAAGTGGCCCTGGTAACCGGTGGCGGTGCGGGGATCGGCCGTGCCACGTGCCTGCGGTTTGCGAGCGCAGGGGCTGCGGTCGTTGTTGCTGAATTGAACGAGGAAACGGGAGCCCAAACGGCGGCAGACATCGTGAAGGCTGGTGGAAACTCACTGTTTGTGCAGACCGATGTGTCCGACGAGTCGTCGGTTGCAGCGATGGTCGGTGCGGTGACAGACGCGTACGGTCGCATCGACATCCTGGTTAACAACGCCGCCATCTTTGTGCTGAAAGGCATTGACGCGACGGTAGACGATTGGCAGCAGATTCTCGGTGTCAACGTGATTGGAACCGCTCTGGTCGCCAAACACGCCGTGCCTGAAATGCGCAAGGTGGGTGGTGGAGCGATTATCAATCTCGCTTCGATATCGAGCTTTGTCGCACAGCCGAAATGCGTGACCTACAACGCAACCAAAGCAGCCGTTGCAAATATGACCCGCTGTATGGCCCTCGACCTGGCAGATGACAACATTCGCGTCAACGCGGTCTGCCCGGGGACGGTCTGGACGCAGATTGTCGAGCGGATGACACGAGAAGCGGGTCTCGATCGCGCTGCCGCCGACGTTCACCCCGACTTTGGCGGCGCGCACATGATCAAGCGGATCGCCGAACCGGATGAAATCGCCGCCGCCATTCTGTTCCTCGCCTCAGATGACGCGTCGTTCATTACCGCAGAATGTCTGATGGTTGACGGTGGATACACCGCGAAGTGATCTTTTTCGTCGGTAACGACGACATCGGTGGCTGCTGGATCAACAGAAAGACCTGTCGGAGCAAATCGCAGAGACGGAACGAGACAAAAAGGATCAGCAAACGCGACAAATGGTGCTTCGTGACAGCACCAGCGAATCACAGAGGACGATGAGCCAACTGTTGGATTTCCAGCGTTTGAGTCTGGAAAAGAACGTCACGCCCTCGGAAGAAGAGCAAAAGGTGTTGGCGGAAAGTCAGCAGCTGTTCCTGAAGAATCAAAAGCAGTACCAGTTGCTCAACAAAGAGGTCGCCCAACTCGACGAGCAACTGCGGAACTTGCAGCAACAGCAGCGCGACAATGAGCAGCAACTGGAGACAGCGCGGAAACCGGTGAATCAGGAATTTGGGGACTTGAGCCGCCGACACGATCTAAAAATGGCCGCGATAAAACTCGCAGTGTTGGTTCCCTTGCTGGTTGTCGCTGTTGTGCTGTTCCTGAAAATGCGGACCGCTCCGTATGCCCCGCTGGTGTATGCTTTCGGCATCGCCGTGCTGCTCAAGGTCGGCCTGGTCATGCACGAGTACTTTCCGACACGATACTTCAAGTACGTGTTGATTCTGGCGTCGCTGATCATTGTGGGGCGAATTCTCGTGTCGCTCTTGCGGGCGGTGGCGTTTCCAAAACGCGAATGGCTGCTCAAGCAGTACCGGGAAGCGTATGAACGATTCTTCTGCCCGGTCTGCGACTATCCGATTCGGCGGGGACCGTTGAAGTACTTGTTCTGGAACCGCCGCAGCATTAAGAAGCTCTCGATCCCACCCACAACCGTCCAAGAACCTGATGGCCCCTACACCTGCCCCATGTGCGCGACCAAATTGTACGAAGAGTGCGAGTCGTGCCACGCGGTCCGGCATTCTCTGCTTCCAGCCTGTGAAAACTGCGGCAGCGAAAAGCCGGTGATGCCGCTTGCGAAGAACGAAGAAAGGAAGCGGGTTGAGGACTCAGCTGGTTGAGAATTGGGAACACTGGCATCAAGATGCTTCCTCATCGATACTCGATCAGCAAAATGGACCGATAACACGATCAGGAAGTCTTGTGGACGCTGCCACCACAGAACGAATTGCACGTCTCGCGCTTGATGGTATCCATCGTGAGTATCCGAACCAGATGACGCTCGTGCTCAACAGCGATGCTGACGTCCGGCCGCCACGCAAATCAACGCCTGCGTTCTATGGCTGCTACGACTGGCATTCGGCCGTCCATGGGCATTGGTGTCTGGTTCGATTGCTGCGGCTGTTTCCCGATGCCAGCTGGGCTGAAGATGCGAGATCCGCCCTGGGGACGAGCCTGACAGTAGCGAACCTTGCGGGCGAAGAAACGTATTTGAAGGGGGCCGGTCGAGAGGGGTTCGAGCGACCATACGGTCTGGCCTGGCTGTTGCAACTTGCCGCCGAGCTGCATGAATGGAACGACCACGCTGCGAAACAGTGGTTACAGAATCTGCTCCCGTTGGAGCAACTGGCCGTTGACCGGCTATCTGCGTGGCTCCCCAAGCTCACGCACCCCATCCGCTCTGGCGAACACAGTCAGACAGCCTTCGCCATGGGATTGTCATTGGATTGGGCGAGGATCGCCGGGGACAGCCGGTTCGAGACGCTACTTGAAAGCCGAGCACTCGACTTCCATCAAGATGATCGCAACGCGCCGCTCGGATACGAGCCGTCTGGTCACGACTTTCTGTCTCCTTGCTTGGCAGAAGCTGACTTGATGCGCCGTGTCTTGGACCCCGAAAAGTTCGCATCCTGGCTGGAAGGCTTCCTGCCGGATCTGCCGCGTGTTGCTGACACGTCCTGGTTGAGTCCTGTTGTTCCGACCGATGTCAGCGATGGCAAGCTGGCTCATCTCGACGGTTTGAACCTGAGCCGAGCTTGGATGCTGGCAGGAATCACCTCCAGTCTTCCTGTCAACGATTCGCGGATTCCGACTCTGAAAACGGCGGCGAACGAACACTGCGAGACCGGACTCCAATCCGTCTCGGGCGAACATTACTCCCTCGCACACTGGATCGGGAGTTTTGCCGTGTATCTAACGACGCGACGAGGCACGACATCGGCCTGATTCGACCAACGTGCCGATTTCCTAACCGTGGGTGCTGAGCATCTCGCGTACCACCTCGCCGCCTGCCACGATGGGAACGGGACGGTTTAAGCGGTCGGCGATGGTCCGTTCTGCGTCCACGCCCAACAAGTGATAGGCGGTCTTGAGAATGTCCTTCGGACTCACGGGACGCTCGCGGACCCAGGCAGCTTGCTCATCGGAAACACCGATCACGTTTCCTCTGGTGATGCCGCATCCGGCGAACAGCCCGCTGTAGGCACGTGACCAGTGTCCGCGCCCATCGGCCAGTCCGTTGCGTCTTTCTGCCTTTGGCGTGCGACCGTGCTCGCCCATGCAGATCACGACGGTTTCATCCAACAGGCCACGTTGTTCGAGATCTTCCAACAACGCGGTGTAGGTCTGATCCAAGCCGGGACACAGTTCATTCTTCAGCCGCTGCTCCGCTTTCTCGTGCGTGTCCCAGCTGCCGCAGGAACGTCCAAACTCATCCCAAAACACCGTGACCAGGCGAGTCCCCGCTTCGATCATTCGTCTTGCCAGCAGAGCCGACTGCCCGAACAAGTGATGACCGTAGCGTTCCCGTGTTTTGACTGATTCTTTTTTCAGATCCAATGCCGTGTGAATGCCGGGAGACGACAACACCGAAAACGCCATCTGCTGAAACCGGCTGAGCGACCGGCCGGTGGTGCTCTCGCCGAGATGCCGCCGTTGATCATCAAATTGTTCCAACAGTCGGCGACGGTGTTGCAAACGATCGAGGACCACGGCATCGCTGCGGTCTTTGGAGATGCTGAAGGTGCAATCCGGGTCGATTCCGCAATAGGGATCATCCGGACGGAAAGACGTCTTGCTGGTTGCTTTCCCGGAAAACTCGAAGACAACCGGATCGTAAGCGCTGCCGAGAAATCCGCCGACCGTCCCCGCGCGTTTGTGGGGAAAAGACCGGCTGCTGAGTTCCCACGGAAGATGCACGTTGTTGGGAATCGCGGGGGGCGCAGCCTGGGGATGGTCTTTCTCGTCCAGGTATTCCAGCACCGACCCGATGCTCGGCCAATGCCGGGTATCGCGCCGATTCAGTTCCATCGGAATGTCAACCTTGTCTATACCGGTCAAGGAGTAGGCCACTCCGTGAATGGGATGCGCGTGAGTTAGCGACCGTACCAAAGTGGTCTTGTCGAGAATCTTCGCGATCCTGGGTAGGTGTTCGCTGATTCGCACACCGGGGACGGATGTCGGAATCGACTGAAACGGGCCGCGAATGTCCGCTGGAGCATTCGGCTTTGGATCGAACGTCTCCAACTGACTGGGGGAACCGTAGAGAAACAGGATGATGCAGTGTTTCGCCTTGCCGAAAGTTCCTGCAAGGTCCGCAGTGGAGCCGACCACTGACGGAGCGGCGACACTTCCGTTGGCGAGCAGATCGGAGAGACCAAGCCCCATCAGCCCGGTACCGCCGACTTGGAGCATCTCCCGCCGCGTCACGCCGTCGCAGAATTGTCTTTCCGAACCCATGATCCGCAACATGCTTCGTTCCTCAAATGTTTACCGGCATCGCGACCGGACATCTCCCATGAGATTCTGCCGGGCAAGTGGGTCGGACTTCGATGCCGACAGTGTACCCGAAGCACGACGATGCGTCACCGAATTATTCTGCAAACAGCGTCTGGGGCTGTTGGAAATTAAAAACTTGTGACGACTTCTCGCTGTGGAAAGAATTGGAATCATTCGCCCTCGCCTGCCGTCCCCCGCAAGATGTTCGGCTGGCGAACGTCACTCCCCAATGAATTTCACCAAGACCCACTTCGATCGCCGACCGTTGCGCTCGCCGTATCAGTTCGTCATCCCAACACAATTTGTGGCATTCGACCGCCTATTGGGCTAAGCTGGCCGAATCAAACGTGCCACGTCTCTTTCTCGATCAACGGGAGTCACATTATGAATTGCATCACATTACCGCTATCGCTGCTGCTCATCTTTTCGCTGACGATTCCGAGCCAGGCTCAACAGAGTCGCGAACGCAGTCGAAACGTGGGCATCGTCACCTTGGTTTCGCATCCTGCCGTGTCCAAGGAACTCAAGTTGAAGGACGAACAGACGGCCGCCCTCAAACAGGCGGCTGAAGAGGCGCGAAAGGGCATTCAGGCCGCGCGGCAGCTAAAGGATGATGCAGCTCGCCGCACGAAAAACAATGAGGCGAACCAGAAACTACGCGGAGTGATTGCCAAGACGCTCAACGCGGAACAGCGAACGAGACTTCTGCAAATTGAATTGCAATGGAGTGCCGGAGCGTGGATTCTGCGGCGGATGGAAGTCTCGAAGATGCTGGAACTGACGAAAGACCAGCGGCAAGAGCTTCTCGAATTGGCGCAGAAGTCGCGGAAAACGACCCAAGAGCTCCGGGCAACCCAGAACGACGACAACCGCCAGGAGGTCCAACGTAAGATTGCCGCTGCGCTCTTCTATACGCGGGAGTCGGCGTTGAAACTGTTGACCGAAGAACAGCAGAAGAAATGGAAGAAAGCAATCGGTGAGCCGTTTGAGCTTCCGAGTCGTCGCCAGAAGAAACAGAGGTAGGCATCGGACCCGCTGCTGATGAATTGATTAACAACAGGAGAAGCAGCATGCGACGTTGGCAATCCGGGCCAACTCAGAAGTATCTGCCACTACGTCGCAAGCGGCTTGTGAGTGTTCGCCTTTTTGGATGTTACGGGCCTGGCGGGCCGATTCTCGACATGCAATCGAAGGAAAACAATTTGGCCCGATCATTACCAACGGGATGGCGGTTGTGGGGCCAAGACTGGGATCTCCAGCGGAGCCCGATGCGTGCCAATAAGACTTGGAATCGGAACTTGATTGTGCCCGACTCCTGGCCCTGCTTTACACACACCTGAGCCGCCAAACATGAACGATCTCAGTCGCGTTGCACCGTCCTACGAGCGACTCGACCGTTTTCTCAGCGCACTTCGATCGAGCGGACTTGTCGAAACGCAGCAACTCCAGCGGGCTCTAATCGAATTCGAGTCACTTCCGTCATCAACGGACAAAGATGATCGAAAACATGCAGGCTGTCTGGTTCGATTACCACGTCGAATCATTGCGTCGAGCCGCGATGAAACTCTCGTCGCGAGAAGATAGGAATGAGTAGACCCGCCGTGGTTTGACCTGTCGCAGCGGCCCGTCTCCTGTAGGTTGTCTTGTTATCAACGAGGAATGGAAAACCACCAATGAAAGTAGCCGTCACGGGAGCGACCGGGTTCATCGGGCGTTACATCGTCCGCCACCTGGTCGAACAACGGCACGAATGCCGGTGTTGGTATCGAACGACGAGCGATCGGGGCGGATTCGCGGCATTAAACATTCAGTCGATGGAGATCCTGCAATTGCCGGTTAGGGAATTGCAGGAACGCATCGCCAAAGAATTGGCAGACAACGTCGTTCCTGAGAATGTCAAGAATGATGGCCCGGTCGTCGGGGGTGATACCGACGACATCGAATGGATCGCCGGGGAGTTGGCAGACGGAAACGAAGCCTCGTTCGTCCACGGTTGCGACGCCGTGGTCCACGCCGCACTGCATCACCCGGGCGGCGGCTTTCGTAACGGCGAAGGCGATCTGATCGAATTCGTTCAAAAGAACGTGGTGGGCACGTTACGGCTGATCGAAGCCGCACGGGCGGCCGGTGTCGGCCGGTTCGTTTTCATTTCGACCTGTGCCGTCCACGAGAAGATTCTCGACGACCGGCCTCTGGATGAAGCGCATCCGCTCTGGGCCACGAGTCACTACGGTGCTCACAAGGCGGCCATCGAGAAGTTCGTCCACAGTTATGGGCTTGGTCAGGGCTACCCGATTTGTGCGTTGCGGCCTACCGGCGTGTACGGCGTCATGCGGCCCGTCGAGCAGAGCAAGTGGTTCGACCTCGTAAGGGCGGTCGTTCGGGGAGAGAATGTGGACTGTCAGCGTGGTGGAAAAGAGGTTCATGCCGCCGACGTAGCGCGGGCGGTCGGGGTATTGCTGCAAGCAGACGAGACCGCCATTTGCGGTGAAGCCTTCAATTGCTTCGACCGGTACATCTCAGAGTACGATGTCGCGACGCTGACCAAGCAGCTGTCCGGTAGTTCGAGCCAGGTTTCGGGTGAGCAAACGCGGCCCAAACATCAGATCGTCACCGACAAGCTGCGGGCGGTCGGCATGGAATTCGGCGGCGATGCACTGTTTGAGAAGACCGTCAGCGAACTGATTGATGCGGCTCGACGATGAGCGTTGCTCAGGTTTTCTGTTGGTTATGCTGGTCCACTGAAGTCTCGGCGTAGAACTCGCCGGTGAGCTTTTCGCCGGTGAATTTGCCAAGTGCTTCTTCGATGAACCGACTCGCGTCCCGACATCCGGAACCGCTGAAGCCCTTCGTTTCGACCTGCGATTGCCCGGTGGGGGACACGACGATTTCGATGATCTTCATGCGGCACCCCCTACCTGCACGGTCAACTTGATGCTGCCGTCAGCGAGCTGCTGTTCGGTGACGCTGTGCCCTTTCGTACGGGCTTGGATCTTGGTTGCCTCGACGGCGTAAATTTGCAGGAAATGATCGAGACGCTTCTGTTCGCCCCAGCGGCCGTTGTAGTTGTCGTACTTGGCTTCGCCGGTGCTCGTGTTGAACAC
>Ga0114993_10006591_pt1 | contig 10923 bp, 6 predicted proteins | sample ArcticOcean_MG_C_FD_87042 | JGI IMG/M metagenome (GOLD analysis project Ga0114993, IMG submission 87042) | Marine microbial communities from western Arctic Ocean - ArcticOcean_MG_CB2_150 | ecosystem: Environmental > Aquatic > Marine > Oceanic | place: Arctic Ocean: Canada Basin | collected...
ACTCCAGGCCTGCCAACATAAACGAGTGGCACGGGCAAAGTAGTGTGCTGGGTATGAGGTTGATTTGCTACGTCATCAAACATCATTTCCACATTACCGTGATCGGCTGTTATTAGGGCTTGGCCCCCTACCAGGGCCAAACTAGCTAAAACTCTTTTTAAGCAGCCGTCCACTGCTTCAACGGCGAGCATAGCTGCTTGGTAATCTCCTGTGTGCCCCACCATGTCACAGTTAGCATAGTTGCAGATAATAGTGTCGAACTGGTGAGACTCGATAGCCTCTATTAATTTATCGGTGACCTCTAGCGCGCTCATTTCTGGCTGTTGATCGTAGGTAGCAATGTCCAGTGAAGGCAGCAGTTTGCGCTCTTCACCTTGATACATGGCCTCTCGGCCACCGCTCATAAAAAACGTAACGTGGGCATATTTTTCGGTTTCGGCAATGCGTAGTTGATACTTACCCTGGTCCGATAGAAACTCACCAAGAGAATTAACGATTGGGATTGTTGGAAAGGCAAGGGGGCAGTTCAACGTGCTTTCATATTCGGTAGTTGTAACAAAGGTGCTGGGCAAGCGAACAACCTTGCGATCGAAGCCAGTAAATTCGTGGTCAACTATCGCGTGAGTAAGCTGTCGAACACGGTCTGGGCGGAAGTTCATGAAAATCACCGCATCTCCATCTTCTAATACTGCGGGGACGTCGTCTGACTTACCTATACTGGTAGCACTCACAAACTCATCATCTTCACCGCGGGTATAAGCATCTTCAAGTGCAGTGAGGGGATCAATGGCAGAGTGATTGGCTACACCCTCGGTAATTAGCTGGTACGCTTGATTGATTCGCTCCCAGCGGTTGTCCCGATCCATGGCATAAAAACGACCGATCATTGAAGCAATTTTTGCTACCCCTAAGCTTTCGCATAACCGATGTGTTTTTTCTAGCGACGGCTGGGCGCTACGCGGAGGACAGTCGCGGCCGTCTAAGAACGCATGTAAATATATTTTCTTAGCCCCGCGTTGTGCCGCTAGCTCAATCATAGCGTTAATATGATCTTCATGACTATGGACTCCGCCAGCGGAAAGTAAGCCAAGAATGTGCACTGCTCGGTTAGTCTTAACGGCCTTATCTATTGCGTCGCAGTAAATCGAATTAGTGTAAAAATCACCATCACTAATAGCTTTATTAATACGGCTGAAATTCTGATAGATGACCCGGCCTGCACCGATAGTCATGTGCCCAACTTCGGAGTTGCCCATCTGTCCTTCGGGTAAACCAACATCCTCCCCTGAAGTGGCGATAAAGGTACTTGGATTATCCACCCAAAGATTCTCCCAAATGGGTGCTTTTGCATTGGCTACAGCGTTGAAATGCGTGTTGTCGCTGTGACCGCAACCATCCAAGATCATCAGTACCACAGGTTTTCTTTTCACGAGTTCAGGATTCCTTTTTTTGGGGGATTACCAGTCATTACAAAAACTAATTGCAGTATATCAAAGTTTTGATTTTTACAGTTCTAGTCGCTCCCATCGTTCGTAGCACTTACTTAGTTGAGATTGCCACTCAGCGAGTTGAGTTTCAGTTTTTTGTATTTCCAGTCTCGTCGATTGATAAAATTCGCTTTCACTCATCGTTGCTGAAATACTCTGAATCTGGGTCTCCAGTAACTCAATTTTTTTGGGCAGCTCATCCAATTCGCGCTGGTCTTTATAGGAGAGTTTTTTAACCTCTAGAAGTGATTTAGGCTTGATTTTTACGCCAGTTGTGGATGTTGATTGTTCTATAGTTTTTCGTTGTCTTAACCAATCATCATAACCCCCAACATACTGATTGATGGTCCCATCACCTTCAAAAACTAAGGTGCTAGTGACGACATTATTAAGAAAGGCACGATCGTGGCTGACCAAGATGACCGTCCCTTTGTAATCGATCAACAGCTCTTCGAGTAAATCTAAAGTATCAATATCCAAATCGTTAGTTGGCTCATCAAGCACGAGTATGTTTGAAGGAATCGTGAATAATTTAGCTAACAGCAAACGATTACGCTCTCCTCCCGATAGCGCTTTAACCGGTTGGCGGCATCGATCTGGCGCGAACAAAAAATCTTGTAAATAGCTAATTACATGACGACTTTTGCCGCCGACCTCGAGCATGTCGCGACCACCGGACACATTATCTTGAACTGTTTTCTCCTCATCTAATGCAGAACGATATTGATCAAAGTAGGCTACGTTTAGATTAGTCCCGATTTTAATGGAGCCCTGTTGAGGGGTTAACTCACCTAACAATAATTTAATAAGAGTCGTTTTTCCAACGCCATTACGACCGATAAAACCCACTTTATCGCCTCGCTGAATAAGCGTTGAGAAATTACTAACTACCGTATCCTGATCAAAGGAAAATGTAATATTGGTAGCCTCAGCGACTATCTTGCCAGATTTTTCTGCGTGCTGAATATCCATTTTAGCCGTGCCTAGACGTTTGCGTCGCTCGGCATACTCGTTGCGCATAGCTTCGAGAGATCGCACCCGCCCTTCATTGCGCGTACGACGAGCTTTAATGCCTTGGCGAATCCAGATTTCTTCTTGTGATAGGCGTTTATCAAACAGAGCATTTTGCCGATCTTCAATTTCTAAATTTTCTTCTTTTCTGACCAGATATGTACTGTAGTTACAGTTAAACTCAGCTAATTTCCCTCGGTCAATTTCGATGAATCGATTAGCCAGGTTATCCATAAAACGGCGGTCATGGCTAATAAAGAGCAATGAGCCCTCCCATTTAAGTAGAAATTGTTCTACCCACTGAATAGCCTCTATGTCTAAGTGGTTGGTTGGCTCATCGAGCAGCAGTAGGTCAGGATTGCAGACCAGCGCTCTGGCCAGCAGAACTCTGCGTTTATAGCCGCCTGATAAGCTGGCAATATCGACTTCTGGATCAAGATCCATTTTTGTAATGATGGATTCAACGCGTTGGTTGATATCCCATCCATCAATACGCTCGATTTCAGCCTGGCACTGCTCTAATTGATTAAATATCTTGGGGCTAGAGTCATGACTTAATTGCTGAGTAAGATGATGGAATTGTTGAATTAGCTTGCCTTCGGCGCCCAAGCCGTCAGCAATAACATCGAACACATTGCCTTGGGTATCATGCGGAACAGATTGCTCTAATTGAGCTACTTTTACGCCACTGGCGCGCTTAATGAGGCCCTCATCTGCAATAATTTGACCAGTTATGATCTTCAGTAAAGTAGATTTTCCGGCACCATTTCTACCAATTAGACAAACGCGCTCGCCGGGTTCAATAACGAGGTTTATATGGTCAATAAGGGGTGGTTGGCCATAACTTAAAAAAACATCTTGCAGAGTAATTAGGGGCATAAAATTTAGTCGTCGCCTAGAATTGAGGGTTGCTTTGCACTGTCGGGGCCAAATGGCTTAGTTATTAAGATTAATTTGGGCAGTAATGTCATTGATCCAAGCAAGGCAGCCAACATGGCCAGGCTGGTCAGAAGTCCAAAATAAACCGAAGGAATGAAATTTGATAAGGCCAAGATTGAGAACCCAACAATAATGGTAGTCGCAGTATAAAAAAGGGCTTGGCCTATACTGGCATGCGCACGATGCATTGAGGCTATATAGTCTTTATCGACGCTAAATTCGCGGGTGAAACGAGTGAGGTAGTGAATCGCGTGATCTACGCCAATGCCGACAGTGATCGCCGCGATAGTGATCGTCATCATGTCCAGAGGAATAGACATAATTCCCATGCTGCCCAGAACAATTCCTGCGGCTAAGAAATTAGGCAAGATAGCGATTATAGATATTTTTATGGATTGAAAAAGCACTAAGAACATAATCATTATGCCGACGAAAACTGCGCCTAAAGTGAGTATTTGGGATTTATATAAACTCTGAAGCATATTGTTATACAGCACTAACAGACCGGTAAATCGAATATTTTCAGGCGCTATACCGACTTCATTTTCGGCATAGTCGCGAATTTTCTTAAGTAACTCAGCACGACGCAATTGACCACCAGTCTCCTTAACGCGAAGCTGAATGCGAGATTCATCAATGTCCTCGAGAAGATAGGGTCCCACCATCTGCTGATAAATATCCTCTCCTAGACTTTGCCGCATAAAGGCAATTTCAAAATCGTTTAATGGATGTCCAAGAAGATCTGTCGCGACTTCGTTGATCTGCGCCAGCGAGCTTACCTTGCCAACTTCGGGTTGAGATTCAATAAAACGCTGTAGTTTACTTAAATCGGCTAACCCAGTAGATGAGAACCAATAGCTATCGGTTAGAGCGTCTTCTTCACTACCAAACTCACCTTCATCAAAATTATAATCATCTTCATCACCGAAGCCATAATCATCTTCGGCAGCTTCAGTGTCACTAGTCGCTAGTGTCATAGATACTGGAGCTTGAATTATGATATCTAGAGGCGTTGTACCGCCAAGCGCCGTATCTATTATTTCCATTCCTTGATAGATTTCAGTGTCTGCGCGGAAATAATCGATAAAGCGGTTTTCAACCTCTAGCTTGGTGATTCCATAACCCGAAAGAATAGCCAGAGCCAATGCGATGAGCAGAACTGCTGACCCATAGTGCTCGGTAAACCATGAAAATTTCGTCGTTATTACACCAGAGTTATCAGCGGCTGCAGAGCTGTTGCCTTTGCCAAGTAATATCATGCCGGCGGGTATCACCACAAAGGAAACTAATAACGCAAGGCTGATACCCATCGTCATCATCCAGCCGAAATCGATAACAGGCCTAATATTGCTGACGACCAAAGATGTAAAAGCAACAATTGTAGTGAGTACGGTATACACGCAGGGTTTGGCCATAGAAATAACAGTGCCGCTAACCAATTCATGCTGCGTCGCATCTGGTTTAGCGGCTTGTAGTTCACGATAGCGGACGATGAGATGAATAGTCAGCGCTAATGTTATGATCAGTAGCAAGGAAACAAAATTAGACGATATAACCGTCAATCGCCAGTCAATCCAACTTAAAAATCCAAGTATAATAGTCAGACAAAGACCACAGGTCAGCAACGGTAGAGCAACCCAGCGAACTTGTCGAAAGATAAGAGACAAGGTAGCAATGATAAACAGCAAAATACCGGCGCCAAAAACTTGTAGATCGCTTTTAATAAAATCGATCATGTCAGCGGTAATCATATCTGGACCGCCCAGAAAAATAGTGGCTTGACCGCGGTAGCCATTAATTAGGCCACGCACCGCATCGACTCTCTCATGATCTTCTGAAGCTTTGGCAGTGCGATGGTTAAGGAATTCTAGGCTGACTGCATCTAGCCGGCTCTTTTGCTCTGCGGTAAGACCGACAGTATCGCGCACTAGGCGTAAATCATCACGTTCTGTAACTAACTTCAAATAGGTCTCATCTAGCTTTAAGGTCGCTAGGATACCGGTGGTTTGTCCATCGGCACTGAGAATAACATCCTTATAAATTGGACTATTTAGGAATTCTTGCTTTGCCAGCTGTTTATCAACGCCCGCGGTAAGTAGTGTATTCAGCTCGTCAGTTAGCTCTGAAATTTCAATCTTGGGGCTATAGAGTAGCGGCACGTCGAGCATAGACAGAACATTCTCGACGCCTTTAATAGTAAGCAGCTCGGCACGCAGAGCTTTTAGAACCTGAAGGTTGTCTTCATCAAATAGATCGCCTTGTTTAGGCGAAAAGGTGACGATCAGATAATTATCGCTACCATAACGCTGAACGACCTCACGAAAGAAGTTTAAGTCATCGTCATGTTCCAGTGTTAAAGAGTCAGCTGACGCATCTAGTTTGAAGTTGGGTAAGCCCATTGCCATGGCAATGGTCAGTAACAGGATCGTCAGTATCGCCGCCAATGGATGTTGCAAAATTGTCTTGTCATACATTTTAAATAGGGAAGATTGCATGGTGACAGCGAGCCTTAAAATAGTAATCGATAAAGATGCGCCATTATGCGGTTTTGCAGGCTAAATTTATAGGCTGGAGACGTAACATTGGGCAGTCTGGTCAATATTTTTTGAGATTGAAATTATCATCTGCTTTAATGAGTCTTTACGTAAGCTAAATAGTGCCTTTTATTTAAATAAAATAGATAATTTCGTATCTGGCGCAGAAAGTAGGCTGTCTCGTTAATCTAAGGCAACGCTGATAGTTCAAAAACAATAAGAAAAATGGGGTTAGTCATGAAAAGATCAAACAGTATTGTTGCTATATTCGCATCCTTAGTCATCGGTAGTCTGATATTACTTGGGGGTAGCCAAGGAAGCCTTCAGATGGATAACCTGCCTTTGTTTGCGCTATGTGGCGCCATAGGGTTTATTCTTCATTGGTTGATGTTCGTTCCCGCATACGCATTCCAAACCGAGCACTATTTTGATTTAACTGGGTCAATATCTTACATCACCACCGTAGTCGCAGCGGTAATGTTGAGCTCGTCCCTAGACCTTAGGGATCTTATTATTTGCGCCATGATTGTCATTTGGGCGGTTCGGCTAGGATCTTTTTTATTCTGGCGAATAAAAAAAGACGGCCAAGACACTCGCTTTATTGTTATGAAAACACAGTTCATATGGTTCCTGATGACTTGGACTCTGGGTGGGCTTTGGGTCTTGGTGACGATGGCGGCAGGACTTGCGGCGATAACGTCTAATATCACAGAGCCCCTTGGGGTGTTGTCCTACATTGGAATCTCTTTGTGGCTATTTGGATTTGCAGTGGAAGTTGCTGCAGACGCGCAAAAACGACGCTTTAAGGCGTTGCCTGAAAATAAAGGGCGTTTCATCAAGTCTGGACTATGGGCGTGGTCACAGCATCCTAATTACTTTGGAGAAATAACACTGTGGTTTGGTTTAGCGCTGGTAGCACTGCCGGTGCTATCTGGTTGGCAACTATGTACATTGATTTCACCGATATTTGTATATCTATTATTAACTAGAGTTAGTGGTATACCGCTATTAGACCGGCTAGCTCTGAAGAAATGGGGAGCTGATCCAGACTATATTGCCTATATAGAATCAACACCATCACTAATCCTTGCTCGACCGAAGGTCTAGCCCCTGAAAGGGTTTTGATGGATAATGGCTTCTTCAAAACAATAACTGGATTGAGATATTTGGGGAAGCCATGAGGGGTGTTATTTTAGACTTTGACAGCATAGGGCCGACAGATCTCGATCTGACTGCACTGTATAAATTGCCCGTTGAGTGGGAAATTTATCCCGATTGCTTGGCCTCACAGGTAGCCGAACGCATTGCCAACGCGGATATTGTGCTGACTAATAAGACGGCAATTCGCGCATCAGAAATAGATCAATCTAAGTCTCTAAAACTCATCTCAGTGTTTGCCACAGGAACGGATATTGTCGATTTAGTCGCAGCGAGCGAAAAAAACATAGTAGTGAGTAATGCGGTTGGCTACGGTACAGCCTCGGTTGTTCAACACGTTTGGTCGCTGATTTTGGCGTTAACTACAAACCTCAAAGAGCATAGCAAGGCATCAATCGATGGCCGGTGGCGTAACAGTCGATTTTTCTGTTTGCTGGATTCTCCAGTACAAGAACTTGAGGGTAAAGTGCTCGGTATTATAGGGGCTGGTGAGCTAGGTTTAGGTGTGGCAAAAATCGCTGAAGCCTTCGGAATGAAAGTGTTCTTTGCGGGCTTACCCGGTCGATCTCATTCAAACCAAGACAGTCGAATGCCGTTTGAGGTGCTACTAAAAGAAGCCGATATCCTCAGTTTGCATTGCCCTTTAACCGCAGAAACGACCAAATTAATTGGAGCAGAGGAACTGCAATCAATGAAAAAATCAGCTTTTCTGATTAATACCGCGCGCGGCGGCCTTATTGATGAGCAAGCCTTAAGGAATGCGCTGACTGAGGGGATCATTGCTGGCGCTGCTCTTGACGTCCTTAGCGTTGAGCCGCCCTCTGAAGGGAATGTGCTCATCGATAATTATATCCCCAACTTGATCGTTACACCCCATGTAGCCTGGATTGCTCGTGAGTCGCGCCAGAGGCTGGTGGGCCAAGTCGTTGAGAATGTGCAAGGATTTCTTGCAGGTGAACCAAGAAATCAGGTCAATTAATACAGGATACAACCCTCTTGTATGTTTAAACCTTAAAGCCACTAGGTAATTTTTTAGGCACTAATACATTTTTCAGACGCACATAGCTGGGAATGCCATTTTTAAAGGGCGGGTAATCTTCTCCGGCGATTAAGGGTTCTAAATAATCACGAGCTTGCTGGGTGATACCGTAACCATCCTTAGTGATAAATGAGCGAGGCATCTTCTTTTCCATATTAGCCACTTTTTCTAGTGGGGCCTCACCCAATGACCAGCTGTATTTCTTACCTGGCCCTCTCTCGATGGAAACCATCACAGAATGCTTACCCTGCACCGCCATTTCAACGGCTGCTCGACCCACAGCATAGGCTTGGTCTACGTCGGTCTTTGAGGCGATGTGACGTGCTGACCGTTGTAAATAGTCAGCCATAGCCCAGTGATATTTATAGCCCGTAGACTGTTTAATCATGCTGGCTAGGGTTGGCGCTACGCCGCCAAGCTGCTGATGCCCAAAAGCATCTTTATTTATCGATCCAGAAATATGGGCACCATCACTATATTGTGCTCCTTCGGAAGCGACAATAACGCAGAAGCCTTTTTCATGAACAGTTTGCTCAACCTTTTTAATAAATAGCTCTCGAGAAAAAGGAATTTCAGGGAAGAGAATAATGTGCGGAGGATCGCCCGCGTGTTCTGCCGCAAGGCCTCCAGAAGCGGCAATCCATCCGGCATGACGGCCCATTACTTCAAGAATAAATACTTTCGTCGAGGAGCCGCACATTGACTCAATATCTAGGCTGGCTTCTTTGGTTGAGGTGGCAATATATTTCGCCACTGAACCAAACCCAGGGCTACAGTCCGTTAGAGGTAGATCGTTATCAATAGTTTTGGGGATGTGAATCGCTTGGATAGGGTAGCCTAGTTTTGCCGAAATTTGAGACACTTTGAGGCAGGTGTCTGCTGAGTCCCCACCGCCATTATAAAAAAAGTACCCTATATTGTGGGCCTTAAATACCTCAATAAGCCGATCGTATTCTGCCGGACTATCTTTGTAATCTTTCATCTTGTAGCGGCAAGAGCCAAACGCGCCACCAGGCGTATGTTTAAGCGCGGCGATATCAGATAAAGATTCTTTGCTGGTATCGATAAGTTCTTCTTGCAGGGCGCCGACAATGCCATTTAAGCCTGCGTATAGTTTGCCGATTATTGCCTTATTTTCACGTGCAGCCTCTATAACGCCTGAGGCTGATGCATTGATGACGGCCGTTACGCCTCCAGATTGTGCATAAAAAGCATTTTTCTTATCCATGGGTAAGGCTCTCACAAAGTTCCTGTTTGTTAGACTTTTATTTTAGTCCCTTGCAGGCTAAGGTGAAAGCGGAAACTAACTTGTTTTAGGTTATAGTGCCCATTAGTCCTCAAGTTGATGTTTAGGTAGGCCATCTTATGCATATTCATATTCTCGGTATCTGCGGTACATTTATGGGTAGCCTTGCCCTACTTGCCAAGCAAGCCGGCCATCAAGTTTCGGGGTCTGACGCTAATGTCTATCCACCGATGAGTACACAGCTTGAGGAAAGCGGTATACGATTAATCGAGGGATTTGATCCTCAGCAGTTATGCCCCGCGCCAGATTTAGTTGTCGTTGGGAACGCTATGTCTCGAGGGAATCCTTGTGTGGAATATATGCTCGACAATAGGCTAGCCTATATCTCTGGGCCTCAGTGGTTGGGGGAAAATATTCTAAGAGATAAACATGTCTTTGCGGTATCGGGAACCCATGGAAAAACTACTACCAGTAGCATGTTAGCTAAAATTCTTGATTTCGCAGGGCTTCAGCCTGGGTTTTTAATTGGCGGCATCCCCCAAGACTTTGGTATTTCAGCGCGTCTTAGCGACAGTGATTATTTTGTGGTTGAGGCAGATGAGTACGACAGTGCTTTTTTCGATAAACGCTCTAAATTTGTCCATTATTTTACTAACACGCTCATTATTAATAATCTTGAATTCGACCATGCTGATATTTTTGACGACTTGGCGGCCATCCAACGGCAATTTCATCATCTCGTGCGAACCGTTCCCAGCACCGGGGCCGTCATTTCTCCATCCGTTGATGCCAATGTTACTGCAGTTCTTGACCAGGGGTGCTGGAGTAGTCAGGAGAGTTTCGGCGATCACGACGGTGAGTGGAAATATACCCTTAGCTCTGGCGATGGGTCACAGTTTGATGTCATTCAGTCAGATCAAGCTGGACACGAAGTTTCCCGTGGGACGGTAAAGTGGGTACATAGTGGATTACACAATGTGATGAATGGATTATCTGCAGTTATTGCTGCACACCAAGTTGGGGTTAAGGTTGAGCAGGCCTGTGCCGCTTTAAGTGAGTTTGTTGGTGTAAAAAGGCGGATGGAGGTCATTTATCAAGGGCCAGGAATAACGGTCTATGATGACTTTGCCCATCATCCGACCGCAATAAAGACGACATTAGAGGGTTTGCGAGCAAAGGTAGGCAACGAAACCATCATAGCCATCATTGAGCCGCGCTCTGCAACCATGCGTATGGGTGCGCACCAAGTTGCTTTGAGTGCCTCGGTGGGCAGTGCGGATCAAGTTTATTGGTATCAAAATGCTGCCGTCGATTGGGATGTTGGAGCCTTAGCTAAAGCAAGTTTGGTATGTTCTCAATCGACAGACAGTATCGAAGTTTTACTTAAGCTAGCGTTGAAGCCCGTAGCACCCAACAGACATATTGTGGTGATGAGTAATGGCGGTTTTGAAGGCTTTCACGCTAAGCTCACTGCAGCACTTTCTTCCTAGCTACTTAGCATAAAAGTTA
>Ga0114993_10006600_pt1 | contig 10908 bp, 6 predicted proteins | sample ArcticOcean_MG_C_FD_87042 | JGI IMG/M metagenome (GOLD analysis project Ga0114993, IMG submission 87042) | Marine microbial communities from western Arctic Ocean - ArcticOcean_MG_CB2_150 | ecosystem: Environmental > Aquatic > Marine > Oceanic | place: Arctic Ocean: Canada Basin | collected...
CAATAGCCAAGGAAGATGAGGGGTCAGACCCCACAAAACGAGAAATTTGGCTATCTATTACAAGCCCGCTAAAACACCAACTTCCGATTGACTCTGGAACTGAATGGTCAATTGGTGAGCCAATGTTAGCATCGGTCAACCAATTGCGACATGACGGGCATGTATGGAAGGCAGCCAATACCGATGGCGTAGGTTTGTTGATGGTTGCTCGGGAATTTGGTTTTGATTTTAACTTCACAGATGACTTGGATCGCCCGCTACTATGCATGACGGGGGGTGGTTCAACCGCTCGTGCGTGCGCCGCTGCATGGACCGAGGCAGGAGGAAAAATATGGTGGAAGGAAGGTCGACGTAATCTTTCACCCCGAGGCCCTTGGAAAGATTCAATAGTTAACCCAAGAGATGTATGCGACCATATCGGCAGAAGACTTCACATCGATTTTGACCAGCCAGCAGGTTCAACCCCCGAAATCAAAGGTGAGCGAATTGATGCTGGGTTAGACGCACCTGTTTTCCTCTCAGTCAGTTATTCAGATGGTGAATTTGAATCAGTTATCGAAAATGAGTGGGGTCTATTTTTGGATGGAAGATGGTTATTAGCAGCCCAACATATTCAGGGCTGGGCACATCTTTACTACCCGCAAGCCGCAGATGATTTACCAACACTTAGCGAGTTAATGGACATTCTTATTTCTGATTGAAACATGAACTAAACGGCGACTCATTCAAAGGGAATTGGGTTGAAGCAAATAGCAATGAAGAGGCATCAGGGCATGGCATCGGTGCTATCGGCACTTCTTGTCTCAGCAATTTTGACGTCGATGATTATTACAGCAACTGCTGAATCTAATGAAGAATCTACAAATTTCACCGCACCTGTAAGCGCAGAGAGATTTTTACCTGGTTGGAAAGATTCCATATATGTTGATTCTGAGAACGACGTGAAGGATATTCGCCTGTACTACCCTTCTACCCAAGCGGGGGAAGATGAGCCTATTGATTGTGCTTGGGCACCTTACCCTTGGCTGGCATTCCATGCTGATGAAGGAGAAGGTTTTGATGACTATTCATGGTTGGGTGAAGGCTTAGCAAAGGCTGGTTATTTCGTGGTCATCATAGGGGAAGAAAGAGCCGGTGATGAAGCCTATCAGGCGATTCTCGACCATGTGCAATTGATTGAAACTATCGGATTCATCAATCTAACAGGTAATCCAAATCGGGGACCAGCAGGTGCACAGGGATGCATCGACATGGACCACTGGGGTGTTTCAGGACATGGTCGCGGTGCCGGATTAGCGATGGTTGTGAGCAGTTATTGGGGCTCAGTTTTCAGTTCAGGACAATACCAACCGCCTAGGGCACTTTTTGGCGTTGGACTCGATATTGATGACATAGGTGTCAATATTCAGGCGATTGGCTTAGCAAATCCAGCCCATTCACTATTTCTGACTGGAACCGTAGATACAGTAGCGCCAATTGATGAACATATCAAACCACTACTACAGCAGTGGAATGGTGGCTGGCAACTGCTAGAGGTTGTAGGTGCCAACCACGTACAGTATGAGGATGACCAGTCATTCCTCGACAACTTGTTTGACGGTGATGCTACGATGACCGCGTCAGAACAACAACAACACGCAATTAACAAATTCACACCTTTGCTAGATTTAACCCTCAAGGGTGAGGATGAAATTTGGTATGCTGCATCTAGCCGGGAAAATAATCCAGACCAACCATCGGATGCTAATTCATATCTTTCAGAAAATCTTGATGCAAACCAATTCTATCTAGTTGACATTGAAGAAACTTTGCTAAACGCTCCTGCAGGACGCTTTTCACCAGTTTTATTCTATGACCATCAAACTAACAAAACAGTCCTCTCGGGTGGATGGAGTGGGAGTAATTTCTCAGATATGTGGACTCTTGACTTGAATGGCACTACAAATTGGGAAAATGCAGGAAATGGACCTAATTCAATTGGAACTAACACTTTTGCAAGTGATGGAAACGCCAGTGGTTTAATGGTTGGAAATAGTGATTCTGGTGAACCAACTATGTGGTCATGGAATGGTTACTCCTCCTCTTGGACATCATATTCGGAAGGTGTTCGCCCATCAGGAATGAGTTCTCAAGCAATGGTATGGGACTCTGGTTCCCAACGATATATTTCGTACGGTGGTCAAGAAGCTGATACTGGCAATTACACCAACGAAACTTGGGCTTTCAATCCAGGTAATGCCGTTTGGCAAAATCTTAGTGCAGCCAACTCTCCACGCGGCATATCAAATCCTGCCATGTTTTTCTCTGAAGGGTGGAATAGAACCATCCTGTTCGGTGGCTATGACAGCGGGAAAAATCTTTCAAATGAGACTTGGATGTTTAATGGAGAACTAAACACATGGTCAAAACTGTCACTTCCGGGGGATTTCCCCACAGGCCGTGCTGGCATGGCAACTGCTATTGATAGAGAAAATCAAGTCGCCTATATGTTCGGTGGAATCGCTCAGAATCCATTTGATTCCGGCATTGATTATTCAAATGAATTATGGAAATTAGATTTGGCTCAATTAACTTGGACCAAAATGCCAAGTTGGGGTATTGACGCGATGTGGTTTTCAGGCATGGCTTTTGATAAAACAAGTGATAAATTAGTTTTGTTTGGTGGCATGAATGACGATGTATTTGACCAAACATGGCTTTATGATTTAACTGAAGAAGTATGGGAATTACATGCATCATCTTCAGCGATTACCTCAACTGATGTGATACACATTTCAGCAACTGTTTCTGAACGTGATTTGGATTCACCACCCAGCACTCTTGAAATCAATTGCCGCGTTGTTGGCCAATCAAGTTGGACCGGTGGTGATTGGAACGCAGTCAACGATACAGCAACTTGTGATTTATCTCCTTATTCTCTAGACCCTGGCTTTCACACCGCTGAAATGAAAGTATCAAACGATGGGCAACAAGCATCTGTCAAGATTACTTTTGAAAGGGCAAATTCGCCGCCGCAATTAGAAAATCCCATGCCATATTTTGTGATAGATGAAGAGGGTGAATTAATCATCAACGCTAGTGAGATAGCAAGTGATGTAGATGGACATGAATTGAGATTCATTGGCAATGAGTTCTCTTTTGCCGTATCAAATGAAGGGGATCCTGAACCAGAATTAGATTACATCTTACAAGATGATAGAAGGGCAGTAAAACTAGTTGACTTAGCGGACTGGACAGAGCGTCGTGGAGATACTTGGTATACCGTCTGTGGGGAAATAAGAGATGAGTCTACACCGGGAAACCCACCATCAAGAGTTCCATTTTGTTTTCAATTATGGCATCAATCAATAGATGACCCCTTTGTGGTATTAGAGCATCCAACTTTCACAATGACCGAAGACCAAAATTCAACAATTTTCGACTTGGCTTCATATGTGACGGATGAAGAATTGGATGCTGTGGCAATCCATTGGACCACACAACTCGATTATTACGACATAGATAGCGGTTCTTATGGTGAAAATATCAGAGTTAGTGGGATAAGAGAGGTGATAATCCCCGGCGAATCTTGGGGGAGTTATAACTCAAATGTTAGTGTTGAGCCATCTGAACACTGGCATGGACAAGAAGAAATTTCTTTTTGTATGCTCAAATATGGCTTGAATGATTATGAGATGGATATTGATGATTGCACCTGGCTAAATGCCACTTTTATCGTAACTCCGGTTGCAGACCGCCCTATTTTTAACATCAGTCAATTCACTCTTCAAGAAGACACAATCAAAGATGTGCCACTATCAGAAATCGTATGGGACCCTGACGGTGATGAATTGAACATAACTCTTGAATCTGGTGAATCAAATATCACCCTAGAATTTTGGCATGAACAATTACGTATAACCCCTCAATCTGATTGGTTTGGCCGGGCAATCGCCTGGACATTGATTGCTACGGATGGTACTGAATCAATTCGTCAACCATTGCGAATTATCGTAGAAGAGGTTGATGATGATACTATTGTTGAATGGCAGACGCCAGCCAATATTGTTGAAAATATGACATCTCTCAGACTAGATATCAATGATGTGGACAGTGATGGTCCTTGGCTAATTGAATATTCATGGAATGATGGGGATTGGAAGGGAATTACCCCTTCGTGCGCTGAAGAGAGTGCGAATCGATTTGAGTGCCAAGCAGACCTTCTCGCTCACGAACTTTCGTATGGTGACCATAAATTGAATCTCCGTGTCAATGATGGCTATACTACTAGTGAGGAATCAAATTATTGGATTGAAAAGGCCGACCCTAATGATAGCGGTCTTTCAGGTGGTGGCCCATCAACAGGCCTAAGCGGGTTTGCTTTCATTATCGCAGGAGTATTTCTCTTGCTAGGTGGAGGTACACTTATTTTCACATTGATGAAACGCGACGAGTAAACATGACTATACCCACCTGATTCTTTAGGTCACAGCGGAATGTTGCCGTGTTTTTTTGGCGGAGTCCATTCCCGCTTATTCCTGAGTAATCGCAGTGCCCGAATGAGGTGGATTCTAGTTTCCTGAGGTTCAATGACATCATCAAGCCAGCCATTTCGTGCAGCAACGTATGGGTCACCAAACTTTCGTTTGTATTCAGCCACTAATGTTTGGTGGGTGTCATTTGGGTCCTCAGCAACTTTTAGTTCTCGACGATGAATGATGTTTACCGCCCCATCTGCACCCATTACAGCCAACTCACCGGTTGGCCATGCAACATTAAAATCGGAGCCCAAATGTTTGCAAGACATTGCTAAATATGCACCGCCATAGGCTTTACGAGTAACGACTGTCATTTTTGGAACTGTAGCTTCAGCGTAGGCATATAGCAATTTAGCGCCGTGGCGAATTATACCACCCCATTCTTGAACTGTGCCGGGTAAAAACCCAGGCACATCAACGATGGTGAGCAACGGGATGTTAAAGCAATCACAGGTTCTGATGAAGCGAGCCGCTTTGATGCTAGCATCAATATCTAGACAACCAGCAAGGACTTTTGGTTGATTAGCAACAACCCCAACTGTCGCGCCATCAAGCCGACAAAAACCAATGATAATATTGTCTGCATATGTTTCAGACAATTCAAGAAAGTGATTGTCATCCACAACCTCTAAGATTACTTTACGAATGTCATAAGGATGATTTGTATCATCTGGAATTAAATCTTGTAATACATCGCAACTACGATTAGCCTCATCACTGGTTTTGCTGATTGGCGGCTCTGCCAAACAATGGTCCGGCAAGAATGAGAGCATCTCTGATACTATTTCTGTAGCCTCATCTTCATCAGCAGCAATCATGCAAGCAATGCCTGAACGACTTGCGTGTAAATCAGCGCCGCCTAATTCTTGTGGTGTTATCTCCCCGCTTGCAGTTTCTTCTGTTTCTAAAGGACTAGAAAGAAATAATTGACCATGTTCTTGACCAAGAATAACGAAATCGGCTAAACCTGCAGCCAAAGCAGACACACCAACTACTGGGCCAAGAACCAGACTGAACATTGGGATCCTCCCACTACATGCAACTATTCGGTCTAGTAAAACTCCAGTGCCACCAAGCGAATGCACACCATCGTGGGCTCGCTGCCCACCACCATCCCAAATCCCAACAAGTGGAATCCGAGCCCGTTCAGCCATTTCAGCAAGTTTAGCAATTTTCAGAGCATGCATCTCGCCCATTGAACCACCAAATACTGAGAAGTCTTGAGCAAAGCAAAAAATTCTCCTGCCATCAACAGTGCCGTGACCACATACTACACCATCACCTTCAATTGGATGGAGGTGAAGATTAAATTGGTCGTTACGATGAGTTACAAAACTATCAACTTCAACAAAAGAATCCTCATCAACTAAGGCGTTGATTCTCTCCCACGCAGTTCTTCTTCCACTCGCTCGCAATGCATCAACCTTGGTTTGGCCACCAGCAGAAGATGCTCTTTTGCGTCGTAACGACAATTCCTCTGAATTATCACTAGGAGGTGGAGGAACTGCTACCATCAACATTCATCCAATCGCTGAGGGTGAATCACGATAGCGGTAATGATTATCAGCAAAGTAATCAATTGAAAATTTAATTTTTCAATTGGAAATCAAATTGTGGAAGGGTTCTCCCCAACTAGATTTTCAGCCCAGGCGGCGGCAATTTCATTTCCCTTTAATCCGAGGGATAAAAGATGGTGAAGTTTGACCAAAGAAACCTCTGGTGTGAAGTTAGTCCCGTGACCTAGAAGCCCTAATTCTTGCTGGTCTCTACCTTTGGAATATACATCCAAATGCACTGGCCCTGAAATACATTGAGTTGTAACTACTGCCACCCCGCCACCTTCGATATACTGAGATATTGCATCTTGAACTTCATCATTCTCGGGTGCATCTCCTGGATTATCAAGAGGTAAATGGCCTAGCCCAGTCCCCCAGAATAGCACCCCTTGGTAACCATTTTTCATAGCATGAATAATTTGGTCACCATGAAGATGTGCTCCGGCTATGAGTTGCATGATTTTAATGTCGCAATCAAAATTTGTTGGTTCCAAGTTAACATTCCGTGAATCACCATTTAGTAGATTAGAGTATGAATCTGTGAGAGTCATAGTTAATTCATCGCCATTGATTGATATTGATGCTAAAGGATTTTGATTGATTGCCGAAAAAGCATCCCGGCGCGATGAGTGATTCTTTCTCACTGCACAACCGGGATTTACCGTGATGGTACCATCATCACTAGAACCATGCATTACTACAACGGTTGAATCTGTAATCCCTGCTGGTTCTGGCCCAAAAGCAGCCCAATGGACAGCTGCGATCAAATTTTCTGCTCCATCTGTTGAGCCTCGGTCAGATGAGCGTTGTGAACCTGTGAAGGCAATGCGGCCGGCGGGACGTCCACCAGTTCCTGAAAATGCAAAGGCAATCGCAGCCGCAGAAATATGCATAGTATCGGTGCCATGAGTAATTACTACTCCAACAGCCCCTTCACTAAAGGAGGAGGCAACGGCATCTACCATTCGATTCCAGTGCTGTGGCCTAATGTCATCTGACCACATATTTCCGAGTTTTTTGGTTTCAATTTGAGCAATTTCAGCCAATTCAGGGATTGCGGCTAGAATTTCTTCCGGTTCAAACCTGGCGGTTACAGCGCCGGTTGTATAATCAACTTTGGAAGCGATAGTACCACCAGTGTGGAGTATGTGAATTAGTGGTAGGTCGGTGTTCATTACAACCTCTGGTGAGTCCAAATTAGCAGGTGCACTCAGCCCAAGGTTAGTGATTGACTCAACCATATTCAGAGAGTGTGTAGCATTGTATCCGTTCACCAATTTGACAGTGATATGGTCTGCCGCTGTAGGGGCTAGTAAAACACCCTCAACTGCAGTTGGCCCATTCCAAGTAGTAGCAACTAATCGCACCTGAGTTCCGACCTCAGGCACCTCACTCTGTTCTACCATTAACCTGCGGGGCACGACTTAGCCCATCAATTCAACCCTTAATTCATTGAAGAAATGTTCATCTTTCGCAGGGCAAGAAAAAACCAATCACCGAATTGGAATTATTCTTAATAGTTTCAAATTTAGGTGTTTTTGATGCCGGCGCAGAAATATCTTGGAATCTTGCACCAGGGCGAGTTCTCGACACGGATGAAATCAATATGCTAGCAAAGTGCCGGGAGCGGGGCTCGAACCCGCGACCTTCGGATGTCTCAGACACCTCAGGGGAGTATAGCGCTCACCGTTCTGCCATTTCTGGCTACCCTATGAGTCCGACGCGCCACCAACTACGCCACCCCGGCAATGACCCCCCGACCGACAGAACCTCTTTGAACAATTCGGGAGTTTTAATGGCAACAACCCAGCCCTGTCAGCAATCTACTGAAGCGAACTAATGATAGGTGGCTCGCGCTCGGCAGTACCGAAGCACATGGTTGACCTCAACACTGCAATGCAGGCGGCAAGGGCTGAAAACCGCCGCAAAAAAAAGGGTGGTGATGACAGAAAGGCTAGACCAGGTGGTAAACTTGGGGTAGAGAACTTTGACCCTAAAGACCATGTTGAAAAGGAAGTTGCAGACACCATCTCAATGTGGCTAGTTGTCGCATTTGGTACCATCATGTCCCTTGTAATGAGATATGTAATGATGCCAGGGATGACAGGTCCAAAATCCGTTCTCTGGTTCCTCCCAATGACGCTCGTAGTAATTATCCCATCACTACACAGAGTACTGGTTCCTGAACCATATAAATCGCGCTACACCATTGGCAACTGGTTTCGGTCAGCGATGCTCTTCATCTTTACTTGGTTAGCCCTTTCATTCATTCTCGTCAACCCACCAATAGGAGATATAGGGGCCCCAAATATTGCTGGGAAAATGACCGTTGTAATTGTTGACGGGGAAGATATCTTAATTGACGGTGACAACCTTAGTAGTAGTAGAAGCGATTCTTTCACTCTTAACAGAAGTTATGTTTATGATGTTAATGGCACATATGAATTAGGCGATGTCGGTAATGGCGGTAGTGGAGAAGCATGGATGGTATTCTATGTCAACGACAATACTGATCCGAGTGTGGCAACAGTAAGTTTGACATCGAAATTGGAAGCACCAGGTGAAACCCCTCAAGAGTTAGCTGGAGGGGAAGTTGGTGACTATAGTAACTGTACCGCAATCCTAGATGGTCTACATGAAAAACAACAAAATGCGATTCAAAAACATAAAGAATACGATGAATGCGTCGCAATCAATCTTGGTGTACTTCAGGCAGGAGTTTACCACCTAACAGTTACACTAACTGAAGATGGAGACCCTTGGGTTAATACTCGAATCATTGAGTATGACTTGACTGTAGTCTGAATTAGCACCATGCAGGATTAAGTAAATCGCTGTGTAATGCCTTTATTTCATCAAATATAGGTTTGAGTTTTTTACTCATTAATTGTTCACGCGTCCTTTCATTAATTTTATTGTCCCTGCTTTTCCTTATGATTGGTGCCACTACAGTGCAAGCAATCAAGTCACCCAGCCAAAACAAGTCACGGTTTAGTGCCATGATGTTTTGTGCTTAGTCCTCCTACACCTGGTTTTCCGAGAGAGGGGTAGTTGGTTAACTGAAAGTGAAGAACGTCGAAAATTCAATCACTAAGTAAACGACAAATGTTTGAGCACATTGCATCTAATTGAAGTGCCTCGCCGCCGCCTTCTACCAATCTAAAATCTACTTCAGCAAGCATTTCGGTTAATTCCAATTTCTGTATTTCCTCAAGAAATTCTGTATCATACATTGCCCTATGAAGTTGATTTATGAAATCTGTTCCTGCTAATCCAAATTTGTCCAAAATTGTTTGTAGCCGCCTGCGTGCTGGGTGAAATCCATCTCTCTTACAAGCCAAAAGAAAATCATGTAATTGTTCCGGGGGCGCCGTCGCTGTAGTTTCATAAATCAGTGCTCGCGTAATATGTTTGTCAAGTGAAGCCGCAACCTGAAGAGCGGTTATTGCTTTTCGCAAATCACCTTGGCTTACATTGATTATCGCCTCTTTGGCATCATCATCAAGAATAATCTCTTCCGAATCAGAAATATCTGTAATTTGTTTGGCAATTTGATCATTCGCCAATGGCCTGAATCGGAAGACTGCACAACGTGATTGAATCGGCTCAATCACCTTGCTGGAATAATTGCAAGAAAGTATGAATCGGCAGGTCTCAGAATATTGCTCCATGATACGCCTCAATGCACCTTGTGCGTCGGAGGTTAATGCATCCGCTTCATCAAGGAAAATTACCTTGAATGTCGCCCCGCCAAGGGGGCTTGTCTTGGCAAATTGCTTGACTTTATTGCGAATACTGTCTAAACCGCGCTCATCGCTCGCATTCATCTCCAGAATATTGTCTCTAAATGATTCCTGAAATACATCCCGAGTGAGGGCTATCGCCGCCGTTGTCTTACCAGTCCCGGGTGGTCCTGCAAAAAGTAAATGAGGAAAGGAACCTTGCTCTGCATAGGCTTTCAGCCTACCGATTACCGCGGGTTGGCCACGAATATCATCCACTGTTTGAGGGCGATGTTTTTCAACCCACATCTTAGCCATCAGAGCCCGACCTATTACTGCCCTTACTTGGCCATCAATAACCATTGTGACTGTAACCTAAAAATTCGGTTTGGATGTTACGGGACCTATGCGTAGCATAGTCCGAACGCCGAAAGCGGTTAATGCAGGCACCATCTCCCCGTCATGGATTGTCATGGTGAAGAGGCAAATGAACAACAAGACATGGACTGCTCTGATTCTAGTTTTAGTAATGATTGTGGTACCTTGGACAAGTATACTCAATGGACCTGAATTAGATACCTTATCAAGGCCTGCATTTGCTACCGGTTCGTCAACATCTTCGGCAGATACTGGGTTGAATTTAACAAGCCCAAATGCCACTCACGGAAGTGATGCAAACCTCAATTTGACGAATGTCAGCGGCATGGAAAGTGTGCTGCTGTTTAGTTTCCCTGTGACAACCCCTAGCGGTCCAATTCCTTCTGCTGGTTCAATTCAAAGAGCAATTCTAACCGTCTACATTACTGGTGGAATATCACAAGGGTCAATGTATGCATTCGCTGCACCATTAAAGGCAGACTATGACGAAACAAATGCCACTTGGTTCAATAACACACACAACACTACCTGGCAAGTTGGTGGTGCAAACGGGTCTAACGACAGGGGGGATTGGGAGCCACGCAGTAATTCATTTTCTTCTAGTTCATCCTCATTCAGTATCAATGTGACATCTATTGCCCAAAGCGCATTAGCAAACGGTAATAGTGACATAAATCTCACCGTTTCATCTGTTGGCCTAGGCATCCTAACAGTTGCTAGCCGGGAACACCCTAC
>Ga0114993_10006601_pt1 | contig 10908 bp, 8 predicted proteins | sample ArcticOcean_MG_C_FD_87042 | JGI IMG/M metagenome (GOLD analysis project Ga0114993, IMG submission 87042) | Marine microbial communities from western Arctic Ocean - ArcticOcean_MG_CB2_150 | ecosystem: Environmental > Aquatic > Marine > Oceanic | place: Arctic Ocean: Canada Basin | collected...
TAAGAAGTTTTTTCTCAGCAAGGCTTTGTGGGGCTTGAATTCCCGTTAAAAACAGGACCAGAATGAGTAGGATAGATACCCTGATTTTTCTTGACAAAATACGGGCTCCGCTTGTACTATCAGGCTTCATTTTTTCTCTTCTTTTGTGTAAAACAGGGCATTTTTCGTAAAAATGGCTTGAATAAAAAGGTCCGCCGAGCCTCCGTTAGCAACAGGCAGTACTCGTAAAGCAAGCAAATGTAGCTGCGCTTTTTACGCTGGTCCGCTAACTTTTCCTCTCCTGTAAGGAGCAAGTTGTCTTAGAGAAGAGTACCGAATAAATAGAGATTCCTTGGGGTCCTTTTTTCCAATTACCCTAACAATTATATATGATTTAGATGTTGGGCGGCGTGATTAGATTGTTTGAAAACCGGCTTGGCGCATAAAAATTTTATTTTAATAAAAGGTTGAATTATGACAACGGATGATCAGGGCAAAAAAGATGAGTCCTCTCAAACTCCTGAAGAGCGCATAGAGGAAATAAAAAATGAAGCGCAAGAGGATGCAAGCGGTTATTATGCGCAGGAGGACTCAAAGGATAACGTGAGCGAAGCAGCCGAATTCAATAAGGCCGTTGAGCCGGTCAAAGCGGAACAGGAAGAAATGAATATGCTGAAGGCGGTAGCCTTTCTGGGTTTTGGTATGGCCGCCCTGGCGATCATTTTTATTCTGTTTTTTGTCCGTGATCTGGATACCCGGGTGGTGGGTATGGACGGTACCGTGACAAACCTTGAAGAAAAAATAGCTCCCCTGAAAAAACATGTGGACGATGGACTTCGTAAAGTTAATGAAGAAATATCCAGTTTTAAAGTAAAGGTGGGTAATTATGAGCGCATGATGGCGATGATGGAACTTAAGCGCGCTTTGGTTACTGTTCAGGAAATGTCTTTGGGTAATTCACCGGATATTAAGGCAAAGTCTGGCGAAGTGGTAGCAGGCATTGAGTCATTGTTGGCAGAATTGGGAGCGGGACCCCTTATCACCAAGGGCATGCCTGCGGGAATCGTCAGCCTGGAGGAAGCTCCTGTCGCCGCCCCGGCGGTCACTGAAGAACCTGCGGCAGAGGAACCTGCGCCTGCCGAAGAAGAACCGGCGGCTGAAGAGTCGGAGGCCCCTGCCGAGCCTGCGCCTGCCGAAGAAGAATCAGCTGAAGAAGCCCCTGCTGAAGAAGAAAGTTCTGAGGGCGGAGATGATGAAGAGGAAGAAGACGAGTAATTCAGCGCTTATTTCCTTTTCAACTCTTTAGAGTATTTCTATAATTATTCGTTAATTTTTTTCTAAGGCCACTCGGCGTGGGTCAATGAACAATAGCTTGATCTGGTGAACAAAATGTTTTCTCGGCTCAAAAAGCTATTGTTAGTTGGGTCCAGCTTTACGCTGGCGGCGGCTTCGCCGGCCCTTTAGTTTTCTTCAAGTCATGCCAGCCATAAAATTTATTCTATTCATCCTTTTGCTGATCGTTATTGCTTCGTTTGCCGTGCAAAATATGGCTTCGGTGGGGATCAGTTATTATGATTTTAAATTCCAGCTCCAAACCATAGAACTGCCCTTAATGGTGGTGATGTTGATCCCATTAATATTGGGTTTTTTTATCGCCTGGGTTATGGGTATGTCCGATCTATTCAAATTAAAATCCACCATTCGCAAGCAAAACAAATCCATCTCTTCCATGGAAGAAGAATTGGAAAGCCTAAAAAACACTCCCCAACTCCCTGTCCAGGCAGAATCAACCATCGATTCCTAGCCCACTCCTACCCCTTCGGGGCATGAATGCTAAGGAAAAATACCACGCGTGGGGGGGGATGAGCAATGGTTCTATTTGGCTAGCAAAGTTATTTCGGCTTGATGAGCCGGTTGCTATCTGTCTCCCCTGCCAAGGGCCACTAGGCGTGGGGCCAATGTGCCATTGCTTTATTTGGTGAGCAAAGAGTTGCTTCCCCTGCCAAGGGGCTAGTCCCGACCCTTTTATCTCAATCGTGGGTTTGCGAAAAAAGCAACCAAGTCTTTGACGGAAATCATTCCTACAATCTTGTCATTCTCCGTAATCGGGAGATGCCGAACCTTTTTTTTCGCCATAAAAGCATTGGCTTCCGTCAACGGCTGGTGGCAATCCAGCGTTATTATTGGCTGGGCGGTCATAACAGCAGTTACTTTTATGGTTTTGGGATCCAACCCTCCGCCCAGGACCTTGCGTGTTAAATCCGTTTCCGTCACGATTCCAATGTATTCATCATTTTCTTTTACCAGAAGCGAGCCGATGTTTTTTTCGTGCATGAATTTGGCAGTTTCTTGAACGGTGGAATCTGGCCCAATGCTGATTACGGAAGTGGTCATAAAATCGGCTATTTCCGTCCGGGCATTCTGGTCTTTTACGTACCTGTGGGGGGTATACTTTGCCATAATTAACCTCCAAATCAGGAAGTGAACCTGCTTATAAATTTGGATGCCGGGTTTTTGCAGGGGATTCTTTTCGTTTTTTTTAAACTTTCAAGCAAATCCGGTGAAATTGATGGAAAGCTCAAGATAAGTAAAGGGGAACTGGAATATTAGCCTGGAAATTCCCTGAATTTCTTGTACAAGTTTTGTTATTGCAGGGGTTTGACGGGTACAAGGGCTTTATCCAAATCTTTGATGCGGATATTGATGTCTTTGATCGGGTAGACCGTAATCCGGGTTGTGGATGTGGAAATTGCCTGGTTGATATGCCCACCCCGCTTTTCATTGATTTCATATCCGTGTAGATGCAAGGGGTGCCCCGGCACGGACAAGACCTGCTGAATAGTAGGGTTGATTCCATATAGTCCTTGCATGCTCCAGCTTCCTGTCTTGTATTCAATAAATTTAAAATTGTCCTTAAGAGAATAGCCCTCGTTCAAATCTAATCCGCCAATAGGTATGTGGCATGTGGCAGTAGATTTTACCGCATCCAGTTTCCCTCCGATATGTATCGCTGCCAGGCCCAGATTTTCAGAAGGGAATTTGTTCTCTATCCATTCGTGAACATTTTCTCCGGCAGACAGGGTGTATTCCCTTAGTTCTTTGGGATCACATAATGCAATAGCCATGAACGGGAATTGGGGGAGGGCGTCTTCCGGACCGATCACTGGGCTCTTCAGATTCTCTTTATGGTCGGGATGATCGTGATTGAGGTTGATCAGTTTTCCCGGAGGAATGCTTTCCGGGTCAGCCCAAAGAAACTCGGGGCTTTCAGCGAACCCTTCGACGATGGCTTCGCCATTGCGTTTATACCAATTGGTGGTTCCCAATCCGATCACCGGCCACTCTTTGTCAAAGTTTGCTATTTCCTGGGTAATTTCCTCTATTTTTGAGAAGTGAAAAAAATCGCCCTTTAGCAACCGCTCTACTGTGTTGTAGGCAAGGATGATTGATCGTTTATCACTGATTACCATGGTTATCCTTTGAAATGGTCAGCCCTTTTGCAGGGCGGGTTGTTGCTGGGTCAGGCAATGGATACCACCCAGCCCCCAAATGAGGGTTTTGCACGGAATTGGGATGATAGCTCGTCCCGGAAACAAAGGAGCTATCAGATCCTGAGCTTTCCTATCATTGGGATGATCATATATCGGTACCAGTACCGCGTGGTTGGTAATGTAAAAGTTTGCGTAGCTGGCAGGAAGACGTTCTTTCTCGGTGCCAACGTAACCCGGCATGGGTAGTGGAATTATATGGAATGGGTTTCCGTCCTGGTCCTTTGCAGCTTGCAGGCGCTCATAATTATGTTTTAACCCTAGATAGTTTACGTCTCTTTCATTTTCCTCTAAAGAGCAAACAATGGTAGTGGGGTTTACGAAACGGGCCAGATTGTCGATATGTCCGTCGGTGTCGTCTCCCTCCAAATCCCCACTCAACCAGATGATTTTTGACGTGGCTAAATAATTTTTTAAAAATTCTTCCATGCGTTCCCGTCGTATCCCTCCATTGCGATTTAGGTTGAGGATGCAGGAATCGGTGGTCAAGCAGGTTCCACGACCGTTTACCTCTATAGCACCTCCTTCCAAAACAATTCCCGGTTTGAATTTTAGGTAGTCCAATTGTTCGGCAATGATGCCACCCACAAGGTCATCGAGCTCCCATTTATATTTCCGTCCCCAGGAATCAAAATCCCAGTCGTTGATAGCTACTTCTTTCTCTCGCACCAGGAAATTAGGGCCGTAGTCTCGGATCCATGAGTCATTAGTAGGAATATCATACAAAGAAACCTGGTCCATGTTCACGCCATTGGACTGCAGTTTAATACGCAAAGTCTCTTCCGCAGATTTATCCTGAACCAGAATATGGGTTTGTTCTCCCTTAGCGATGGCTTTTACAATTTGAAGGTAGTCGGATTCGACTTGTTCCATATCCTGGTTGGGCCAGGTTTCGGGATCATGGGGCCAGGTCAGCCAGGTGCTTGCATGGGGTTCCCATTCGGCTGGCATGCGATAACCTTCAGAGGCAGGAAAATCATTCATCGGTATCAAGATACAGTTTAGAGAGACCTTGATATGCATCGACCCTCCGGTCCCTTAAGAAAGGCCAGTTTTGCCTTACCGATTCGATTTCTGGCAGGGAGCATTGAGCAATCACGATCTCGGGTTCATTTTCAGCCTGTCCGATAACCTTTCCAAATGGATTACAGATAAAGGATCGGCCCCAGAAGGTCAGAGCATTTTCCCGGCCCACCCGGTTTACTGATCCGAGAAAGACACCATTGGAAATAGCGTGAGATTTTTGTATGGTTTCCCATGCGGTAATCTGTTGGTTAGATTCTTTCGCATCTTCATCCTGATAGCCAATAGCGGTTGGATAAAATAAAAACTGTGCACCAGAGAGGGTGGTTAACCGGGCGGCTTCCGGGAACCATTGATCCCAGCAGATAAGCACTCCAACCCTTCCGTATCGGGTGGGAAAGCTTTTGAATCCGGTATCTCCTGGAGTGAAATAAAATTTTTCAAAGAAACAAGGGTCATCAGGAATATGCATTTTGCGATAGGTCCCCGCAATGCTTCCATCCGCATCGATGACAAGTGCCGTGTTGTGATAAATACCCTCGGTCCGCTTTTCAAAAAGGGGAACAATCAGTACAACCTCCAGCTCTTTGGCCAGCTTCGAGAGTGTTTCGCTCGTTGGGCCGGGCAGGGATTCGGCCAGGGAAAAATTTTGGGTGTCTTCAGTTTGGCAAAAATATTGAGTCAGGAAAAGTTCGGGAAGGCAAATGATTTGCGCTCCTTTTTTTGCCGCGGCACAAATAGACTCGATTGCGCTTGCCAGGTTCTTGTCCACATCCGAGGAACAGGCCATTTGAACGAGGCCCACCGTAATAGTCGATACGTCAGTTTCACTATTTTTCATATAAAATTTATAGTAATCCCGTTCAATGGATTTTGGTATGATAGAATATCATAATATTGCAGGGGCTTGTTGAGCCGAGATAACGGTTGCCTGCAAGATAAAGGTATTGCCAATTGCCTCTCCTGCTATGGGGCTCGCCGGCCCCGATTTTAATTTACACCCTTTATATTAATCATTATCCATGTGGATCAAGCGCGAATTCAGAGATTATTATAAGCCAAAATTAAGGCGCGAACTGAAGAGGGACCCCAGCCAGGAGGAAATGGATCAAAGATTCGAAGAAATTTATAGTCAGATCAGTTGCACCCTTCTTGCTGGAGTTCTGGAGGGGGTCGGCATCTATTTTTATGAAATTGCAAAAATCAGCAAAGAAGAGCTGGATGGTTTTAGAGACCGTCCCGAAGAATATCTCTTTGATCGTTTTGGCGGTGGAAATTTTAAGTTAAACTTCTATGAAGGTCCTTCTTTTGTTGTTTGTGTGAATTTCAAACCCAAGGGTGAACCCAAGTGGATTCCCTTGCTTCCCGAAAAAGTGGGTTCTAATCCTAAACCGGCGTAACCGCCGAGGGCAGTGAGCAATAGCGCTGTATGGCTAGAAACTAGCTGTCGAGGCTTAACAAGTTATGGCTATTTGCTTCCCTCGCTGGAGGGCCAGCTTGATCCCTGTGCAATGTTTGCCTGCGAGATGAAGTATTGCCAATTGAGTCCAGTGTTACGCTGGCCTGCGGAGGTACTCCGACCTGAAATCTTGAGTTTTTAGTTATGAATGAAAGGGTATTGACCCCGATTATTGAGAGCGGGGATTTTGCATCGCAAGTCTGCCTGGTTCAGAAATGGACGGAAGAATCAGGTCCTCCTGTTGTTGTCGAAGGCTTGAGAGGTTCCTCGCGTGCGCTTTTTCTGTCGAAGCTGATTAAAATCCAAAAACGCCCTGTGGTTATTTTTACTGCTGATCAAAACAGGGGCGAAATTTTACTGGATGATCTCAAATATTTTTTCCGCCATGAAAAAATAAAATGCCAGCCGTGTTTTTTTCCCGCTTGGGAACTTCTTCCCTACGAACTGCTTTCCCCTTTAAACGAGATATCTGGAGAAAGGCTGAATATTCTTAACCGGCTTCGAACCGGAGATCCCTTGATTCTGGTTGTGCCTTTGGAAGCCGGCCTGCAAACGGTCATGCCTCGTTCTGTCCTGGAGAAACTGATTCTCCCGGTAAACATTAAAATGAGTTTGGAACGGGAATTTTTGGAAGCCTGTCTATCTGATAATGGTTTTACACGTTCTCCATTGGTGGAAAATAGAGGGGAGTTCAGTGTGCGGGGGGATATTGTCGATTTCTTCCAGCCCGGAGGGGTGAACCCGGTTCGAATCGAATTTTTTGGCGATGAGGTGGAGTCCATTCGTGAGTTTGATGTGTTATCCCAAGTGTCCATCGACCAGCTGGAAGCGGTGAATATACTTCCTGTGCGGGAGCTTTGCCTGAGCGAAATTGAAAAAAAGCATGGGGTGGAGGCCATCAAAAATTTTGCCGAAAAAAATGGGTGCGACCGTTTGGCCCTGAAGGAGCTTCTGGAAAAAACTCAGCATCTCGGGGTGTTTTCCGGGATGGAATATCTGGCCCCTTTTTTCTATTCTACTCGCGAATCGCTTTTTGATTATTTGCACCCGGATTCTTTAGTGGTGCTTGATGAGAGAGACCAACTTCAGGCCAAATCTGAGCAGTTTCAAAATCTCATCGATACAGAATATCACTCGGTTAGGGAAAATGGGGATGTCGCCGCTTCTCCCGAAGAACTGTATTTAGCGATGGATGAGTTTAATGATTATGTGTCGAAATTCAAGGGATGTGTTGTTTTAAATACCTTGAAAACCTCGGATGAAGAAGCAGACCGGACACTCGGCCTGGAGGTGAAACCCATTCCTTCGTTGGCAGGGAAGTTTGATACTTTCAGCGAACAAGCCCTTAAATGGCAGGAGGATGAAAATAGAGTGGTGGTCGTTGCTCCCACAAAGGGGCAGGTTCGCCGTATTCATGAGTTGCTTCATGATTGGGGACTTGAAATCGATGTGGACCTTGGAAGAATCAGTGAGGGCTTTCAATTAATTGCATGCAATCAGGTTTTCATTGCGGAACACGAAATATTTGGAAGAACCCACAAACATCGGCATCGCAGAAAACCCCGTTCTCAAGTTTTTCTAAGAGGGCTTAAGGATTTAAAAGAAGGTGATTTTCTGGTGCATATTGATTATGGCATTGGCTTGTATCAGAGAACCCGGGAACTCCAAACCGGGGTGGGCGGGGGAGAGTTTTTGGAGATCCTCTATGCCGATGACGAAAAACTGTATCTTCCTATGGAGGGGCTTGGGCTAGTTCAAAAATATGTGGGGTCAAAGGAAACCCCACCTCCCTTGAGTAAAATGGGGGGAGCCGCTTGGAAGCGCCAAAAGAAAAAAGTCAAGGAAGCGATTCAGGAAATGGCAGAAGATTTGCTGAAACTTTATGCTTCCCGGGAACTTACTAAAGGCCATGCCTATTCGCACAATACTATTTTGATGCGGGAGTTTGCAGATGCGTTCGAATATGAAGAGACCGAGGACCAATTGAAAGCCATTGAGGATGTAGAGGCGGACTTAGAAAAGGACAAGCCCACCGATAGATTGATTTGCGGGGATGTTGGATATGGTAAAACGGAAGTCGCCATGCGAGCGGCTTTCAAAGTAGTTCTGGATAAAAAGCAGGTTGCTGTATTGGTTCCAACCACTATTCTTGCCCAGCAACATGTGCAGACATTTCGGGAACGTTTTCACGAATACCCGGTGAACATTGACATGGTCAACAGGTTCCGAACTCCCCGTGAACAAAAAGAGACTCTGGCAGAACTGAAAAAGGGCAACGTCGATATTATTATAGGAACGCATCGATTGTTGTCAAAGGATGTGAAGTTTGCCTCACTCGGCTTGATCATTATTGACGAGGAACAACGGTTTGGAGTCAAGCACAAGGAAAAGTTGAAGAAGCTTAGGAATTCTGTAGACATCCTCACACTTACGGCTACACCGATTCCCCGTACACTGCATTTTTCCCTGATGGGAGTGCGTGATTTAAGCATCATCGAAACACCACCTGTTGATCGCCTTGCGGTTAAAACCTTTATTCGAAAGTTCGATGAAAAAGTGATCCGTGAGGCAATAATGCGGGAAGTAGACCGGAGCGGACAGGTGTTTTTTGTGCATAATAAAATTCACAGCATCCATTCCATCGCCGCAATGATTCGGCGGGTGGTTCCCGGAGTAAAAATAGACATTGCCCATGGCCAATTGCCGGAACATCAACTGGAAAGAGTAATGAAAAAATTCATGGATAAGGAAGTTGATCTTTTGCTTTGTACGTCTATTATTGAATCCGGGCTCGATATACCTTCCGCCAATACCATCATTATCAATCGCGCGGATCAATTCGGACTGGCCCAACTTTACCAATTGCGTGGAAGAGTGGGTCGGTACAAGCATCAGGCCTATGCCTATTTGTTAATCCCGGGAACGGGCGGTTTGAAGGACGAAGCTCGGAAACGTCTTAGTGCTATTGAGGAAATGAGTGAACTTGGGGCGGGCTTCCAGCTTTCGGCTCGTGATATGGAAATCCGCGGAGTGGGCAATATGCTGGGGCACAACCAATCTGGACATATTGCATCAGTCGGTTTTGACCTTTATTGCAAGCTTGTTGAGGATATGGTGAAAGATATTCGTGGAAAAAAATCCGATCCCAGAATTGAGACGGAACTGGATTTGATGGTTAAAGGATTTATTCCCAAGGATTATGTGCCAGATTTGAACCAGCGTCTGGATTTTTACCGAAGGATACAGGTAGCCAGCGAATATGAGGAAGGCTTGGCAGTAGCGAGTGAATTAGAAGATAGATATGGCCCGCATCCTGAAGCGGTTGAAAAACTTCTGGCCCTTTTAAAGATACGTATGCTATGCCAGAAAATCCATATTTCCAAAATTGAACTGAAACATAATGATGTGTACTTACATCTTTTGCCTTCAACGGCTATCAACCCAGAAATACTAACTTCTTTGTTCGATGAACGCTTGAGTATGCAGTCGGAGTATAAGATTAAAATTCGCTTGGATCGCAAGGGATGGAAAACGGATTTAAAACTTGTCGCAAATTATCTGCAAAGGCTGGCAAATTCGTTGCTTCCGGTTGAGATTGATAATGAATAAATGGCTTAAAGGAATTGCCTTAGGGGTGTGCCTGGTTTCTTGCTCCAATGGTTCCTCTTCCTCCGATGAATTGCTTGATAGCGTTGCCATCGTAATTGTAAACAATGAAGAAGTCTCTATGGAGCAGTTTAAGGCGGAATTTAATGTGTATAAGAAGAAATTCCGTGTGCATAGCACCGAAGAAATCTTACCGGAAGAATTAACTTGGCTCAAAAACAGAGTTGTAGAGCAAATTGTTCATAATACGCTTTTAAGACAGGAAATAAAAAAGAATGAAATCGAGATCAGTCAGGAAGAACTGAATGAGGTTTTGTTGAAAGCGGAGGCAGGATATCCTGATGATTCGTTTAAAAGACAGCTGGAATTTGTGGGATTGACCCGAAAAGAATGGGAATATACTATAGAAAACAACTTGTTGATAAAAAAATTGATTAGCAATTTGGTCAATAGTAAAGTATCTGTAAGTGACGGAGAAATGCGCCGTTATTTTGAGGCCAATGAGTCCAGGTTTCATAAGCGTGAGCAAGTAAGAGCCCTGCATATCATGGTTGAGACGGAAGAGGAAATCCGTCTAATTCAAAAAGAATTGCAGTCGAAACAAAAAGATTTCTCTGAGTTGGCCGAAGAATTTTCGCTGGGTCCGGAAGGAACTCGGGGCGGGGATTTAGGTTATTTTGAGGCCGGTCAAATGCCTGAAGAGTTTGATAATGTTTTCAAACTGAAGATTAATGGTGTCAGTGACATCATTCGCACTCCTTATGGTTTTCATCTGTTCAAGGTCGTTGACAAAATTAAAGAACGTAAAATGAGCTTTGATGAATCCGAAAAATCAGTTGAACAAGTTCTGTTGCAGGAACTTCAAGAGTCAGCTTTTCAGAAATGGCTGGTTCAGTTAAAAGAGAAATCGGAGATTGAGATCAAGTATGATTTTCTTGAAAAAATTCACTAAAGCTGGGTTTATCTTGTCTTTGTTGTTGCCGTTGGTTTTTGGGCTGTTGTCGGCTCATGCCAGGGTTCTCGATAAGGTGGCCGCAAAAGTGAATAGCGAAATAATTACTTTAAGCGCTATTGAAGAACGGGCCGACATATTGGGGCAGAAGTATGCGGGCGCTCCTGTCAGCATTTCGGAACAGGACCTGTTGAAAGAAGCGCTGAATATGATTATTGAAGAAAAGCTTCAGATTCAAGAGGGAAAAAAATTCGGCTTTGTTATAGATGAAGATGCCGTAGATGCAGCAGTTGAGGAAATTAAAAAGAAAAATAATCTTGCGGATGGACAGTTGCTGGAAA
>Ga0114993_10006605_pt1 | contig 10902 bp, 10 predicted proteins | sample ArcticOcean_MG_C_FD_87042 | JGI IMG/M metagenome (GOLD analysis project Ga0114993, IMG submission 87042) | Marine microbial communities from western Arctic Ocean - ArcticOcean_MG_CB2_150 | ecosystem: Environmental > Aquatic > Marine > Oceanic | place: Arctic Ocean: Canada Basin | collected...
ACTAGAATTTATTAATAAAGTATTGCCCCACTCTCTTATATCTTCATAATTATTTCCGCTTATCACCAGCTGTACTGCTGGCTTGAAACGACTGCCTCCTAAACTGGGTGGGCTTATTGCAAATATCCTAGCCCCAGGTATAGACAATAATTTTGGAAAAATTTCCCTAACTATATATTTTTGGTGTCTACGATTATCCCACGGAGTTAATGTGGCAAATAAAAAAGCTGAGTTAACTGCTCCGGGTTGACCAGAAAATCCAGGCGCAACTATTGCAAAAACAGTTTTTATTTCACCTCTATCAACATGAGGTTGTAATGTTGATTCTACTTTTTTAACAATCTCATCTGTATAACTTAAACTAGAACCTTCGGGCCCGTTTACTGAAATAATAAATATTCCCCTATCTTCTGTTGGAGCTAGTTCTTTTTGTATAAATTGAAATAGTAATGTTGCAAGTAATATCATAGCAATAGAAAACATGTAAACTTTTTTTGGCTGTCTTTGAGAAATTGTTAATGAATTTCTATAAAAAATCCTGAATTTTTTAAGCATTGAAGGTTCATAATTTTGTGATGACTCTGATTTCAAAAGTTTTGAGCATAGCATTGGCGTTAAAGTTAAAGCCACAATGCTTGAGAAAATGACAGCAAATGATAACACAACACCAAATTCAATAAATAATCTTCCAGTCTTCCCCTCCATAAAGGATAGTGGAAGAAAGACACTTACCAGAACCAAGGTTGTTGCAATTACAACAAAAGTTATTTGTTTAGCACCCATTATTGATGCTTGATATGGCTCCTCACCGTTTTCTATTCTTCGTTTTATATTTTCCAGTACAACTATAGAATCATCAACTATCAATCCTATGGCGAGAACTAGCGCAAGAAAAGTCAATACATTTAATGAAAAACCAAAAAGATAAATTATATAAAATGTAGAAATTATAGAAACAGGTATCGTGATTGCTGGTATAAATGTTGCAGATGATGAAGATAAGAAAAAATATATCACCCCTATAACTAAGAGCATAGAAATAAATAATGCAAATCTTACTTGTGAAATTGATTCTTCAACAAAAATAGATTGATCATACCCGATACTCATTTCTATATTTTCAGGTAAAGTAGGTTGAATTAATTTTAATTCATTCTTAACTGCCTTAGCAACTTTTAACACATTAGATTTTGTTTGTCTCACTATTCCCAGCCCTATTGCATTTTCTTTATTTGCTCTTAAAAACCCACGCTCTGTTTCAGCACCTATAACAATTTCAGCAACATCTCCCAATCTTACTTTTTTATCAACATAGTCTTTAATCACAATTTCCTTAAACATATTTATATCTGTTAATTTTGATTTGACCTGTATACTAATTTCTCTTTCTACTGAATCTAGTCTCCCTGCTGGTTTCTCAATATTCTCTCTGTTAATAGCTGATAAAATATCATCTACAGTAATTTCTCTCGCAGACATTTTATCTGGGTCTAGCCAAATTCTAATAGCGTATTTTCTTTCGCCGCCAACCGTGATTGATGCAACGCCAGGAAGAATTGATAATCTATCAACTATGTTTCTATCTAAGTAATCATTTAATTGAATACTATCTAATTGATTGCTTGTAAATCCAATCCAAATAATTGCTCTAGCATCTGTATCTGCTTTTTCTACACGGGGTTGGTCAGCATCATCTGGTAGTATAGCTACTACTCTAGCTATTTTATCTCTTACATCATTAGCGGCTGAATCCATATCTCTAGAAAGATTAAATTCAATTCTAATTTTAGAAAGTTCATTTCTACTTTCAGAAGTAATTTCTTTAATATCCGAAATACCCGCAAGAGAGTCTTCTAAAATTTGAGTTATATCTCGTTCAATGATTTCGGCAGATGCTCCTCGATACACTGTATTTACTGTCACAACAGGCTTATCTATATCCGGATATTCTCTTATTGTTAATTTGTCATATGCAACAATTCCAATAAGTACTAAGAATAAACTTATTACAATTGCCAATACAGGCCTTCTAACAGTAATTTCCGAAATATGCATTCTTATTCTAAGATTTTTATTTTAGACCCATCCTTAAGTTTTTCTTGACCCATAAAAATAACTTTATCGCTATGTTTGAGTCCTTGGGTAACCTCTATCATGGCTTCATTACGTATACCTATAGATATTTCTTGAATTTTTGCAACATTATTTTTAACAATGTAAACATAATGTTTTTTGTTAATACTTAATAAAGCTTCTTCAGGCATAAGTATAGAATTATCTTTTTCCTCAAGAAGCAAATCTACTTTCATTAATAACCCAGGTTTGAGCAAATTATCATGATTATCTATTAAAGCATAAACCCTAATTGTTCTAGTTGCTCTGTCTATTCTTGTATCTATATAATCTAGCGTCCCCATATAATTAATGTTTGGCAAATTATCAGAAAAGGCGCTGAATGAAAGTTTTTGATTCAAATATCCAAGTATTTTTTCTGGTAAATCAAATTCTAATTTCATCTGTCTATAATTGTCTAAAGAAGTTAAAATTTCTCCTCTACTAACTTGGTCACCTATATTTATTTTATTTAATCCTATAATCCCATCGAATGGCACTGTAATTTGAGTTCTGCCAATCATATCAGAAGATAAAATAGAGAATAATTTATCACCCACTTTAACATTGCTGCCTTCTTTGAAAAAAATATCCTCCACTATTCCATTAACTTTAGAAGTAATTTCTATCGATTCAAGAGATTCAATAGTTGATAAGGCTCTATAAGTTTTTTGAGCTATGCCTATAGTTACGGGAACAGCTCTTACTGAAGTAATTCTAAATTTATTCATTGCTTTAGAAAAACCAAGATATTTTGAATAGAGTGAAATGCCACCATATACTAATCCTAGTATTAATATTAGAATAAAAATATTAAAAGGATTGGTTTTTCTTAAATAATCAGTAGTTCTTTGTATCATATTTATTCTATCCAAATTAGAGACGCTATTCTTCCAGTATTACTTTGTCTTCTATAAGAATAATATAGGTTAGAATTTTCAAAAGTACACATTTTATCAACAAATATTTTATTTACTCCTTGAGCCTTTAAAATAATTTTAGCAGCCCCAGCTAAATCTAAGGACCAATGTTCTTTGTCAACTTGTATAAAAATATCTGGAGATAAACTTTGTAATTTTCTATAAACATCCTCTCTTACTAAATAATGTTTCGAAGATATTGATGGTCCAATCCAACATAAGAGATTTTTTGGTTGAGTAAATTTACTAATAAACTTTTTTATAATCCCGTTTTCTAAACCCCTCCAGCCAACATGGATGACACCAACAAAAGTTCCAGCATTATTACAAACCAATATTGGAAGACAATCTGCGGATAAAACTGCACATACAATTGCTTGAGAGGTAGTATATGATCCGTCGCAGACAATATTCTTAAGAGGTTTAGTTATTTTTTTTATAGAAGATCCATGTATTTGTTTCATCCAACTTGGTTCTGAAGGAAGTTGCAAAGAATTTTTAATATCATTTCTATTTTTTTTGACATGATCTTGTAAATCACCAACATCATTGCTCATATTAGAAAATTGGCAGTGTTTCCTGCTAAACCCGCCTATTCTAGTAGTATAGTAAGCTTTTATATTTTTAGGGGCATCCCAAATTACTAGTTTAGTTTCGACTTTCATGGCGAGCACCTTTGATATATGATTTTATTTTAATAAATGAATCTGGAAGCAGGGCTTCTATTGAGAATTTTTCTTTTGAAGCTGGGTGTTTAAAAGAAAGATATTTTGCATGCAGAGCATGAGAATCATAGGATTCTAGATATTTGTAAAAATCCTTATCTGAATTGAAAATATTCTTTTTAAAACCATATGTCTTATCTCCAATTACAGGATGACCTAAATATGATAGGTGTACTCTAATTTGATGAGTCCTCCCAGTAATCAATTCTACTTCCAGATAAGATGATTTGAAATAATTTTCTTTCACTATTATTTTTGAAATTGATTTTTTACCATTATCACAAACACTCATTTTTTTTCTATTAATCTTATGACGACCAATCTTTTCATTAATAACGATATTACTAGAAATAATGCCTGTTACCAGAACATCATATTTTTTTATAATTTTTCTCAATTGAATCTGCTTGGTTAGCTCATAGTGAGATTTTAAATTCTTAGCAATAATCAATAAACCTGAGGTATTTTTATCTAATCTATGAATTATTCCTGCTCTTGGAATACTCCTTAATTCCGGATACTTATATAACAAAGCATTTTGGAGTGTTCCAGTAAAATTCCCTGGCGCTGTATGTGTTACCATGCCAGATTTTTTATTAATAACTAAAAATTCATCATCAGCATATAAGATTTCTATAGGTATGTTTTCAGATTCTATATCAAGCTCTTCATTCTCGAGTATTTTTACTTCTACAGATGATTTAATTGATATTTTATCCTTTGGTGTACAAGACTTACCATTTATAGTGATTTTTTCCTCATTTATCCAATTTTTAATTCTTGACCTAGAATATTCTGGGAGTTGAGAAGCAATAATCTGATCTATCCTAAGGGCTTTATCAGGGTACACTTCAAATTTATAAAAAGTTATATTTTTCATGCTATAATTTTATCCTAACTATTCTATAATAACAAAATGAAACCTAAAATACTCCTGCTAAACATAATGATGGTTGTTATATTATCAAACTGTTCCTACATAGAAAAAGTTTTGGAAGAACCTGACCCAACTATTAATATGTCTGCTGCAGAAATTTATGTAGAGGGAAAAGATTTCTTAGATGCTCAAGACTTTGTAAATGCAATAAGATTGTTTGAGCTTCTTGAAGCAAGATACCCATTTGGAACTTATTCTACGCAATCAATGTTGGATTTAGCATATGCAAACTATGCTGCAGATTTAAAAGATGAATCAATAGTAGAGGCTAATAGATTTATAAGATTATATCCAAATCATCCAAATGTTGATTATGCATATTATTTAAGAGCATTAGCAAACTTTGATAAAAGTTCAAACTTCTTTACTAGAATAACGGGCTATAATCAATCCAAATATGATGTAACAAAAGTTAAACAATCTTTTAATGATTTTTTACTTGTTATTAACAAATTTCCTAAAAGTAAATATACAAAAGATTCCAGAAATAGGCTTATTTTTCTAAAAAATACTATGGCTGAGCATGAGCTCTACATTGCAGAATACTACAGTAAAAGATTTGCCCATGTAGCGGCTATTGAAAGAATTAAATATTTATTCAAAAATTATGGTGGAACACCTAGTACAGAAAGCGCATTAAACTTATTAGTAGATAGTTATAATAAATTAGAAATTTATGATCTTGCTCATGATTCAGCTCGTATTTTATTAAAGAATTACCCGGAATATAAATTAGTAAGTTCAAATAATAATCAGCCAGCAATACTAAAGAAAACTATAAAAATTAAACCCAAAGAAATTATTAAAGAAGTTGAAGATGAAAGCTGGTTTGATTATTTAAATATTTTTGACTAGAAAATAAATATATTATTTTTTATTTATTATACAGACTGGTATAGGTTTCATTTTATGATGATTTTTCTTTCTAATTTCTAAATATTGTTCATTGTAAATACTGTCTTTGTTAATCATAGCATCCTCAAGTTGTTCATAGGATAACCCTAATTGATCTTCATCAGTTCTAGCATCATCCCATAACCCATCAGTTGGGGCCGCTTTTATAATACTATTTAATATATTCAACTCTTTAGCTAAATCTCTAACTTCAGTTTTAGTTAAATCTGCAATTGGAGAAATATCTACACCCCCATCACCATATTTAGTATAAAAACCTACACCAAAATCTTCAACCTTATTTCCTGTCCCAACAACTAAACCGGAAAATGTTGCAGCTGCTTGATACAATAGAGTCATTCTTATTCTTGCTTTAGAATTAGCAAAGCCAAAATCATTAATTAAGCCAATATCGGCACAAGATGATTGAAATTTTTCAAAGGTAGTTGTTAAATCAATTTCATATGATTTTACATTATTAAAATTATCAATTAGGTATGCACAGTGTTCTCTACTTAAAGAAATATCTTTTGACTTGATAGGTATTCGTATCAGAATTGATTCAAGTCCAGACATGGCACACAATGTACTTGTAAGCGCTGAATCAATTCCTCCAGAGACTCCAACAATTAGACTTTTGGTTGGTTTAGCTGTATTTGAAGCATAGGTTTTTATCCAATTAATAATATATCTTATTTTTTGTTTATTATTCATTTGATAAAACCAATATATGACCATTAAATTTATAGTTAAAAATACATTAGAGAATTTTCTATACTATAAAATCACTATTATAGTCTATAATAGTTAGAAAATAACATTTTAAAGTTATATATGCGCATAATTATTATACTTTTAGCCATAATTTTATTATATTTTATAGTAAAATCATTAATCAGAAAAGATGATAAACTGCATAATAAATCAAAACAGAAAATTTTATATTGTAAATATTGTAAAATATATATGACTGCTGAAGAAATTTGTTCATTAGACGATAATAACTATAAAAACTGTAAAAATTATAAAAACTAAAATGAAAAGAATTCCACTATTACTAATTCTATCTATCATAATGCTGATAGGTGTGATACTTACAATCAGCTTAAGATAATATTATGCCATTAATAATAATCTCTGGGTTAATTGGATCTGGAAAATCAACATTAAGTAAGTTTTTTAAGACCAAAGGATATCATTGTCTAAGCTCAGATAAAATAGTAAAGAGTTTGATTAAAGATGATGAAAAAATAAAAAATAAATTATTTAAATTATTTGGTTTATCTGTTTTTATTGGGAAAAGAGTTATAATTGAAAGATTAAGAAATAAACTTATTGAGTCAAAAGGTAATAAAATAGAGATTGAAAAAATATTACATCCTATTTTTTTTAAAAAAATAAATCAATATTTAAAAGAAAATAAAACAAAAAAAATAATTATAGAAATTCCTTTAATTGAAACATGTAGAAACATAAAATATCCTTATAAAGTAATTACTGTTAATACATTTTTAAAAATTAGAATTAAAAGATTCTTGGAAAAAAATGGGAAATCAAAAGCATCATTCATAAAATTAAATAATCTACAAAAAGATAATGGGTTTTATATAAATAATTCTGATTATGTTTTATGTAATAATGATAATATGAAGGTATTTAAAGTAAAATTTAACAAACTATATAGAGTATTATCTAATGAATCAATTGTCTGACAGCCAGATTTCAGTCTATGAGGAACCTGTTCATGAAAGAATAAGGAAATTTATTAAGTTAGAATTTCTATTTAATCAAATTCATTATTTTAAAAATAAAGAAGATGGTCGTGATAATTATATTTCATTGGTATCTATGAGTAATTTATATGAAATTTTAGTAAGAAGTGATATAAAATCTGAATTAATTAATGAGATGGATAATCAGAATCGTTCTTACAAAAAATTAAAAAAAATACCAGCAGCTAATCAAAAAAAACTAGATTCCGTTCTTGAAAAACAAGAAATGCTATTAAAATGTTTACATGAAATTCAGTCAAATTATCTTGATTGTCTTGAACATGATGCATTATTTAAATCAATTGTTAAAAATTCTCATTCATCATTACAACCATCGTCTATAAAGTTCTGGCTATCAAGGGATATTGCGTTTAGAAATAATCAAATTAAAAAATGGCTGGAATCAATATCATTTATTGAACTATCATCTAATTTCATCTTAGAAGTTATAAGAAAATCTGGAAGCTTTTCTGAAAAATTTGCAGAAAAAGGGTTTTATATGGAAAAACTTGACCCTAAGAAAAATATACTATTAGTAAGAGTTAACTTAACATCTGATTTATATTATTATCCACAAATTAGCGTAAGCAAACAAAGGTTAAATATTATATTTATGACAAAAGATGATAAAAATAATTTTATACCTTATCAAGACGACTTATCATTTATGTTGACGCTATGTTCAATCTAAAATATTATTTTTCCAAAAATTAGTAATTCCAGATACTCCATAACCAGAATTATTAAGTGATATTGACAAATCTCGAGGTTTTATTCCACCAAGCGCAAATGTAGGCATATTTGCATACTCTGCTATCTTTTTAAAACCTTTCCATTCTAGACATTTTTGGTTTATATGTTTTGACTTAAGCACAGGAGATACAATAATGAAGTCTAAGTTGAGATTATTAGCAATAGAGACCTCATCTAAATTATGACAAGATGCTGATAAAAAATATTTATTTTCATCTATTTTTTTAACTTCTGATAAATAAGAAGAAGTATAATGTATTCCAGAAAAATATAATGGCAGGCTATATTCAAAAGGATGATCAATAATAAGTTGTATTGATTCTTTCTTACAAATTACTGATACTTCTGATATTATTTTTCTATATTCATCTTTTGTATAATCAAAAGATCTAATTCTTAACATATAATTATTTTTTATATATAAAATATTATTAGAAATTTTTTGATGATTAATATCAGAAATTATTATGTTCCTGTGTAGTTTTAAAAGCTTGAGGATTCTAAATGTTGATTGTAAAAATTTATGAGTCATTTGATAAGGATCTAGGAATAATACTTCTTGATTTTCTTGTGCTTTAATAATTCCATCATAAGAATTTATTTTGAAAATATATAAAATAACATCAAAGTTTAAATAACGTTGTGTAATTACATTTATATATTTAGCATCTGTAATAGTAATGCCAATCTCTTCTTCACATTCACGTAATAAGCCATCATATGGTTTTTCATTATCTTTAAGTTTTCCACCTGGGAATTCAAAATAATCAATATATGGAATTTTTTTTCTTTTTGAAAATAGATATAAATGTTTATTATTTTTTAATATTGCAATAGAACATTTTATTGTCAGTCTCATTAATTACGATGTGTAAGCTGAGTTAATATGAACATATGCTTTAGTTAAGTCAGACGTTAATAAAGAAAAAGAATTTTTGCCATTATTTAAATTAATCTCAATAGATATTTCTTTCTTCTTCATCAATTTATTTAATTTGGTAATATTAAATTTTTTTGGTTGGACACCTTTCTCAAAAACCCTGCAGTTGTTTATTTTAAGACTAATCTTATTAGGGTTATATTTAACTGAATCAATAGAACCTAATTTTGCTATTATCCTTCCCCAATTTGGGTCAGAACCATACATTGCTGTTTTTATAAGATTAGAATTAGCGATTGTATAGGCCACTTTTTTTGCTTGGGTAAGATTAGCAGCTTTTAAGATTTCAATTTGTATTACTTTTGTTGCGCCTTCACCATCTTTAATAATCATTCTTGACAAATCTTGGCAAATAGAAATCATTTCTTTCTCTAATATATTATATGCATAATTATCAGATTCAAAATTAATTTTAGAATCCTTTCCTGACGCAATCATCAGCACACAATCATTTGTTGACATGTCGCCATCTACAGAAATTCTATTAAAAGAACTCTCTGCAGATTTTTTTAAAATTTTAGTTAAAGCCTTTTTTGATAATTTTATATCTATACTTATAAAAGAAAGCATTGTTGCCATATTTGGTTCAATCATGCCTGCGCCTTTACATATTGCCTCTATACTTACTTTTACACCTTTGATTACAATGTTTTTATTTATATATTTATGAAATTTATCTGTTGTCATTATAGATTTTGCAGCAGACTTCCATGTAGACTTAAATTTAAAATCATGTAAATTAATTGCAGAAGAAATTTTCTTTATTGGTAATTGTTGACCAATAATCCCTGTAGAGAAAAGTAAAACCTCTTCTTTTTTACAATTTAATTTTTTTGAAATATAGGATGCACATTCTTTAGCATTATCTGCCCCTTTCTTTCCAGTACATGCATTTGCATTTCCAGAATTTACCAAGAGATACCTTGGTTTTTTTTTCTGAATATTTTCTCTACTTAATAATACGGGTGCTGCGGCAAATTTATTTTTTGTTGTAATCAGAGCAACAGATGCTTTAACTGGTATTTTAAAGCATACTGCATCAGATTTATTTTTTTTAATTCCTAAATTGAGTGTCTCTATTAAAGTGTTTTTATCAATCATAATTTACCACAACATCTTTTATATTTTTTTCCAGATCCACACGGACATAAAGCATTTCTCGAAATATTAGCATTTACAGGAGAATTATTCTTGCTTAAATTATCACCTTTGTTCAACATATTTGAGACTGATGGATTATTAATCTTAATCCTGCTTAATATTTTAATAATCTCTAAATTATTGATAGACAACATTTCTTCAAACATCTCAAACGACTCTCTTTTATATTCATTTTTAGGATTTTTCTGAGCATAGCTTCTTAAGCCAATTCCTTGTCTTAGGTAATCCATTGAGTTTAAATGATTTCTCCAATCCTCATCAATTATAGTTAGAAAAATATTTCTTAATAATTCCGTCTGTTCATTTTTATCAAGGATATTAATGTTTGTTTGAATTTTTTTATCTATCATTTCTTTCAGATATGTTTTAACTAAAGTTCTCGCATCTTCCTCTGATGACTTTAAGACAGTATTTATATCAATTTCAATTAAAAATTCTTTATTTATCAAATCATTAATTTCATCAACATTCCATTGTGATACCTGGACATCATCTGGTAAAAATTTATAAACAAGATCATCGCATGTATAAGAAAGTATATTATTATAAATATTAACAAGTTCTGTTGATTCCAATATATCATCACGTTGATTATAAATAACTTTTCTTTGTTCGTTTGCAATATCATCATATTCTAAAAGTGTTTTACGGATATCAAAATTATAAGATTCAACTCTTTTTTGTGCAT
>Ga0114993_10006606_pt1 | contig 10900 bp, 9 predicted proteins | sample ArcticOcean_MG_C_FD_87042 | JGI IMG/M metagenome (GOLD analysis project Ga0114993, IMG submission 87042) | Marine microbial communities from western Arctic Ocean - ArcticOcean_MG_CB2_150 | ecosystem: Environmental > Aquatic > Marine > Oceanic | place: Arctic Ocean: Canada Basin | collected...
CACAGCTCTACTGCTATATAACTTACGAGTCTTTTTGAGTCTTGTTAAATTTATTTCACCCCTTCGTTACAGGTCTGTGAAGAGAATAGTATGGCCTCGTGCAATTTTGCATCTGGATATGGATGCATTCTTCGTGAACGTACATATTCTAGAACACCCTGAAGATTATGGTATTCCTTTAGCAGTCGGAGGTAAACCAGGCCAAAGAGGAGTCATTGCTTCAGCTTCTTACGAGGCTCGTGAGAAAGGAGTGCGTTCGGCTATGGCCTCTAGCAAGGCTCTCAAATTATGTCCTAATCTAAAATTAGTTTCATCCAATAGACCTTTAATTCGTTCTTCTTCGGCTAAAGTTATGGAAATTTTGTCTAGATATGGTATAATTGAAAGAATGAGTGTCGATGAAGCTTTTGTAGATTTATCTCTTCAGAAAAATCCGGCTGCTTTAGTTCAAACTATTTTGAAAAGAATAAAAACGGAAACAAATTTACCCTCTTCAGCAGGTCTGGCTACATCAAAATTAGTAGCCAAAATAGCTTCTGATTTCGACAAACCAGAGGGTTTTACTATAGTTGAACCTGGTCGTGAATCAAAGTTTTTAGCGCCTTTAGAAATCCGCAAGATATATGGTATTGGACCTAAAACAGCCTCTATCTTGAATGGGTTAGGTATCCAAATATGTTCGGATTTAGTTTCTATAGATATTCAGAAATTATTGCCAGTCTTTGGTCAATATTCGGTAAATTTAAAAAATAAATCAAAGGGAATTGATAATCGACCAGTTGATCCTTCTCCTTGGGTAGCTAAGCAACAAGGAACTGAGATTACTTTTGATGTAGATATCAAAGATGCAGATAAGATTGAATTTGCATTACAAGAATTATGTAAAGAAGTATCCGAAAGTATTGGCCAAATGGGACGTTCAGCACGTACAATAACAATCAAATTACGTTGGTCCGATTTCACAACAATAACACGTCAAAGAACAGTCCCTGGTGAGATAAATAAATCACAAGATATCTATAAAGTAGCTAAATCATTACTTTATGAAAATTGGAAACCTGGAAAACCAATACGCCTTTTAGGTGTTGCTGCAAGTCGTTTGGGAGTTTCAGATCAACAAAAGTTACCGTTAGAATTCGAATAAGCTTTTTTGCTTACTATCATTTTTCGGTGTGATTTTTGTAGGTTCCTTTTCTTCTTTTTCTTCAATATCTAAAGCTCGATAATCTAAGGTTACCACCTCTCTTTGCTGCCTGAATTGCTGTGATTCTTCCATAATTCGAGCGATTCGTTTATCTTTTTTATCAATTCCCATCAAAATAGCTAATTCATTTTCATTTAAATCCAATTTACCTGTGATTTTTGCAGCTTTAGATAAATCACCTCTGCAAACTGCAGAAATGACTGCTAATTGTTCCATTTTAGATTCTTTAATTGATAGATGTGTGGCTCCACCAATCTTTTTGGCTAGAGAATTTCGATATGCTCGTTGAAAGCGACTTGCTCCCATTTTCCTAATCCATGAAGGAAATTGTAGACGCCTTCCACTTGTTGGATGGGATTTTGCTAGGGCCACGCCACTTGACATTATTTCAGAAGCATATCCCCAAAGTCCATAGTTTTGTGTTTTAGAAACGCGTGCTAAAAGTAAATCAGCATATGCAACTTTTTCATATGCTCTTTCAATATCATTAGGATGTTTGTATACTATTGGAATATTGTCACTAATCCATGTAGCAACATCTCTTGGTTGTTCATGTAAATCGAATATAGCCTTCCGAGGCTCTTCATAATTGTCACTGTTAAAAATTATATTCAGAGCATCGAACATTTCACTTTCCCTATCCCTTGAATCCAATTTGTCATAATCTTCTTTATCTATTACTTTATTACCTTCAGAAATAGATTGTAAATCATTGATTGCCCCTCTTAAGTCACCTTTAGCAGCTTCAGCCATTGCCCTAATTATGTCCTCTTCTATCTTCAAATTCTCTTTTTCACAAACTTTGTTTAGAACCATGGAAACTGAAACTGCCGATGGTCTTTGAAATTTCAAAGTAAGTGCCAATCTCTTAATTTTAGCACCAGTACCTTTTGTGAGATTATACAAATCATTTACAGTAATTATTACTGGTTGTTTTGTCATTTCTAAGGTTTTAGAAATGGCTTTCTTACCTCCTCTATCACTATAATTTTTCGTTTTATTTTTAGATTGTTGAGCTCTTTCGTATAAATTATCCGCTTCGTCTAATAATATCAAATTTCTATCTGAGAGGCCATTAACTCCAAATGTCTGAAATAAACCCGCTCTAAGCGCAACACCTTCAATTACATTTCCGGAACGTGCATCAGAAGCATTTAGTTCAATAAGTTCCCACCCCATATCTTTAGCCAAGGCAATTGCGGCTGAAGTTTTACCACATCCTGGTGGCCCTGATAATATAACTCCTTTTTTGGTCATTTTCCCACCCCAGGAATTAGCCCAGTTCTGTAATTGGGTGATTGTTTTTGTATTGCCTATCAGGTCTGAAAGACTATCAGGTCTATATTTTTCAGCCCAAGATTCCATTACTCACCTAATTTCATAGTGAAATGTAATTTTTGGTATTTGAGTATAGATTTTGCACTATTAGATATAATCCAGAAAATAATTAAAATACAGATTCCCGCGGTACCCATTGCCGTTGCAAATGAGCTTTTGAATTCACTACTTTCACTTAGTTGGAAAATAGAGATATTCCAATCTCCATTTCCTAGATAAATAATTATAGAGCATAACAAGAATGCTAATAAACCAGAAAAAATAAGTGATTTGCTCTTTGTTCGCCCATAAAGTTGTACAACTGGAGAAATTAAAGTTAGAAATAAACCAATACCTAAAAGAGTGAAAAATAAGCTCATATATTGCGTTTGAAAATAATTGATTGTACTAACAGGTATTGTTTTATTTATCATAGCTTCAAATATCATAAATAAAGGAGCATATGTTGCTAATCCTGCACCAATAAAGAAAAGCCTTGCTAACATTATTAAGGTTTGAGAACTTGTACTATTTACATTTAATTTTTCCAATTTTTTATAGGTACGTTTCAAAACTAACAATGAAATTAAGGTAGTAGCACCAATAATTGGCATAAATATAGTAGTAATGTAAATTATTCCAGTTAAAGCCATACTAATGAGAGGAACTTTCATCAGAAAACCGACTCTAGATCCAATTCTATCAACAATAGTGTCACTGAACATGTAGACTGCGATTGCTTCCAAAATAAAAACTAAGGTCAATAGGAATCCAGCTACAAACATTCTAGAACCAAAGCTACTGTAAATGTATGCATCTGGTTGGTCTTTGACAAATCTAACCATTTTATGTCCAGAGGGGCGCTGTTAATTAGCCTAACTCAAAACGAATTTGCTCTGAATCCTTTCTTCCTGCGAGTTTTTCAGCTAATTTTATTCCAATTCCAGGAATGCTACTTAATTCCGAAGGTCTTGCATCCCGTATTGAACTTTGACTCGTGAATCCGGCATTAAATAGAGATCGAGCTCGAACTCTTCCTATAGAATCGATTTCAAGTAAAGGTAATAATTCTTTTCTAACTCCATTATTTATTCGAATTCTTAACTCTGTAATCATTTTAGTATTAGATGGAGATAATAGTTCAGCCAATTCACTCATGGCATAGAGTATCCATTCAGCAGTTTCAACTTTAGCCCTAATATCACCAGGGGTTGTAGAATAGCGTTTTAGGAGATGTTCTTCAGGCGTTTCCTCAATCCAATCCATTAGTAGTAAAGCTGTTTTTAAGTCCCATAAGTAAAACTCTAATTCCATATGTTCAACAGGAGGTGGTAGCATTAGATCCCCTTCCATCTGCATGAGATGAGTTAGATATGTTTCCATTTCATTTTTTCGGACATATAATGAATAGATATCTGGAGTTCTTGCAAGTGTATGTAATAATCCAAGTGAATTTGGTTCAACTTCAGATTCTAATGCTTTTCTAATAATAACTCCAGACAAAGGATCAATGTATAATTGAGATACTTTTTTTCCGAAAGCAGTAGGTCTTAATTTTTCTTCTAAGACTTCATTAGCTGGTTGAAATGCATTATCTTTTTTACCTTCAATTTCGATTAGTTTTTCTTCATCTAAGAAATCAAGAACTTTGTTTAATCTGTGTTGGGTTCTCCATAGTTCACCTTGTGCCCCAAATAAGGTTTTTTCAAGAAATTTATGCAAACCTTCTCTTGTATTTATGGTTCCTGAAGTAATTAATGATAAAAGATGTGTTCTTAGTGCAGGTTCACTACCTAACCTAGAGATTACTGGTTCAGTTTCACCCTCGAAATATCGTTCTGTAAATAACTCGATTTGTTCTCTTTTTTTAGCAATTAGTATCCCTTGCCCATCAACATCAAAGCCAGGTCTTCCAGCTCTTCCCAACATTTGCATAACTTCTAAGACCGGTAATGGTTGGTTAGATTGAAAAGAGGAATCCCAACGACTTAAATCTCTGATAATGACTATTCTAGCCGGTAAATTCACACCTGCGGCTAACGTTGGTGTTGCGCATAATACTTTCAATGATTTTTCCTTAAATGCACTTTCAATTATTTTTCTTTGTCTGTTTGTTAATCCTGCGTGATGATACGCCACACCATTTGCAATTAATTTGGATATATTAGAATCAACAGATGTAATTTCATCAGCATTTTTTTGAATTTGTTCTGCAAACTGTTCCAATTTCTTTCTCTGTTCTACATCCAATTTTCCACCTATCATTCTACTCAATTTCTTTGCTTGAGCTTCAGCAGACTTCCGAGTTCCGACAAACACTAAACATTGTTCTGGTAAATTATCAATTGCAATTCCTTCAACACCCTCTAATCCGATCACTTTTCTTTCACCGTCCTCCCATTCAACAGTTCCATCAAGTGCGATTCCCTTTCTGAGAGGTACTGGTCTAAAATCGCTTTCAACTAATTTTGCATCTAACCAGTCTGCAATTTCCTTTGAATTTGAAACAGTTGCAGAGAGTCCGATTATTTGTATATTTGGATTTATTTCTCTAAATTTTGAAAGTGTTATCTCAAGAGTGGGTCCTCTATTAGAGTCATTGAGTAAGTGTATTTCATCTGACACTAAACATTCTACTTCAGATAACCAAGAAGGGTTGTGCCTGATTAAAGAATCAGCTCTTTCAGAAGTTGAAACTATAATATCATATTTTGATAATCCTCTAGCTTTATCATAATCTCCAACCGAAACTCCAATCTTTGCCCCATCTAAAATGTGTTTACAGATATCTTTTAACTCATTAACTTTTTCCCATGCCAGTGCTCGTAATGGTACAAGATAAATTCCTTTTTTCTTTGCTTTTACAGCTTTTATTAAGGCCGCATATGCAACTAATGTTTTCCCAGCCGCAGTAGGTACTGACATTAATACAGATTCACCTTTTTCAACAAGAGCAATAGCTTCTTTTTGTGGTGGGTATAATTCTTTAATTTTTAGATATTCTAATAGTTCTGATAACAACCTCACCAGCTCTCATCTTGGTCATTTATTCCAAATTCAGGTTTGCTTTGAAAAGTCAGATATAAGGCAATTGCCCCAAAAAGAGTAGACAATAATAAGCCACCAAGTCCAATAATTGCCGCTGAACATCCAATTAAGACAAGATTATAGTTTTGTCTCATCATTAATAATGCACTTGCTACAAATGTCAGAATAGCGCATGCCAGTTCCCAGAACATACCAAATTTCATAACTTGACGGACAAAAGATTCATCAATCTCATTATCTTCTTGATCAACTTCAATACCCATCTCACTCATTACTTCATTATATTTGATTGTAACGCCTTGTATTTTCTCACTATCATTTAATATTCCATTCATGGTTGTAGCTGTGCCTAACAAGATAAATCCAGCTAGAAGTAAAGCAATGGCAGCCTGAGATGGCTTACTAGTAGTTGGATATAACGAAACTGAATTACTTCCACTATCTTCCTCACCTCCCCAATCTAAGGATTCATATTTGGTTTCTTCCCATCCTTCTGAATCATTTTCATCAACCATTATTCATTCAGTGCTAGTCCCATAATTAATGGTTACTCTAAGAATTTTTTAGGCCTTTAATGGTTCCACTTGTTTTTATAGTAATAATTTTGAGTTCTTCACTCTCATTATTCATAATTTCTCTTGATTTATCTAATAATTTGTGGTCAACTCTAACAATACCGCTCTCAAGATCTGCTTCAATTAATTTACATTTTATTTTTGATTCTAAATTGCCAATTTTCTTTCTGAAAAAATTAATCAGATTACTTTTTGGACCTTTATTTGAATGCTTAAAAAGGATGTATCTTTTCCTTCCACGTTTCTCTTTAACTACCATTATTCAAATGCTTTTGTAATGTTTTTAATTACGTGTTCTAATTTTTCGATTCGTTTTTTAAGTTCTTTAACTTCTTCTCTCAAATCAGTTTCATTATTATTAGCTTCATTGTCTTTTAGCTTTTCAATTAACCATGAATCCGTTTCTTCTTTTAATTTAATAATGGATTCCAAGTCATCGTTATCATATTTCTTATTATCTGTAATTTCTTCAACATCATTCACAGCATCTTCTTCAACATCATTCACAGCATCTTCTTCAAATTCTTCTATTACTTCTTCAGACTCTTCTATAATCTCGTCTTTTTGTTTCTCGTTAGTACTAGTTTGTGACTTTTCTCGGTCATAATCTTGAATAGTCATTATATTTCCATTACTATCAGACTGGATTTTCCCAAGTTCTGAAAGTTGGTCAAGTCCGTTCTTAAATGATTCCATTATTTTAGAATTTTTGGATTCGCCAGTTGCCTCTCTATATGCATTGAATAATTCTCCTGAATCCATTTTATACCCTTCAAGTTTGAGAATATTTAGTAGGATTGCTCTTGGATCGTCATTATCCCATACAACATTTTTTTCATTGCTTTCTATATTTTCAATAATGTTTTCATCATCTGAGATTATTGGGTTTTCTTCGATAATAACTTCTTCATTTTCAATGATCTCAGTTTGATTTGGTACTTCTTCTTTAGTTTTCTTGTTCCAAGGATAGTCCATAATGATAGAAATAGTGGTGTAATATTATAGTTGATGCCAACTCAATACGTTTAATCCCCCCTTAAACCTGAAGCTTTGTGTCTCTTACTGATAAGATTACTGAAATCGAAGAAGAAATTAGTAATACTAAGTACAATAAGGCGACTCAGCACCATATTGGTAAATTGAAAGCTAAGTTGGCACAATTAAGAGAAGAAGTTGTAATTAGTTCATCTGGACCAAAAGGAAGTGGTTATGGGGTTCGCAAAGCAGGAGATGCTACAGTTGCTTTAGTGGGATTACCTAGTGTTGGAAAATCTACAATATTGAATTGTCTTACTGATGCCGATAGCGAAACTGGGTCATATGCGTTTACTACTTTAGATGTAGTGCCTGGTGTTTTAAAATATAAAGATGCTAATATCCAAATATTGGATTTGCCTGGTTTAATTGAAGGGGCTGCGAAGGGCGCTGGCCGAGGTAAGGAAGTTCTTTCAGTTATACGTTCAGCTGATTTGATAATACATATAGTTGATGCTGTAGAGCCAGCCCCACATATTATTCTAAAGGAATTATTTGATTCAGGAGTTCGCTTAAACCGCCGTCCTCCAAATGGAAGTGTTTCAAAAACCGGAATTGGGGGGATCGACGTAATTTCTACTATTAAACAAGAGCTTGAAGAGGAAGTAATCAAGACAATTGTTAGAGAGTATGGTATAGTGAATGCCCAGGTTGTTTTTAGAGAAGTAATGACCATTGATGATTTGGTTGATATTTTAGCTAAGACTAGAGTATATGTTCCTTCTTTTGATGTTATTACTAAAGTAGATATGATTGAAAAAGAACAGTTACCTATAGTCAAAGAGATGTGTAACATGGATAAAATAATAGAAGTGGCTGCGCCTTTAGGTAAAGGTATTAAGGAATTAAAAGAACAAATTTATCATTCGTTGGATTTTATATCTATTTTTATGAAACCTCAGGGTGAAAAAGCAGATCTTAAAGAACCTCTGGTTGTTAGAAAGGGGACGACTATAGTTGAAATCTGTCAACATTTACATCGTGATTTTAAGCGTAAATTTCGTTATTCACAAGTATGGGGTCCTTCGGCAAAGTTTCCAGGTCAAACAGTAGGTTTAAACCATAAAGTCAAAGATCAAGATATTGTGAGTATTATTACCCACCGTTAGATTATTCTAGTCTTTTGATTAATTCAGCTTTTTTGCCTGAAGTTTTTAATCCTTTTTTCTTTAATTCAGCTTTTAATTCAGCCAATTTCATTGAATTGTAATTGTTTTTATTTTTCTTAGCTTTACTTGGTTTGGAAGTTTTTTTAGTTGTTGCTTTTTCGATTTTATTCTTTCTGAATAATCCGATAATTCGAGATGCTCCGCTTCCAATTCCGGATTTAACTGCTCCGGCTCCACGTCCGACTGCAGCTCCAGCACTTCCAATTGCAGATTTAGTTTTAGCTCCAGCACTTCCAATTGCAGATTTAGTTTTAGCTCCACCTGCTTTAATTCCACCACCAATTTTACTGCCAATACTGACTGAGTCATCTTTTACTTCAACTTTAGTCTTTGTTTCAGTTACTTTTTCAGCTACCTGTTTACTTCTATTTTTTGGAGTAAGTTTAAGTTGTGATCTTGGTTTAAAGACAATATTTGGTTTATCTGTGTCCTTAGCTTTATTTTCATTATATTCTTTACGGGCTGAATCCGTCGTAACTGATTCAGGTAATATATCTCCAAACCTTTCTTTGTATCTGTCTTCTAAACTCTTACCTTTTGAATCCATCATATGATCTAATCGTTTATGGATGTCTAGTAATGGTTTTTCACTTTTCTTTGCCCATTCTACAGCACCTGATGCAGCAGGCGTTGATACCGGTTCTGTAGAAACCATCACATTAGAGTCTGCTGTAACACCGATGGGTGCTATTTCAATAACAGGTTGTAGAGCAGGTATGGATTGAACAGCTACAGGGGCTGCCTGTACTGCAGGAATCAGTTGATTACCTACGGGTTGCAAAGCTGGTTGTGCTACATATGCCTGAGCTGCAGGTACTCCTACAGGCGCAGCCTGAACTGCAGGTACACCTACAGGTTCCAGAACTGGTTGCTTTTTTCTTGTTTTTTTCTTTCCGCCGAACCAAGCCATATTTTTTACCAATATTTTTTAACGATGTCTACCACTTTCTCAAAGAGACTAAAAAGTGTTGGAGAACTCTTTGCTCTTTTGTTTGAAGAACCATTTCCAAGTGTTATTTCAGACCCTTTATCATCTGGTGACATTTTACAGTATTTATAGTAATCAATTAAAAGCTTGTTTCACTCCAATTATTCTTGCCAACTAGTTTTTTTACTGCCTAATCTAAGTCTATTGTAAGCCTTTACGATGTCTCCTTTTGTAATAATTCCTATCAATTTTTTGTTGTCAGTTTTACTAACAACTGGTAAATGACTAATTTCTTTATAACTTAATGAATCCAATGCTTGGGCTAAGGTTTCTTGTCGAGTAATAGTAATCAAATCAGTTACACAATAATCTTTTACGGTTAAATGTCTTTCATGTTTAATTGCAGCCTCATGTATGTCTGACCAAGTTATTATTCCATATAATTCGCCATCATCATTTAGAACTGGTAAACTCATATGTCCGGTGTCTTCTATCATTTGTAGTGCAACTTCTAAAGGTTGTTCTGGTTTAATGGTCAAAACTTCTTCCGACATGGCATCTTTAACTTCTATCATTTGCATTAAATCTTGTCCAGCTCCCAAATCAATATTGATGCCTCTTCGAGCTAATTTGGAGGTGTAAAAAGAATGTTCCGAAATTGCATAACATACCGCATCAGCTACTACGCACGATAACATCAAAGGGAGTATTATTTCGTAAGTAGCCGTCATTTCAAACAAAAGCACAATTGCAGTCAAAGTTGCGCGTGTAGTTGCAGCTACGAAGGCAGCCATTCCGACTAATGCAAAAGCTCCAGGATGGCCTACAATGCCCATCTCATAAAGGACTAAACCTAATCCCGCACCAATTGCCGCACCAATAAACAAGCTAGGTGTAAATATACCTCCCGACCCCCCACTTCCAATTGATATGGATGTAGCTATTATTTTAAATGCCATTATAGATAATATAAAAATTAATAAATTAGTTATTCCTGAGCTAATATCTGTATTTTCTAGTAAAGTATCTCCAATTGTAAGCCCATCCGAATTTTCTGAATCTAATGATATTAAATCCGAAGTAACATCAAAACCATTTCCTAGTACTTGCGGAAAAGAAAGTGCAATTAGCCCGACACATAGCCCTCCTAAGCAGGTCCTTAATGGAACTGGTATTCCTTTAATTTTTTCAATATTATCTTCGACAAAATTCATCAATATTATGAAAAATGAAGCTGCTAAACCAATTATTAAACCCAGAATTATATAGAAAGGATACTCATTTGGGGAATTTAGAGTATATTGCGGTATTTTATCAAATGCAGCTACATCTCCTGTTAAACTTCGACCAACTGTGGTAGCTATTACTACAGCAACTACAATTGGAATAAATGATCTAGTTTTAAGTTCAACTAAGATTAATTCAATTGCAAATAGAACTCCACCCAAAGGCGCATTAAATGCTGCAGTAATTGCACTTGCAGCCCCACAGCCGATTATGGTTTTTGTTTCTTCTACAGTTCTTCCAGTTCGTTGTCCTATCTCAGATCCTATAGTTGAGGAAATAACAATCATTGGTCCAACACGCCCTAATGACATTCCAGTACCAATACTTGCAACCGAAG
>Ga0114993_10006609_pt1 | contig 10899 bp, 9 predicted proteins | sample ArcticOcean_MG_C_FD_87042 | JGI IMG/M metagenome (GOLD analysis project Ga0114993, IMG submission 87042) | Marine microbial communities from western Arctic Ocean - ArcticOcean_MG_CB2_150 | ecosystem: Environmental > Aquatic > Marine > Oceanic | place: Arctic Ocean: Canada Basin | collected...
AGGCTTTTAAAGCTGGATGTTAATTTTGAATAAACTATTTCCTGCAATCGTAAAAGCAAAATGGTGGGATTTAATCAATAAGTGGAGAAACGGTGCGGGAAATCCGATAAATTTGAGGGGGATTTGTAAACTCTAGGTCTAAAAAGAGACGGTTCTATTTATCTTAACGCCCAAGAAAAACTGGGGACATCATCAAAGCAAAAAAAATAGGATTCTGGGGTTGTACAGCACTGGTTGTAGGGAACATGATCGGTTCAGGAATCTTTATGTTGCCTGCCGCACTCGCAGCTTTCGGGGGGATAAGTATCGTGGGATGGATTTGCGCTTCTTTAGGCGCCGTTTTATTGGCAATGGTTTTTGGGTATCTGGGTAAGCTTGTCCCCAATGCCAATGGTGGACCCTTTGCCTACACAAAGTTGGGCATGGGCGACTTCTCTGCTTATTTGGTGGCGTGGGGATATTGGGTTTCTATTTGGTGCGCAAACGCTGCGATTACCGTGGCGGTAGTGGGTTATCTATCTGTGTTTTTCCCTGTCTTGGGAGAATCTGCTCTAGCTGCTATCTCTACAGGCTTGGCGATTATTTGGTTCTTTACTTGGATTAATTCTAAGGAAATTAAAACGGTTGCTCTAGTCCAAATCATAACTACCATTCTTAAAGTCGCGCCCATTGTACTTATCGGGATTTGGGGAATGTTCTATCTTCAATTGGAAAACTTCACCCCCTTCAATCTTACTGTAAAAAGTGATTTGTCTGTGATTACAACGACAACCGTCCTGACGTTTTTTGCGTTTTTAGGAATGGAGAGTGCCACCATCCCGAGTGGCAGTGTTCAAGATTCTGCTAGTACCGTCAAAAAAGCTACGATTTTCGGGACAATAGCCACCGTATTTATTTACATTATCAGCTCAGTATCAATTATGGGTGTTATCCCCGCTGAAGTACTTGCTCAATCGAGTGCACCTTTTGCAGATGTCGCGGAGATCTTTTGGGGAGGAGCAGCCAAGTATATCGTGGCAGCAGGCGCTGTTATCGCCACCATGGGAGCTCTAAACGGCTGGATCCTAATGCAGGGCGCTATCCCTATGGCTGCAGCTCAAGCGGGATTGTTTCCGAAGATCTTCGGGAAGGTAAATAAATCTCATTCTCCGATTTATGGAATTGTCATCTCGAGTTTTATTGTGTCCGTTTTTATGCTTTTCAACTACTCGAATAGTCTCGTTGAAACATTCTCCTACATGATGCAATTGACTACCCTGGCTGTAACGATTCCATTCCTTTTTTCAATCACAAGCTTCGTCATCATTCTGAAGAGATCTCATTCACGATATTACCAGAAGCTTACGGTGGCAATTTGTGCGTTTGCCTTTACGGTTTGGATTATGGTAGGATGCGGATCGGAAGTGCTAATTTCGGGGTTGAGTTTGTTTTTACTAGGAATACCATTCTACTTTTGGATTACAAGAGAAAAAGCTGAATAACATGGAGAAGTTTTTTGTAGACCCAGATATTACACAAGCAGAAACCCTGCCTCCTATATTTTATAAAAGTCAGGAGATCTTTGATAAGTTAAAGGAGACGGTTTTTTTGAAAACATGGCAATGGATTGGAGATTCTGCGAGTACCGTACCACTCGATGAGACGGTTCACCCCTTCGTGATGTTGCCGGATTTTTTAAACGAGCCCTTACTCCTCGTGCGAGATAAGAAAAGTGAAGTAAAATGCCTGAGCAACGTATGTACACACCGTGGAAATCTCGTGGCTACTAACCCAGGTAAAGCGAAGGGGTTAACATGCATGTATCACGGGCGACAATTCGATTTGGCAGGGAATTTTAAACACATGCCCGAGTTCTCTCAGGCAAAGAACTTCCCCAGACCATGTGAGGGGTTGCGTGAGTTCTCGATAAAAGATATGTGTGGACATTTGTTCGTCTCTCTGGATCCCTCTTTCGACTTCTCGGAAGTTCTCGACAAGATGAACGAGCGCATCGGGCATCTTCCTTTAGAATCGTTCAAACGAAACGACGTACTCAGCAAAGAATACATCGTAAACTGCCATTGGGCCCTCTATTGTGACAACTACTTGGAAGGTTTCCACATCCCGTTCGTGCACGCAGATCTCAACAGTGTTCTAGACTACGGGAACTATAAAACCGAGCTCTACCCCCACATGAACTTGCAGATAGGATACACAGAAGGTGGAACAGAGATATTCGATATGCCAGAAGGTCATCCAGATCACGGAAAGGAAGTCGCAGCGTATTACTATTGGGTTTTCCCCAACATGATGTTCAACTTCTACCCTTGGGGACTCTCTATTAACATCGTTAAGCCTTTAAGTTTAAATAAAACCAAGGTGAGTTTTATCACCTACGTTTACGACGAGACGAAGCTCGATTTGGGAGCTGGATCTCTTTTAGATAAAGTAGAGAGGGAGGATGAATTCGTTGTGGAAAGTGTACATCAAGGTCTCCAATCGAGGTTCTATCCCTCTGGCCGCTTCTCCCCTACTAAGGAACAAGGCGTTCACCATTTCCATGGTTTGCTGGCTAAGTATGTGAATGAATAGCTAAGCAGAGCTATACGTGGTAAAAATAATTGACAACAAGAATGCAATGAAACACACATATAAAATAGAAGGAATGACTTGCAACAGTTGCAAAGCTTCCGTAGAGAAATATTTAAACGACCTGCCACACATATCTCATGTTTCTATTGATCTTGAAAAAGGAGAAGCAGAAGTTACAATGGATAAATATATAGCATCTGATAAGCTGCAAAATGCATTGCCAGAAAAATATACCGTGTCAGAAAAGGACGGTGGGAAAGTTAGTGCCTCTTCTAACTCATCGACGATGAATTCAGAGAAAACTAAACTACAGCAATTAAAACCGCTATTACTGATCCTGTTTTATATCACATCAGCAGGTGTATTGCTTCAATACAAGGACTGGTCTTGGAGCGAATTTATGCTTGATTTCATGGGGCTCTTTTACATCGTATTTGGCTTCTTTAAAATGTTGGATTTAAAAGGATTTCCTGAATCTTTTAAAATGTACGACCCTCTGGCCAAGCGTCTCCCCATCTATGGATGGATTTATCCATTTATAGAAACTGCTTTAGGGATCATGTTCTTAATGCGTTTTGAAGTAAACATCGCTTTAATCATGACACTTGTTGTTTTAGGAATTACAACAGTCGGAGTCACAAAAACTTTGTTGGATAAAAAATCTATTCGCTGTGCTTGTCTAGGTACAGCTTTAAAATTACCGATGACGGAAGCTACTTTGATTGAAAACACCATTATGATTGCAATGGCAGCACTGATGCTGTTCGAAGTCTTTTAAATAGGTCATGAAATCCATACACCTGAATCAGGATAGAGAGGATTAGAGAGAAGACAATAGATTTTTGGGAGATTACTTGAATCATTAAATCTATCTCAGTAAAATTGGTACCTGGACTTATTTTTGGCCCAAAAAATATGATGTATAAGTAGATCAGAAGCACGATGCAAAACAACATATATCCTAGAGCGTATCTATTGCTCATTAAATTCGAATGATACACGGTTAGACTGTGTAGGATACTTAAAATAAATAGCACTAGAAAAGCATAATTTGCAAAGAAGACGTGAGCGCCGAAATGCAAATCGTATGGAACGAACCCTACACCTGCAAATAGAACACCCGCAACGAGCCCCACAGGCTGTGTTAAGCGCGCTAACACAATTGACTTCTCGGAATCCCCTGTGGCTTTAAAGAAGTCTTTAAACCTCATGTAAAACAGAACGAGAGTAGCACCAACTAAGACCAAACTTCCATTAAAAATGATTGATGAGGCGGTGTTTATTTCACCCGATCTTGTCTCCAATCCACCTAGACCACTCAAAAAATTGTGGGTCAAAGAATACATGTCTGATTTGAAGTTAATGTGTTCTATTTCAGAGCCAGGAAATAAAAAAGCCGCCAGCAGGAAGCAGAGAATAAATATCGCTATCGAGATAATGGGAAATCTAACTAGTCCGAAATAAATTCTCGTATTGATCATTGGGTAAAAGTATTAGAAGGAGAGTAGACCTACACCGGCACAATCCGATAAATCTTCCCGGGCTCTTCCACTCCGAAATAAATATAGCCATCCGCACACTGTTCAATGCTTCTCATTCTTCCAATATCTGGGAAGAGTTTTTCTTCTTTGATCAATTGGTCGTTTTCATCAAAGACATCTCGATGTAGATAGTTATACTTCAAAGATCCGGAAAGAATATTTCCTTCCCAAGCTGGATATTTATCACTCGTCACGATTTCCATTCCACAGGTAGCAATAGATGGAACCCAATAACGAATAGGCTGTTCCATGCCTTCTTGATGAGTCAAATCCGTAATCTTAGTTCCTATATAATTAATCCCATAGGTTATTACTGGCCAGCCATAATTTTTCCCTGATTCTACTAGATTCACTTCATCTCCACCTCTAGGACCGTGTTCGTTATCGTAGATTTTATTTGTGACAGGATTATAGCATAGTCCTTGTGGATTTCTATGTCCATAAGAATAGATAGATTTGTTTGCATTAGGTGTATTGTAAAAAGGATTGTCAATAGGCACTGTTCCATCATCATTGAGACGATGGATTTTGCCCAGATCATTGTCCAGAAATTGAGGGTAGTCGTCCCGTCTCCCTCTCTCACCTATTGCTACAAATAAAAAGCCATCCTTATCAAAAATCATTCTACAGCCATAGTGATGATTTGTATTCAGATAAGGTTCTGCTACAAAAACATCCGTGCCATTTATAACCGCATTATTTTCTAATATTCCAGAAAAAACAGCAGTTGTAGCGAAATCATCGTCGTCGGGTTTGGGTTTAGAATAGGAAAGGTATATGCGTTGGTTACTGTCAAAATCTGGGTGCAATATGATATCCATCAACCCACCTTGACCTTTATATTTCACTGATGGCAATCCCGTTATCTCTTGAATGACATCACCTTGTTTGGCAAAAAGCTTCCCAGATTTATCTGTATAGAATAATCTACCATCATTACTCTGTGTAATCGCCCAAGGCGAATCTGCATTTTCTGCCACCAATTCCAATTTCAACCGCATTCCTTCGGATACAAAAATCACATCGTCATTATTGCCAGCATTGAATTCCTCTGATTTTTTATCCTCTATCGCTGCCAAAATATAATCTACCAATTCATACACTTTCTGATCTGAAATGACTTCTCCAAAAGCTGGCATCCCATCATTTTCCGATCCATCTCTCACCACATCAAACATCTCATTTCTAGTGCTGCCATAAACCCAATTCTCTCTATTCACGAACTCCTTAACTTGCTTACCATGACACGACGCACAGTGGTTTCCGTAGTATTTTTCTGCATCACCTATGTTTTCTTGGTAGACTTTTTCCTTTTTTATAGTTAAAGGAATAAGCGTGCATTTATTACATGTAAAAGCAACTCCTAGTAATAGGACAATAGCGATGGAGACGGATATAATTTTTTTCAAGCTGGAGGCTGTTTTAATTTCTAAAAATACAGAAGCATCTAGTAATATAGATGTTTATATTAAAATGAAGTTAGATCTTAGACAGGACGAATCAATTCCTAAAATCATCTTTACTCACAAGTCATTCAGAGCCTTCATAGCTGCTGTTTCATCTCCAAAAATTTGTGTCATCCAGATCTTTCCATCTGAATCGAAATCCCATGATTCATAGTAGGACAGCGTTACAGATTTGCGTTCAGTACTATCTGTTGCAGGACGCACAAGGTCCCAATCGAAATAAACGCGCACGGAACCATCCGGCTCCTTGGTGTCCATCTTTACACCTGGCAACAGCTGTAGGTCCGTTGTTACTAGGTCAAAGTCGTATGTCGCCCAGGCTGCCTCCCATCCCTTCATCTTATCGTCAAGGGTGGCGGGTTTAATCTTTCCAAATGTAGTCGGACGCCATTGTGCGCTGTCAGCAAAATGAGATCGAACACCTTCGATATTTTCATTGTCGAAATCTCGTATAAGGGCCATCGCCGTCTCAGAATTCTTTTCAAACAGGGCATCGGCTTTACCCACACTTACGTCATCGGAAGGGGGTGTACAGGCTAACATTAGTAAGACCGGCAATAGAAAAAAGTTAGAATTCATGTTAATTTGATTTTTATAGTTGAATAAGAACGAATTTAAGTCCTGACTAAATACTAACCATAAATATTTGTCAGCAATTAAGTAAGAGACACAATTTCATTGAAAGATGGTGGAGAAGCGGGGCGGGAAATCCGATAAGTTTGGGGAGGATTTGGAGGTGTTACATAAACCTCCAGTATAATCATCCAACAAATCTCAACAACTCCTACCCTATTTGTTTATCCATTTCTCCCGCATCCCAAAGAACAAATAGATAAATTAAAAGACCATAACGGAAATACATTAGGTAAAATAAATCCAAATAATAAGAGAATATTCTAAATATCGAACTATCTTTGATACTATCAAATGATACTATCATGGATCCTCCTTACGAAATTACTCCTACCATTCTAAAGCTAATAAATCAGGTTTCTAAAAAGCTTGGAGAAGTCAACGCTAACTTTTTAGATAAGCCTTCTCCACAACTAAGAAAACAAAATAAAATTAAGACAATTCATTCCTCTTTAAGTATAGAGGGAAACACATTGACCGAAGAACAAATAACTGCATTAATAGAAAAAAAAAGAGTAATTGGACCTAAAAAGGATATTGAAGAAGTCATCAACGCTATATCTATCTATAAGCAACTCGACTCCTTCGATCCCTACTCTATAAATTCTTTTCTTAATGCTCACAAAATCTTAATGAAAGGGTCAGTGAAGGACGCCGGCCTATTTCGTACACAAGAGGTCGGAATAGTAAAGGGTAAAAAAGTACAACACTTAGCCCCGCCGTTTTCAAATGTACCTGGGTTAATGAGTGACTTATTCAAATACTTAAAGAACCCCGATGAATTATGCCTAATAAAAAGTTGTGTATTTCATTATGAAATGGAATTTATCCACCCTTTTCTAGATGGGAATGGACGAATGGGTCGGCTTTGGCAAACATTAATTCTTAAAGAAGAATATACTGTATTTGAATTCCTGCCCTTTGAAACTTTAATTAGTCAAACACAAGATGAATATTACAAGGCGTTATCATTGAGTGATAAAACAGGAAAATCAACAGTCTTCATTGAATATATGTTAGGAGTAATTAACGAATCACTTGAGGACATGCTATCCTTTAACAACCGAACATTAACTGACATTGAACGAATAGAGTATTTCACAGTACAAGGAAAACAAAAATTTGGTAGAAAAGACTATATGGATATTTTTAAAAACATTTCTTCCTCTACGGCAAGTCGAGATTTAAAAAAAGGAATCGAACTAAATTTAATCGAAAAGCAAGGAGATAAAAATAAAACGGTTTATATAATCAAAAATTAAACTTTGCCTAACAAGGTATATGAAATCATAGCGATGTAGTGGTTTTCGCAGCCTCTTATCTCCTTGCAAGTCCGCCAATCCACAGGATTGGCTAAGCGGTAAACCTTTTAGTATATTGCTTCTAAAACGCTACGATTCATATACAGGCGTTGGCAGTAATATGTGAAAATGACCGAGAAAGATACATTTGAAATAATTAAAGAAAGTATCCTTTCAATTCAGAAAAGAAAAACTTCTTGGTGGAGAAGCGGGGCGGGAAATCCGATACGTTTGAGGGGGAATTAGAGTGGTTTGAAAGCACTTAACCGCTAAATTTATAGAATGAAAACACTACTAATCATATTACTTTGCTTGCCAATGATTGGATTTGGGCAACAAACAATGATACCTGATGCTAACTTTGAACAACGACTAATTAGCTTTGGGTATGATAATATCTTGGATGGAACTGTCCTTACTGCTGCTATAGATACTGTGACACATCTTGAGGTAAGCTATTATGGTATATCGGATTTAACTGGAATAGAAGATTTTACTGATTTAACAGAATTGTTTTGTGCCTATAATGGACTCACAAGTATTGATGTAAGTCAAAATAATGCTTTAATTTTTTTGAATTTGACGGGCAATCAATTAACAAGTATTGATGTAAGTCAAAATAATGCTTTAACTCAGTTGTGGTGTGATGATAATCAACTTACAAGTATTGATGTAAGTCAAAATAATGCTTTAACTTTTTTGAGATGTGATTGGAATCAACTCACAATCCTTAATGTGAGTCAAAATACTGATTTAACTTATTTATATTGTGGTTGGAATCAACTCACCAGCCTTAATGTAAGTCAAAGTACTAATTTAACTGATTTGAATTGTAATGATAACCAACTCACAAGCCTTGATATAAGAAATGGTAATAATACTAATATGGGGTCGATCCAAACTGCAAATAATCTAAATCTTACTTGTATAAATGTAGATGATTTTCAATTTTCTATTATTAATTGGACTAACCCTTTTTGGTTTGGATTTGACTCACAACATTACTTTAGTAATAATTGTAGCGCAACAGCTATTGAAGAACACTCTATAAACAAAAAATTAATTAAAGTAACAGATATATTAGGAAGAAAAACTCCTTACAGAAGCAACACACCACTCTTTTACAACTACGATGATGGTACAGTTGAGAAGAAAATAATTATTGAATAAATAAAAACTATGAAGTGTAAGGAATTACTTCACACGTTTTTTGTAGGCAGCTTAGGGAAAAATATTCCGATAAAATAAAACCAGCCAATAAAGAACCAAGCTGATAAAAACATAACTAGCCTAACAACTGTTACAGGCAAATCTAACTTATGAGCTAAACCACCACAGAAACCAAGTATTACTTTATCATCAGAACTACGGTAAAGACCATCGTACTCATTCTTCTTAACTTTATTTTTCTCTACAGAATTCCCGCACTTTATACAAGCTATTTGGTTGACATTTACTGACACCCCACAAGAGTTGCAGTATTTGTCACCCAGTCTAGGGTCACAACCACATTTAAGACAAACGACAGCATTATTATCGACTTCAGAACTACAGTTTTTACAAAACATGGCTTTTGTACATTTAAAATTAAGTTGATCCTTTAATGCTCATTACATTACAAGCAATATTGAAAAGGATAATTAATGCAATATAGATGTATATACCTTGTACGTCTTCATAACTTTTGTCCAACTTAGGCTGACGACTTACAGGGGTAGGTATGTTGATTTATACGATATTCGGAATAGCAGAAAGTGCTACTAAAATAAGGGTACTACTTTTTTGAAGTATTATTGGATTAGCATATTCTTCTTGGGCAATTGGACGATTCTTTGATAAAACCAAAAAAGTAAACTATTTGAAAGGGCTTTTATCTTATCTGTTGGGTAGTCTAACTTTCTGGATTGTTGCAGCAATTTTAGGGATTGGAATTGATTTGATACAAAAATTGTAGTGAATTAGAGCTATAAAGTTTCAAAGACAGTTGTGAAAAATCAAACCTATTCGCAAGAACTCCCATAAGCGGCCAAGAATAATAATAAGTCATTAGTCGCTACAATACCATTTCCATCTAAGTCCGATGGACAATTATCTATAGCTGGAAACTCACAGCTACCGTCATCAGCAGTTGCTTCAGAATGAAAATTAGAAGCGGTGTTGTATGTACATCCATATATCTCTTGATTGTCACAAATTCCATCTCCATCATAATCATCAGTACAATCTCCTCCACATACATTTACTGCGTCTAACTGGTTACCATTACAGTCACAATAACCCAATGGGATACCTGATCCGCCACATACGCCACATTCATCAATTAAAGCAGTTCCTCCCCAAATTTCATTACAATCTTGAGTGCAGTCGTTACTAGTATCGTCGTCACAAATATCACACTCATCCATTACTGCATTTCCACCACATACTCCTTCACAATCAACTATAGTATTACCCCCACAAACACCAGCACAATCGGCATAAATACAAGACCCATCATCTTCTATAGCATCAGGATTGTAGTTGCATGAAGCGGGATCAGTGCAATAACTTGGACAGTTTTGTTCGGGAGTATCTGTGCTCCATGTAGCTCCATTTAATTCTCCATCATTACCATTTTCTGTTTTATCATAAACTAGTGGACCACATCCGTTTTCGAAATTCCAATAACTAACTAAACCAGCTTCATTGCCTGTTGGCGGACAGTTCATGTAATCTTGGATGTCATCTTGGCTTAGTACAGTGTTCCATATTTGTATATTGTCTAAGCTACCATGTAAAGCTTGTGAGCTCTGAAAAGTACCACCATAAGAATCTTGCTCTTGCCCAAGTACTAAATAACCACTAGACGAAAGAGTTAAGTTCTGCTGATAAGTCGCCTGTGTTTGAAGTGTACCATTTCTATAGAAAAACACTTCCCCATTTGATGAATCCCAAGTTATAGTTACATAATCCCAAATATTTGTAGAATGGGGAGCCGAAAGAGTTAATGGAAGATGTCCTGCTAAATAAAATTTCAAACCAGTACTTATATACATTAATACACATTCATTGTCTGTAGATGTTGAAGCATATGAGAAAACTGTCTGCTGATCACTTGAATCAGAAAATTTTTCCCAAAAAGAGATAGTAAATTCTGATTGAGGGAAATTATTTATTGTTCCAAAGTCAACAAAATCATTATAAAAATTCATTGAATAATCATACCCAAGGTCAGCATACACACAAGAACCATCATCTTCTATTGCGTCTAAACTGTAGTTACAAGCATAACTGTCAATACATCCACTTGGGTTAGTTGAATACATATAAGGCACATAAATAATCTGGGTCTCATCACAAATATTCCAATCCCAATAGCCAGCAAGTGTGTTGCTTGGTTGAAAGTTG
>Ga0114993_10006610_pt1 | contig 10898 bp, 6 predicted proteins | sample ArcticOcean_MG_C_FD_87042 | JGI IMG/M metagenome (GOLD analysis project Ga0114993, IMG submission 87042) | Marine microbial communities from western Arctic Ocean - ArcticOcean_MG_CB2_150 | ecosystem: Environmental > Aquatic > Marine > Oceanic | place: Arctic Ocean: Canada Basin | collected...
GCCAGCATCTACTCGATGGAGCCAGCCGGTGTGGTTTTGCCGAAGTCCGTCGAGGACGTTCAGGCGATCATGGAGATCTGCAACCGGAACGGCGTGAAGGTGCTGAGCCGCGGCGGCGGCACCGGGCTTTCTGGACAAACGGTGCAAGAAGGTGCGGTCGTCATCGACTACACCAAGTACATGCATGATCTGATCGAGATCAACGCCGAGGAGCAGTGGGTCCGCACCCAGCCCGGCGTCACGCTCACGGAGCTGAACCGGCAACTGCGCCCCCACGGCCTGATGTTCACGCCTGACCCGAGCACGGCAAGCCGGGCGACGGTGGGCGGAGCGATGGGCAACAACTCCTGCGGCGCGCACTCGATCATCTACGGAAAGACCGTGGACCATGTGCTGGGTCAGGATGTTGTCCTTTCAGACGGCAGCATCGCCAATTTTGAAAACGTTTCCGGCGCTGCGCTCGAGGCCAAACTACGGACCGGTGGTCTTGAGGGCGATATCTATCGCGCCGTCCGTGACGTTGCGGCACGCGCAGCGCCGCTCGTTGAGGCTAATTTCCCGAAGGTGCTCAGAAGAGTAGGCGGCTACAACCTTGATCTTGTAAACGACCCTGATGGCCTTAACCTAGCGCAGCTGATGGTTGGTTCTGAGGGCACGCTGGCGGCGGTCACAGCCGCCCGGCTGAATCTCGTCAAAATTCCCGAGTTTTCCGGGCTAGCCATCCTGCACTTCAAGGGTCTGGACGAGGCGATGGAGGCCACCGTCGCCACGCTTGAGCACGATCCGTCTGCGGTCGAGCACATCGGCGCGATCATCATCACGCAGGCCCGCCGCCACATCAGCTTCTCCCGAAATCTCGGCTTCCTTCAGGGTGAACCGACCGACATCCTCGTGGTCGAGTTCAACGGGGGTTCCCAGGAGGAGATCGCCGATAAGTTCGACAAGCTCGAACAGGACATGAACCGGAAAGAACTCAGCTTCGCCATGACACGGCTGCACACGGCTGCCGAACAGGCTCAGGTGTGGTCCATGCGCGAGAACGGGCTCGGGCTGATGAACAACGTGGAGGGCAGCGCCAAGCCGCTCCCGTTCGTGGAAGACACCGCCGTCGCACCCGAAAAGTTGCCCGAATACGTGCGGAGATTTCAGCAGATCATCAAGAATTCCGGCACCGAAGCCGGGTATTACGGCCATGCCTCGGTTGGCTGTATGCACATCCGACCGTTGATAGACATCAAGACCCGTGAGGGCATGGAGCGGCTCTACAAGATCAGCGACGAGGTGTCCGATCTCCTGAAGGAGTTCGGCGGCTCGATGACCGGCGAGCACGGCGATGGGATCGTCCGCGGTTTCTGGACCGAGAAGATGTTTGGTTCGGAACTGGTCGAGAACTTCCGCGAGGTGAAGCGGGCGTTCGACCCGAACACGATCATGAACCCGGGGAAGATTTTCGATACGCCCCACATTCTGGACAACCTGCGGTTTGGCGATGAGTACCAATCGCTCGAAATCGAGACGCGCCTGGACTTCACCAAGGAGGGCGGGTTTGCCGGTGCCATCGAGATGTGCAACGGCGTCGGCGCCTGTCGCAAGCTCAACATGGGCGCTATGTGTCCCTCGTACATGGCGACCCGCGAGGAGGAGCACACGACGCGCGGCCGGGCCAACATCCTTCGGGCGGCGATCTCCGGCAAGTTCCCGGTCGATCAGCTCACCTCCCAGCGTACGTTCGAGGTGCTGGACCTGTGCCTGGAGTGCAAGTCATGTAAGGCGGAATGTCCCTCGAACGTGGACATGGCCAAGATCAAGTACGAGTTTCTGCACCAGTACTACAAGACGCACAAGGTGCCGCTGCGCTCGAAGATGGTCGCCGATATCCACAAGACAAACGCACGGATGGCGCCGATCGCCCCGATAGCGAACGCCATAACGCAGAGCGCGCCGATGCGCTGGGCGCTGGACAAGCTGGTGGGCTTTTCGTCAGACCGGCCCGCGCCGCCGGTGGTGCGAAACACCTTCCAGAAGTGGTTCGACAAGCGGAAAGCGCCGACCGGCACGTTCCCTCGCGGCCAGATCGTGCTGTTCCACGACACCTTCATGAACTTCAACTACCCGTCGATCGGCGTCGCCGCCACGGACCTGCTGGAGGCGCTCGGCTTCGAGGTCATCATTCTCAAGGACCGCAAGTGCTGCGGTCGCCCGATGATCTCAAAGGGACTGCTGGACAAGGCGGGCGAAAACGCACGCTACAACGTCGATCTCCTGTACGAGTACGTTCAGCGTGGGATCAAGATCGCCGGTTGTGAGTCGTCGTGCGTGATGACGATCAAAGACGAGTACCCGGATCTTCTTGGCGGGGATGAAAAGGCGCGAGCAGTCGCGTATAGCACTGTGATGCTTGAGGAAATCATCGCCGAATGTCTGGGCGACGATGGGCCGCAGCTTGAGTTCACGGACCTTTCAAAGAAGGTTCAGTTCCTGGGGCACTGCCACCAGCGGGCGCTCACCAGCCTCACTTCCAGCATCAAGGCGCTCAACCTGCCGCCGAACTTCGAGGTGATCGATATCCCGGCCGGTTGCTGCGGCATGGCGGGGTCTTTCGGATACGAGAAGGAGCACGTCGAAGTGTCGATGGCGGCGGGCGAAGAGCGTTTCTTCCCGCATGTCCGGAACAACCCGGACGCCGAGGTTTGTGTCACCGGCATCTCCTGCCGCGAACAGACGACCTTCGGAACGGGTCGCACCGCACGTCACCTCGTGGAAGTGCTGGCGGACGCGCTGAAGAAGTAGGGCGGGAGGGTCGAGATACGCGCTTGGCCCCAGGTATGGATTGCGATCCGCACTTGCACCCCTCACCCTGCGCCCTCTCCCGACCGGGAGAGGGCGATTTGGTTGTGATGGCTCACCCGGGCTGCGCCTCGTCAACCCGTAGGGGCGTGTTGCCGGGATACTGGCCTCAACCTTGTGTCGCGTCTACGATTCGGCGACTTTGAGAGATGATCTGATACATACCGATTGGGGGGTCCGCGTAGTTGGAGATCATACGGTTGCTTGATGGGCAGTGATTCCTGAATACGGCAGTCGAACCGTCGCGTCTCTGGGTATCCCAGGTGGTTACCCGGTGAGCGAGGTCGCCGAGACCCCGATGGATGCGCCCGAGCAGTCAGAATCAGGCGACCGGTCCGTTAAACCGTTCGAGCTGTTCTTTGACCTGGTATTTGTATTCGCGTTCACCCAGGTCACCCAGCTTCTTGCAAGCGATCCAACCTGGGAGGGCCTTGGACGGGGCGTCCTGCTCATCGCCTCCCTGTGGATAGCCTGGCAGTCATACGCATGGCTTGGCACGGCGATCGATCTCGACGAGGGCGCTGTACGGTTGGCGATGCTAGCCGTGATGGGAGCGATGTTGGCGGGCGCGCTGGCGGTTCCGGGGGCGTTCGGTGACACCGCTATCTTATTTGCGGTGGCATACGCATTTGTGCGAATTCTTCAGTTGGTGCTGTTTGGCATCGCCGCCCGGGAAATATACGGCATGTTTCCTGCCATGCTGGTTCTGGCGCGTTCAACCGTCCTCACCTCCACAATTGTGATCGTAGGGGCGGTGTCTGGATGGGGCCCACTCGAAGCCTGGTGGGCGGGGGCGCTCCTGATTGAGTACGGTTGGATTCTCGTGATGAATCTGTCCGGATGGGCTGTCTCCCCGGGCCATTTCTCAGAGCGCCACGGACTGATATTCATAATCGCCCTTGGCGAAGCCGTGATCTCGATCGGTATCGGAGTATCCGGTCTGGCGATCGACGCGAAAGTGGTGATTCCGGCCATGCTCGGGCTCGGCGTCATCGTTGCGATGTGGTGGACCTACTTTGATGTCACCTCACTTTGTACTGAGCGTCACTTGAAGGCCATAACAGGAAGGCGCTAACAGGGCGTGGCAGGTGCTTGAAGGCGTGGACCAGGCCTTACACGGACGTGATGAACAGTCTGCACGCGGTTCTGGAACGGCCCGGGGGACGAGCAGGGGGAGCGGATGGGCGCAGCGGTGGTCGGTATGTCAGAGCTTAAGGTGCCTATCCGGATCCAGTGCGCCTACTACCCGAACTACCCGAACTACCCGATCGAGGATCCGGAAGAGGCTGTATGGCAACCGGCGTTGATGACCCTCCAGATCCCTGAAGAAATCATCGCCAACCTGTTCAAGCTTTACCATGACGAGTGGGACGATATGAATCAGTACACGGATCTGACTCAGCCGGTCTACTTTGGGCCTCGATTCCTCAACCTGAACGTGACCGAAGTTCCGACGCTTTAAGGCGATTGGGGCGGTCTACAGCGATCGTCGTACGGCCGGATAGCGATCCACCTCCCGGGCGGGGCAAGCGCCGCCCGGGAGGTGTTACTGAGGATCGGGGCAGCCCGTGCGGTCGCCGATTCCTGTGGCTCTCGAAGGATCGGCGTGGGCGGATACCGATCCGCTCCTACAAAGTCGTAGTCACATACACGACACTGGTTTGAAATGTGCGGCGTGTGTAGGATTCGGCCACTTTGTGATGATGATCTGGCATGGCGCACCCGGGAGGTATGCCTAATTGGAGATCGTGTTCTTGGATCACGCGTGGTCGCGTGATGTGACGAAAGTCGGTGGCAAGGGCGCTGGCCTCGGCCGATTGGCCGAGGGGTTTTCGGTACCTCCCGCATTTAACCTGACGGTGGATGCGTTCAGTCGCTGGGGCGAGTGCCGGCACGATTCCGGCGATCCACCTGCCGATATGATCGAGGCGGTCGCTAAGGCGTACACCACCCTGGGAACGCTGTGCGGGACCGACGACCCGGCCGTCGCCGTGCGCTCCTCCGCAGTGGACGAAGACGGCAGCGACAACTCGTTCGCCGGACAGCACGACACCTTTCTTAACGTGAAGGGTCAAGAAAGCGTCGCCCGTGCCATTGTTCGTTGCTGGGCCTCGTTGGACGGCGAGGTTGCAATGGACTATCGGCGTCAAAGCGGTCTCGCCGTTGATAACGCCGTCATGGCCGTCGTCGTTCAGCAGATGGTGCCGGCCGATATCGCGGGGGTGGCGTTCAGCGCGAACCCGATTACCGGCGATCTCAACCAGGTTGTCATCAACTCAAGCTGGGGACTTGGCGAAAGCGTCGTCAGCGGCACGGTTACGCCTGACACCTACACGATCAATAAATCGGACGAGAGCCTCGTCTCGACCCAGATCGCAAACAAGGCAAGGATGACGATCTCCAAAGGCGACGGTGCCGAAGAAGTGGACGTTCCCAGAATCATGCGGGAACAGCCTTCGATGTCTGACGGGCAGGCGCTCGATGTCGCCCGGCTCACCGCATCTCTGGAGAAAGCAGAAGGCCACCCGATTGATATCGAGTGGGCGTACTTCAAGGACAAGCTTTACCTGCTTCAGTGCAGGCCGATCACAACGCTCGGTTGAAATGACTCCGTAACCGGGCAGCTTGGCAGAGCTCCAAAAGATCACGAGTGTTACCCGACCCGGTATCACGTGACGGATCCCAGAGACCGAGGGAGGCGACCAGATGGCAGAATACCATTCGGAACCGACACTGATCCCGATCCCACCGGAGTTCCCGGTGACATGAGCGGACGCTGAAGACGAAAATTTACTGCTCGTACAAGATCGGCAGCACGCCCCTAACCCGGTTACGCCGCTGACCGGGTGGATCTGGGAGAAGCACGCCAGCATAGGGTGCGGCGTTGGCTTTGCCGCCGCTGGCCAGTCGATCACGATAGTGGCTCGACGTGTGAACTCTTACTACTACATGGCGGTCGTCCCGACGGTGCCGCTGGAGAAGATCGAGGAAGCCGGCCATCACGCTGAGGAGACCTTGAAGGGCGCTATCCCGACGTTTGCCAATCGGTGGGAAGAAGAGTGGCTTCCGAAACTCAAGGGCTATCACGACACGTGGAACAAATTTGACCTGAGAGGCGCTACCACTCAGGAGTTGCTCGATCACATCGAGTGGTCGCTGGGCAGGTACGAGCGTCTATGGGACATCCACTTTGAGATTGCAGTGCCGTTCCTCGTCGCGCCGAGCATGTTCCAAAATCTGTATCAAGACGTATTCGGAGAGTCTGAGGCGCTCCAGTCATACAAACTTCTACAGGGGATCGAAAACGCCAGCATCATAGCCGGACGTGAGTTGTGGGCCGTTGCCCAGACGGCGTCAGATGACGGGCTGCGGTCGCTTATCCTCGAAACCCCGACTTCGGAACTCGTATCCGCGCTAGAGTCATCCGATTCGGGAGCCGAGTTCCTCGGCCGCCTACGATCCTATCTGGACATTTATGGCAAGCGTTCAGACACGATCGTCGAAGACCCGACAATTGCCATCAACAACCTGAAGGCCTATCTGGCGGATGGTGCCGAAGACCCCTCGCTTCACTGGAACCAACTCGTCGCTGAGCGAGAGCAGTATGTTGCCGACGCCAGAGAAAAACTCGCCGACTATCCAGAAGGGGTACGGACGCAGTTTGAGATGTTGTTGGCGACGGGCCAGGATGGCCAACGCATCCAGGAAGATTACAACTGGTGGATAGACCAGATGGGAACCCACCAGGTTCGCCAGGTGTACCTGGAGTTCGGTAACCGGCTTGCGGCCGCCGGGACGATCACCGAGCGTGACGACGTTTTTTACCTGACGGGCGATGAGATTACGGACTCGATCGTCGCCTCATCCCCGAACAATTTTGGGAGAGCTGTAGCTGAGCGCAAGGCTGAGATGGAACGCTGGAGCAAGGTGCATCCCGCCCCGATGATCGGAGCGGACTATGGCCCGCCGCCGGCGCCGGATCCTGAGCGGCCCGATGTCATCAAGGGAAACCCGGGGTCGCCGGGAACGATAACGGGCACGGCGCGCGTAATAATCAAGCTCGCCGAGGCAGGACGCCTCAGTAAGGGCGAGATCCTGGTGACGGCGACGACCGCCCCGCCGTGGACGCCTTTGTTTGCGACCGCGGGAGGCATCGTGACGGACACCGGCGGGCCGCTCAGTCACTGCGCCATCGTCGCCCGTGAGTACGGACTACCGGCGGTTGTCGGCACCGGCATGGCGACGGCGGTCATAAAGGACGGTCAGCAGATCGAGGTGAACGGCGATACCGGTGAAGTACGCGTGCTTTAGGATCACGGCGAAAGAGAATCAAGTGGGCCGACACAGGTGACCTAACCGCTTCGGCATTGGGGGGGACTCGGAAATTGGCAGAACATCACCCGGAATCGATGCTCATTCCGATCCCGCCGGAATTTCCTGTTACCTGGGAGGATCCCGGCGACGAACACCTTCCGCTAATGCGGGACCGGCAGCACTCGCCCAACCCGGTGACGCCGCTCACCGCCTCTTTGCACAAGAAGTATTTTGCCGCCGGTAGCACAAAGGGATTCGAGCGGGCCGGCCAGCCCCTCGGTTGGCACGTGCGTCGGATCAACACGTACTACTACGTTGCCATCGTCCCGACGATTCCGCCCGAGCAGATGGAGGCAGCGGGTGCGCACGCCGAAGCCACCCTCAAGACCTTGCTCGAAACATTTGTCGACCGCTGGGACAACGAGTGGGTGCCGGAGATTCAGGGCTACCACGCGATCTGGGATGGGTTTGATCTGAAAGGCTCGTCCAACTCCGATCTTTTCGAGCACATGGAGTGGTCGTTAAAGACGTGGGAACGGTTCTGGGACATTCACATGGAGGTCACGATCGCATACGTTGTGGCCCCGAGCATGTTCCACGATCTGTACGTAGATCTGTTTGGTGGCGACCTTGACCTTGAGGCGTACAAGCTGCTCCAGGGGATCGACAATACGAGTCTCGTGGCTGGACGCGCTCTCTGGGCGCTCAGCCAGAAGGCGAAGGCTGATTCCGAAGTGGCGAAGCTCATTCTTGAGACGGACGCATCCCAGGTCATGTCGGCTCTTGGAAACACTGACGCCGGCCGTGCGCTTATTTCGGAGATAGACACATTCCTGGAGGACTACGGGAAGCGCTCAGATACGGTTATCGAGATGGCCGACCCGAGCTGGCTGGAAGAGCCAAAAACGGCGATAGAGCTGCTCAAGAACTACATGGGAGACTCCGCAGAAGACCCGGATATCCGTTGGCATGAGCTTGTTGCGGAACGGGAACGGCTTGTCACCGAGGCACGAGAGAAACTTGCGTCGTACCCGGACCCGGTGAAGCAGCAGTTCGAGATGTTGCTGCCCATAGGTCAACAAGGACACCGCATCCAGGAAGACCACAACTGGTGGCTGGACCAGAACGGGCTGCATTGTGTCCGCAGGCTGTTTGTTGAGATCGGAAACCGTTTCGCCGCGGCCGGGGTGATCGCTGACCGATCTGACATCTTCTACCTGACGGTTGAAGAGATTCAGGCAGAAGCCGAGGCCGGAATCACGACCGATCGCAAGGCTAAGGTTTCGGCCGAGAAGGCCAACATGGAGCGCTGGGGCGGAGTCGCCGCGCCGCCATGGGTGGGTACGGACTACGGGCCGGCGCCGAACAATCCGGTCGGCGCCGCCATCGGCAAGTTCTTCGGTAACCCGCCGCGTCCGCCGTCCGAGGAGCACCCGGATTTGCTGGGTGGAACTCCGGGATCGCCGGGGAAGATACGTGGGATCGCCCGCGTCATCATCAACCTGGAGGATGCCGGGAAACTCAGCGAGGGCGAGATTCTCGTTACGGCGACAACCTCGCCGCCGTGGACGCCGTTGTTTGCTACCGCAGGGGGGATCGTGACCGACACCGGAGGGGCGCTCAGTCACTGCGCCATAGTCGCCCGGGAGTACGCCATTCCGGCGGTTGTGGGCACGGGCATGGCGACAGCGATTATCAAGGACGGCCAGACGATCGAGGTGGACGGCGATACCGGAGACGTGCGGCTGCTCTAAGTCAGATCACCGCGATCAACCCCGATAACGTAAATATTCCGATCCGTCCACGTTTTTTCGTGGGCGGATCGGCGCGTCTGGGTCCATAATCTATTCCTGCCTCTATGTCGTAGCGCCATACATTCCTGTTACCAGCCAACACTCGCCCAAGGAGACCCGTCTCGCCGCGGATGCCTGACACATCTGAAGCTTCGACCATACCGAGCACTGTCGTGCCTGCGGCGCGTTGGACCGTGATCGCAGTGGTGCTCGGCGCCACGTTGATGCCGATCAACTCCACGATGATCGCCGTGGCGCTGCCGGAAATTACCGACGATCTAGGGATCACGGTGTCCCGTTCTGCATGGCTCGTGACGGCGTATCTGGTCGCGCTTGCGTCGCTACTGCCGCTCGCTGGCGATCTTGCGGATCGGTTCGGGCGGCGGCGCATGATCCTGTCCGGGCTTACCGTCTTCGGCATCGCGTCCATCGGCGCGGCGGTTTCGCCAGACTTCGAGACGCTGCTGGTGTTTCGGGTTCTTCAGGCGATTTCCGGTTCGATGGTGTTGCCCGCCGGTTGGGCCGTGATTCGGGAAGTTGTTCCGGAGCATCGCCGTGCATACGCCTTCGGGCTGATGGGTTCCATGATTGGCCTTTCGGCGGGGGCCGGACCGCCTATCGGCGGCTTGTTGACGGAACTCGCAGGCTGGCGCGGAATCTTCTACGTGAACATCCCTGTTGTGGCGTCTGCTCTACTGCTGGGATGGCGTGTATTGCCGCGGACCCGGCAAAGAGACGGAGCCGGGGTGAAATTCGATTACCCCGGCGCGGTACTGCTTCCAATCGTGCTATCCGGTCTGGCCGGAGTGCTCATGGCGATAGCTCGCGGCGCTCCGTGGGCGCTGGTCGGCACTGGAGCAGCGGCCGTCACCGGTGGCGCAGTGTTGCTCGCGTTCATCGAGACGCGCGCCACATCTCCGGTGCTACAGCCGCGCTTATTCCGGATACGGGCCTTCACAGCGGCGGCGGGAGGCGTGGCGTTCAGCAACATGGCGATGTACGTGACGCTGCTGGCGGTTCCGCTGATGTTGACCGCAAGGGGCGGCTACACCACGCTCGAGATCGGACTCGTTCTTATGGCGCTTTCGATTGCGTCGTTTGTCGTGTCCCCGGTCGCCGGCCGTTTTGCGGATCGACTGGGTCGGCGCACGCCGACGGTGCTCGGCATGACAATTTCTACGGCGGCCTCCATCCCACTTGCTCTCGAGGGCTCCGAAATTTCCGTGCCGCTACTCGTAGCCACGCTGATCGTATTTGGCATCGGCTTCGGTATCGCAAACCCCGGCATGCAGACCGGCGCGATCGAGGCGGCCCCGGCGGACCGAACTGCCGCCGCTTCCGGTGTGTACTCCACGAGCCGTTATTTTGGCAGCATCGTCGGTTCCGCAATCCTGGCGGGGCTGATCGGGGCCGACCGAGCAGACGTGTCGGGCATAGACGGGGTGTTTATCCTGGCGCTGGTCGCTTCGGCCATTGCGATGGTGTCGGTGATCGGCATGGCGTCCCGGAAGCCTGGGGAGTCATCGTCCGAACACGCCGGGTCGACGGTCGTGGCCGGGGATTAGAGTTGGATCTTCCAGAATCGACTGCATCCCGATAGCAGTGATCGTCATCGAATCATCTGCAAGCCCGGGAAGACGGCGACGGGAATGTACTCGCTATCCGTTACGGATCTTCTATCCGAGAGACCCTGTATTTAGCCGTCATATCCAGATCGAGAGCGATCTCGAGTTAGAGAAACTTCGTGAGCAACGTTCGAGCAGAACAACCGGATGGCTTGATTCCATCAACGTCGGCGAACCGCGCACTGTGGAGTGGCTCGGGCAAGAGATCAGTACCAGTATTTTCAAGTCGCCGGTCAGTGGACCCGCCCGGTTGGAGGGCGTGAATGTCATCGGCGATGACCAGGCTGACCGATCTGTCCACGGCGGCCCCGATATGGCC
>Ga0114993_10006613_pt1 | contig 10896 bp, 8 predicted proteins | sample ArcticOcean_MG_C_FD_87042 | JGI IMG/M metagenome (GOLD analysis project Ga0114993, IMG submission 87042) | Marine microbial communities from western Arctic Ocean - ArcticOcean_MG_CB2_150 | ecosystem: Environmental > Aquatic > Marine > Oceanic | place: Arctic Ocean: Canada Basin | collected...
GTATGGAATGACTTCAACGCGTTGGTGGTGGGTGCGTCACGCCCCTTCTGCGGGGCTACCTGGGATCATTCATGGTCAAGATGATGTTGATGCTGACCTTACTAACCACACGGCAATTGAGGACCGTATAACTATGTTGCCAAAAGACGCAGTTTGGTTGACGAGTGGATTGCCTAGAACTGTGCAAACAGCAGTAGCGCTAGGGGCAGTCAATTGTCGAATAGTAACGGAGTTAATGGAGCAAGATTTTGGCGATTGGAATGGCAAAAGTTGGAGCGACCTTAGAGATAATCAAACTCGAAATTTCTGGATGAATTTTGCAACCGAGGCACCGCCTGGCGGCGAGAGTTTTGTGCATATGATGGACAGAGTTTCGCATACCATAGCAGAACTCTCTTTGGAATACGAAGGTCGAGATATCATAGCAGTCGCACATGCTGGTACAATTCGTGCAGCCTTAACAATGGCGTTGAATTTATTCGCAAAATCAGCTTTAACCTTTCAATTGGATAATTTATCAATTACCGAGATTGAGAATATTCCCGGTGGCGACTTGAGAGCTTGGTGTGTTCACGGAATTAATCGCTAATCGATTATTATTATTCCAACATCTAAATGCTAGCCTTATCGGAGCTCCGACAGCATAATACGGATCGTAGATTTGGGTGCTTCAGGCTCTGTTAATTTTGATGTTAGGGATCTTGGGGGAAAATCCCAAGTAAGTTAGTTATGGTAGTGTGTCATCATTTAGAGTTCTTATGAAAAATATATCGAGAAGATATTATCGTTTAAATGGCTGCGTTTGTCATGGGTGAACCTTTAAACTTAAAACAGTCCGGTTTTACCCTAGTACTTGGGGGCCAGCGTTCGGGCAAAAGTTTTTTTGCTGAGCAACTTATCGAAAAGGTTGGTGGAGGAATTTATGTAGCCACCTCTGAATCCCATGATGGTGAAATGGCATCGCGGATATTAATCCATCAGGAACGCCGGGGTGATTTGTGGCAAACCATTGAGGAACCAATATTATTAGTCCAGACGCTCTTATCTTTAAAAGGCCGCCGGAAACCTGTTTTAGTAGATTGTTTGACGTTGTGGTTAACAAATATAATGTTACTTAATAAGAATATTGAGACAGAAATAGACGATTTGTGTGCTTTGGTTGAGAATATAGATTTTCCCGTTGTTTTTGTTTCTAATGAGGTTGGTCAAGGAATTATACCAGATAACGCTTTAGCGCGACAATTTGCCGATTGGGCTGGTAAAATGAACCAGAAGATTGCTACCGTTTCTGATAATGTTATTTTTATGACCGCGGGAATTTCTCAAATATTAAAATAAGGAATAATAATGGCTTTAGAGACTAAAGTACCTGTTACCGTGATAACTGGCTTTTTAGGGGCGGGAAAAACTAGTTTGATCCGCCATATGTTGGAGAATGCTGGTAGCAAGAAACTAGCTTTAATCATTAATGAATTTGGTGATCTTGGTATTGATGGTGATATTCTAAAAGGTTGTGGTGACGAGACTTGTTCTGAAGAGGATGTTTTGGAGCTGACGAATGGCTGTATCTGTTGTACCGTTGCCGATGATTTTATACCAACCCTTGAAAAGTTGTTAAATCGGGAGGAACGTCCAGATCAAATCGTTATTGAAACCTCTGGCTTAGCGTTGCCCAAGCCTCTTATAAAGGCGTTCCAATGGCCAGAGATCCGATCACGGACAACCGTCGATGGAGTGATTACTGTTGTTGATGGGCCAGCTGTAAACTCTGGATTTTTTGCTAATGACCCTGATTTAATTAAAAAGCAACGAGAAGCTGACCCATCGCTAGACCATGAGAACCCTTTAGAAGAAGTTTTCAACGACCAGTTAGCTTGTGCGGACATGGTGATTGTAAGCAAGTCTGACATGCTTGATGAAAAAAATTTAACAGATGTTTTAACACTTATAAATAAAAATTCTAGAACTTCGGTAGAAGCCATTCCTGTGGTTCATGGCCGACTTGATCCAAAAGTAATATTGGGCGTTGGGGCCGCTGTCGAAGATGAGGTGGATACTCGACCGTCCTGCCACGATGACGAAGAAGATCATGAGCATGATGACTTTGATACTATTACGGTTAACATTTCTGCAGCATGCGTACCCATCGATACTGTTGATCGAGTTAAACTTGCTCTTGATCAAGAGGGGGTTCTTCGGATTAAAGGTGTTACAGAAATCCGGGGTAAGGAAGCCCGGTTGGTAATCCAGGGTGTTGGTGATCGTGTTGATTATTATTATGATCGACCATGGAACTTGAGCGAAAGCCGTAATAGTCAATTAGTTGTTATTGGATTAAAAGGTTTTGACTGTGATGCCGTCGAAACAATTCTGAAGAACTAAGAGGTAGTATGCATCTACTTGTCACCCAACCTGGAGAAATTAATGACGGTGGCCAGGCAGTGGACCTTGGACAATCGTCTGGCGACATTATATTTTTGTCGTCAGCAGCCAGCGATTTAGCAATATTAGCTGAACAGCATAAAACGCATAACTATCCGACTCTTAGGCTCGCTAATTTAATGCAGCTTAGCCATAACATGTCGGTGGACTTGTATATAGAGAATACAATTATTGGGGCTAAGATAGTAATTATTCGGTTACTTGGGGGGCTGGGTTATTGGTCTTACGGGATTGAACAAATCAGGATTACATGTCTGAAGTATCATATAAAATTTGCCGTTGTACCGGGTGATGCCGCTCCAGATCCAGAATTAATAGAACAATCTACTTTGGAGCCTGAGGCCTGCCATCGAATATGGCAGTATTGTGTGCAAAGTGGGCCAGATAATATTCGCAGTCTATTGGATTATTCAAGTTCATTAATTGGCAAAGAAGTTATGTGGCGTGAACCCGTATCGTTATTACATTCTGGTGTGTATTGGCCTTTAATCTCTAATCCGGACTTAGCACAAATCAGTGATAAATGGGTTAAAGAGTATCCCGTGGTTGCAATTGTATTTTATCGTTCTCTCCTGCAAACTTCCGATCTTGATCCTATAGATGTATTGATCGAACGGCTACAGTCTCAGAATATTAATCCCCTGCCCATTTTTGTTGGAAGTTTGAAAGATCTTATTTCCGCAGAGATCGTTAAAAAGCTGATCAAAGAAACGCGCCCTGCTGTTATTTTAAATTGTACTGGTTTTGCAGTGTCTTCACCGGGTAGTGCTATCTTAGATACGCCCTTCCTCCTGGCTAATTGTCCTGTTTTTCAAGTTATACTATCGGGAGGGACATTTACAGAGTGGCAGGAAGGCACGCGCGGCTTGTCGCCAAAAGATCTCGCGATGAATGTAGCTCTCCCTGAGGTCGATGGACGCCTCATAACACGAGCAATCTCGTTTAAAAAATCGCAGAAATTTGATGAATCAACGGAAGTTACGGTTATTAAACATGAGGCAGTTCAGTCACGTATAGATTTTGTGGTAGCGCTTGCTGCATCTTGGGCACGTTTGCGTTCTGTTAAAGTTGCTAAGAAGCGGATAGCTTTAGTCGTAGCAAATTACCCAAATAAAGATGGTCGCCTTGGCAATGGAGTGGGACTTGATACGCCAGCTAGTATTGGCGTTGCTCTCGAACGTATGATTAAGGAAGGTTATACGCTTGGTGCAAATGTGCCTACCACAAGTAAAGAAATAATGGGTCGATTGATGGCGGGGCCGACAAATGCCGCGGGTAAGCGGATCGGAGGCGAGTTATTCTCTTTGGTTGATTACCAAATTTTCTATAAAACGCTGCCCACGCCGGTTCAAGGTGATATATTGAAGCGCTGGGGTAAGCCAAACGATGATCCTTTTTTCTCAAACGGGAACTTTATTTTGCCTGCACATATTTTCGGCAATGTTATATTAGCTGTGCAGCCGGCACGTGGCTACAATATTGATCCTACATCATCCTATCATGATCCTGATCTAGTACCACCTCATGGTTATCTTGCATTTTATGCTTGGTTGCGTAACAAAATGAATATCCATGCAATTGTTCATTTTGGTAAACATGGAAACCTTGAATGGTTGCCCGGAAAGGCTTTGATGTTGGATAATACCTGCTATCCGGAAATTGTTTTAGGACCGGTACCTCATCTGTATCCTTTTATCGTCAATGACCCTGGTGAAGGTACGCAGGCAAAGCGGAGATCGGGAGCCATTATAATCGATCACTTAACTCCTCCTTTAACGCGAGCCGAAAGTTACGGACCCTTGAGAGATTTAGAGCAACTGATTGATGAGTATTACCAAGCTACGGGTATGGATCCGCGGAGGCTCCAAATATTAGGTGAAGAAATTCTCGTTCTTAGTCGTAGCATTGGCCTTGATAAAGATATTGGGATTGAGAATTCGGATGGTGAGAATGTCGCTTTATCAAAGATAGATAATTATCTCTGCGAGTTGAAGGAAATGCAGATTAGAGATGGTCTTCATATTTTTGGAAACTCACCAACTGGTATTCAAAAGACCGACCTTATGATAGCACTTACTAGGTTGCAGCGCGGGAGTGGTAAGGGTGCGGAGGCCTCGATTATCCGTGCCTTGGCTAAAGATTTGGAGATTAAAGACTTTGACCCGCTTGATTGTGAAATGGGTAACGTTTGGCTGGCTGTTAGACCCAAGGAACTAAAGCGTTATGGGGGAGTGTGGCGTAGTAATGGGGATACTGTAGAACGCCTTGAAATGTTGGCACAGAGTATTCTTATAGGAGAGGTTAATCCAAAACGGCACTGGAAAAGGACAAATGCAGTAATCGAATTTATTAAAGAAACCCTTGATCCAATTATTTCTGATTGTGGCGAGCAAGAATTGTCTGGTTTGATGAAAGGGCTGGCAGGCTGTTTCGTAGAACCGGGAAGCAGCGGAGCACCAACTCGAGGGCGTTTGGACGTTTTGCCAACAGGTAAAAATTTTTTTTCCATTGACGTTCGAGCTGTTCCGACACCATCAGCTTGGAAGCTTGGTTGGAAATCTGCTACGTTATTGATCGAGCGCCACTTCCAAGAAAACGGTGAATATCCTAGGCGTTTGGCTATTAGTGCATGGGGGACAGCTAATATGCGCACCGGGGGTGATGATATTGCTCAGGCATTAGCCCTAATGGGTGTTCAGCCTGTTTGGGATAAGCAGGCCAATCGAATTACCGGCTTTGAGGTAATGCCGCTGACGGTTCTCGGGCGGCCTCGCGTCGATGTCATATTCAGGATTTCTGGGTTTTTCCGAGATGCGTTTCCTGCACAAGTCGATTTATTAGACTCGGCTGTACGCGCAGTCGCTGCGCAAGATGAGTCAGAATATGATAATCCTCTAGCCGCACAGACAAAAAAAGATTCAGCACTGTTAGTTGCAGGCGGTTCAGACGCTGATGATGCGTTACGTCGTGCAAGTTTTCGTATATTTGGTTCTAAACCAGGGGCGTATGGCGCAGGCCTGCAAACCCTAATTGACGAGCGCTGTTGGGAGAGTGATGAAGATCTTATGCGAGCTTATGTGGCATGGGGTAGCTACGCCTATGGTGATGGTGCAGAGGGAAAGGCTGAGAAAAACTTGTTTGAGGCGCGGCTCAAGGGTGTGGAAGTAGTTGTTCATAATCAAGATAATCGTGAACACGATCTTTTGGATAGTGATGACTACTATCAATTTGAAGGAGGTATAACAGCAGCAGTTCGAGAACTTTCTGGTCAACAGCCGACCATTTATCACAATGATCATTCAAGACCAGAGTTTCCAAAAATCCGCACGCTTGAGGAAGAAATTGGCCGCGTAGTTCGGGCGAGAGCTGCTAACCCAAAGTGGATAGAAGGCGTGATGCGGCACGGTTATAAAGGAGCCTTTGAGATGGCGGCAACGGTTGATTATCTATTTTCTTTTGCGGTGACGGCTCAAGTTGTAGATCATCATCACTTTGATCAATTATTTGATGCTTATATATTGAATGAGCGTGTGTGCAGTTTTATCGAAGAATATAACACTCCGGCGTTGCGTGAAATTGTCGAACGTTTTGCTGAAGCCATTGAAAGAGGTGTTTGGCACCCGCGATCTAACAGGGTGGGAGACATTTTAGCTCAATTAAAAAGTAAAAATTCAGGGGAACTTGTATGAGTATTGAATTATCTGAAGAAGAAATAAATAAACGAGCTAATGAAAAACGCCGTAAACACAAGGTGGCAAAAGATAAACTACTAGCAACTAAAACTAAAGAGGGTGGTCTACTGGTCGTCCACACGGGCAAAGGTAAAGGTAAAACGACCGCCGCTATGGGGATCGTGGCCCGTTGTATTGGCCATGGGGAAAAAGTTGGTATTGTACAGTTTGTTAAAGGCAAGTGGGAAACAGGAGAGCGAGTTGTTCTCGAGGCTTTTCCAGAACTCGTAAATATTACGGCAATGGGAGAAGGTTTTACATGGGAGACACAAGATCGGGCTCGAGATATTAAAGCGGCAAATGCAGCCTGGGCTCGCGCAAAAGAAATGATTGAAGACCCCGAATTTTTTTTGGTGCTTTTGGATGAGATTAACATCGTGTTGCGCAATAATTATATCGACATTGAGGAAGTAGTTGAATATTTAAAAAATAAACCAAATGACAAACATGTGATTTGTACAGGTCGCAATGCTAAGTTGGAATTAATTGAAGTGGCTGATTTGGTGACTGAGATGACCGAAATAAAACATCATTTTCGTGATGGATACAAAGCGCAGGCTGGAATAGAGTTTTAATTTATGTCTGCTCTTATGTTTCAGGGTACTGGTTCCGATGTCGGTAAATCACTCATTGTAGCGGGTCTGTGTCGTGCCCTGGTGAACCGAGGGTTGTTGGTGAAACCATTCAAGCCTCAAAACATGTCTAATAATGCGGCAGTTGTTTCAGGCGGTGGCGAGATTGGACGGGCACAAGCTTTGCAGGCAAAAGCTTGCAGGCTATCACCTCATATTGATATGAACCCTGTCCTACTCAAACCGCAATCAGATGTGGGTGCGCAGTTGGTTGTGATGGGTAAAGTTGAAGGGAATTATCCGGCGAAAGAATATCAAGCAAAAAAAATTGAGTTATTAGATGTTGTGATGGATGCTGCTCAGCGCCTTAAAAAAGAAGCAGATATTCTTTTGATTGAAGGTGCAGGAAGTGCTGCGGAAGTTAATCTGCGAGAAAACGATATTGCCAATATGGGCTTTGCAGTTGCTACGCAAACGCCGGTAGTCCTCGTAGCTGATATTGATAGAGGTGGTGTAATTGCAAGTATTGTTGGAACGTGGGAGTTACTGCCAGAAGAGGAGCGCAAGTTAATTTCGGGTTATGTAATTAATAAATTTCGCGGCGACGTCAATTTGTTCAGAAGTGGTATCGAGATAATTGAAAAAAAGACTGGATTATCGTGTTTTGGTATTATTCCATTTGTGCCGGAGGCTACGAGGTTGCCCCAAGAGGATGCCCACTCTTTAGAAAATACTACGCGCAACCAGAGTGGCGGAGAAATTAAAATTGTTGTGCCACAGTTAGCTCATATCTCCAACTATGATGATTTTGACCCACTTATTGCGGAGCCCGATGTTGATTTACAATTTATTAAACGTGGAGAGGTTTTACCAGGTGATGCGGATCTGGTCATCTTGCCCGGTTCCAAAACGACTACTGCTGATCTAGTAGATCTAAGAATACAAGGCTGGGATATAGATATTAAGGCTCATCTCCGGCGAGGAGGCCATGTTTACGGTATTTGTGCTGGTTATCAAATGCTGGGCAATCAGATAAATGATCCTGAAAATTTGGAAGGCGAAGTTGCTTCAATTGAGGGACTCGGACTTTTGGACATTCAAACTAGGATGGGTGGCGATAAGACTTTAACTGAAGTTTCAGTAGACTCCTGTCTGGGTTTTGGAGAGTTTCAGGGTTACGAAATGCATATAGGTCAAACTGTAGGCCCCGATTGTAGCAGGCCTTTTGGTAAAGTAGGCGATAGAAATACAGGGGCGGTTTCTCCAGATGGAAGTGTTGGGGGCTGTTATGTGCACGGCCTATTTTCTAATGACGCATTTCGTCACTCAATTCTTTCAAGTCTAAAAGATAGAAAAGCAACTGGTGTTGCCTATGATCTTCAAGTTGAAGAAGCTTTAGATAGTGTTTCCATAGCTTTTGAGAAAGCATTGAATATTGATAGATTATTGGCTTCTGCACGTTAATTTTGATAAAAATAGCGCCGTGATGTGTTTTAGTTATGGATGTTCAAACCTGTCAAAAATACAAGTAAAGCCGCTAATAAAAGACATGCGTTTACGTAGAGTAATAAACCTTTACTAATATCCTCTTCAGTCGCATCAGGAGTACTACCCTCGACGGCAATTCCAACCCAATCGCCATCGATCGTTTGATCGCCGTAGTCCCGGGGTCCGGCCAATCTTAAGTTAAGGGCCCCAGCCATTGCAGATTCGGGAAATCCGGCATTAATTGATAGTTGTTTTCTTGCATCGTGTGTGACTGCTATCCATGATCTTTTAGCTTCACTTTGACCCCAGGTGAATGCTGCAATACATAGCAAAAGTGCTGACAGTCGCGCGGGAACAAAATTCGCAAGGTCGTCCATGCGGGCAGCAGCCCACCCAAAATAAAGGTAACGATCATTCTTGTATCCGATCATACTGTCGGCAGTATTAAGCATTTTATATACTAGCACGCCTGGCAGGCCAAAAAGTGTTGCCCAAAATATTGGTGCCACTATACCATCGGAGAAATTTTCTGATAAAGATTCAATAGCCGCGCGAGCAATGCCATGGTTATCAAGATTTTTTGTGTCTCGGCCGACAATTTTCCCTGCGGCAGATCGTGCATTTTCGATATCATCACTTTTCAGAGCAGAGGCGACGGCAAATACATGTTGATAGAGGCTCTTGCTAGCGATCATCGTAGAGAGCAGCAATGCCTCCAAAATCCAGCCATAAGGAATGAACGATAATAGGAATACTAGTCCCAAACCAATACTGGTGGCTAATACCAAAATTATAATTACTGCATAAATACCTTTTATTCGTTGAGATCTGGCCTCGTCTAATTCGTCATTTAGTCGGGTATCTAGGTGATTAATGACCCAGCCCATCATTTGGGCGGGATGGGGAATGGAGCGGTAAAATAACTTTGGATCGCCAATAATAGCGTCTATCGTCAGTGCGAATAGTAAAGTTGGGAACATTGTAAGTTCAAACATTTCTGATTTCTATCAGGGAGGATTTAAACCGTCAATTAGGTAACTATTTTTCTAACTTTGATTATAAAAAATCTTTAGCTGCAGTGACTGATCCGCTATGATGCTATACCTTGGCAAACTATTGTATAAAGTTCAGTAAATGTATTTGCTGAGTGACTAAGCAAAAGTACCCATTAATAATGGACTAACTTAGGTAAGTTTAAATACGCTCGAGAATTATTTTTTTACAAGGCTTTACATGTTAAAAACTGGTATTATCATCTGCGGACACGGTAGCCGTTCGAAGAGTGCAGAGAGCGAGTTTGGCTCTTTGGCCATAGCTGTAAGAAAGCGGTTTCCCAATATTCCTGTTGAGTATGGTTTCTTGGAATATTCTTCACCTAATATTCATATGGGCCTGGACGCTCTTAGGGAAGCAGGTGTCGAGCAAATTATAGCTGTACCTGGAATGTTATTTGCCGCCACTCATGCAAAAAATGATATTCCATCCGTTTTGGTTTCGTATCAAAAGAAGCATCCTGGTATAGAAATTAAATATGGCCGAGAACTGGCGCTTGACTCTAAAATGATTGCTGCGTTTGAAGCGAGGATCATGGAGAGTTTGGGTATTGATCATGTCCATGATGGAGATTTATATGATACGATGTTGGTTGTTGTTGGTAGAGGTACTTCAGACACTTACGCCAACGCGGAGGCTGCTAAATTAACACGAATAGTTACTGAAAATTTAGGTTTTGGTTGGTCAGAGACGGTATATTCGGGTGTTACTTTTCCATCCGTTGGCCAAGGATTGGAAATGGCTATTAAATTAAATTATAAAAAAATAGTCGTGGCACCGTACTTCCTCTTTTCTGGTCGCTTAATTGATAGAATACAAAATTATGTTGACCGAGTTGCGGACGGTGCCCCTGATGTTAAATTTTTTAAGGCGAATTATCTTTCTGACCAAAGAAACGTGATAGACACGTTTGTAGATCGGATTGAAGAGGCAAAACAAGGACTTGTGAAAGATAGTCATAATTTAATGGCTTCATTTGAAGCTCGTCTGTCTCGAGGTGAAGTCGAGATTCACCATCACCATGCAGAGTATCAGCCGATTATGGATCCAGAAGATGAAGAGGCTTCTGGGACACATACTCACACGCACGATCAAGAAAATTCCCATGAGCATTCTCACGGGCATACCCATGCTAAATACAAACATATTGCTCATCCAAATGGGCCCAGAACAATGATAGATCAGGGTGTCTGTTGTTGTTTTATGAGCCAGTTTCCCCAAGACGTTATAGATGACGAGCGCATGCTTCGAAATAAACTAATAACTCAGAATAAAAAAATCAAAACATGAAGCCATGCTGTGGGCGTATATTAATGACTGTGGGTGTTGGTTTAGATTATTTGGATAAGTCCGGTAAGAAAATGATCCAGCCGAATCAAGTTAATATATGTTTAGGCGGCAATACATGAACTACTTGCGTGATCCTGATAAAATTTACCGTGCTTCCTTTGAAGCAATTACCAGCGAAGTTGATTTATCTAAATTTCCTGAAGGTCTTCACAATATTGTTCTGCGTCTTGTTCATGCGATAGCAATACCAGAAATTATTGATGATATTGTGTGGGATGGTGATGTAGTGGGCAATGCAAGTGCAAGTTTGGCAAATGCTA
>Ga0114993_10006619_pt1 | contig 10891 bp, 7 predicted proteins | sample ArcticOcean_MG_C_FD_87042 | JGI IMG/M metagenome (GOLD analysis project Ga0114993, IMG submission 87042) | Marine microbial communities from western Arctic Ocean - ArcticOcean_MG_CB2_150 | ecosystem: Environmental > Aquatic > Marine > Oceanic | place: Arctic Ocean: Canada Basin | collected...
AGTGTATATGATTTAATGCTGATTTGTCATAGAACCCTGTTCCACCTTGTAAATATGAGATTTTAGATGTTATATCATTAAATGCTTCTTCAAATTCTGCTGTTCCGGGTTCTAATCTATTTTGATTAATATTTGCTAAATTTCTAGCAAAATCATGTGTTGCAATAATTAAGTCTGTATTTTGATTAATAACAGAATCACTTAATATTGTCCAAGGATCTAATGAAGACCCAATAGGTTGACCTTGAAATAACCAGGTTGTATCAACCCAATTATATACTGGAGTATCCCATCCCACTATATTCCAGTTAAAATTTTCTCTAAAACGATTTTTATAATAGGTATACCAATCTTGATTTGATGTTAGATTTAGTTCTTGTAATTTAATTGCAGTAAATACTGCATCATAAGATCCACCTGCATCCTCTTGTGATCTATAGGCCCTAATAAAGAATTTATCTTTTTTATTAATTTCAAGTCTATTCTGAAGAAACTCTATACCATTTAAGCTGAATCTATTATCTCCTTGATATACTGTTGTTCCTGTTCCATAATTTAGTGCATAAATGACTTCTAGATCATCTTCAATAAGATAATGCATAGCTGTTGCAAACTTTAGATTTTTAGTATTGTAATCTACAAGATCACGTTCCATATACCCAGTTCTAAAGATCTTACCTAGTCCAGGAAAATTAAAATAATTTTCATTTACATTACCAGTAACATCATTGAGGTTTCCATCAGTGTCTTCATCACCATATCTATTTACTGCATCATAGCCTCCTGGATTAGTGGAAGGGGTTCCAGACCCATCTACACTAGCTAAATTATTAGCCTCCCAATCATATGCCTGCATGTATGAGAAGTTAATCTTATACCCGAATTTATTGATACCATTTTTGTCCTTTATAACATCTGCAAAACGAAATGAATTTTCAAAAAGTCTTCTTGTTCCAAATTTATATTGAATGGTTAATCCTGGTTGTAAGAAAGGACTTCGTGTTGTCATACTAATAACCCCATTAAAAGCACTAGGACCATAATAAGCAGAACTTGCTCCTTGAATTATTTCAACTTTCATTATATCAAGTTCTGATGCTCCAAGAAAATTCCCTAGTGAGAAGTTAAGACCAGGCGCTTGGTTATCTACACCATCAATAATTTGTAATGATCTGACTGGAGAGGTACTGTTAAACCCTCTGGTATTTATTACTTTAAATCCTAAACTGGCAGAAGAGATATCTACTCCCTTTAAAGATCCTAAGGCATCATAAAAGTTTGCTGAGGGGGTAGATTTAATTGCAATAATATCTAATGCTTCTACAGTTAATGCTGATTCTTTTTGTTTTTGTGTAATTCTACTATCTACAACTTTAACCTCTTTCAGTCTTTTTGTATTTGGGAATAATTTTACTTTTAAATCTATAGCATTACTTACATTAATACTTTTCTCTTCATATCCTAGATATGATATAGTTAATTCAACTGGTAATTTCTTGTTAGTTGAGATTGAAAATCTCCCTTCAAAATCTGTAGATGTTCCATTATTTTCTTCTTTAATGATTATATTAGCGCCAATTAAAGTTTCATTTGTTTGCCCATCATATATCGTGCCTTTTATATTGGTCTGACCAAATCCTATTTTTGTAATAAAAAGTAGAAGTAAAATTCTATACATTAGAATTATTTAAATAAGTTCGCAATTTACTATTTTTAATAATATGAAATTTTCAATATTAAACAAAGAGATTGTTAAATCTGATGAGATTAAATTATCAGATACAAATCGTGGATATTTGTATGGTGATGGATTCTTTGAAACTGTTAAAATCTTTAATTCTAAGTTGTTTAATTTTAAAAATCATTTTCAGAGAATATCTCGTTCAATTAAGTTACTTGATTTAGAATTTAATTTTTCAATATTTGCGCTTGAAAATATGATAATGAAAGTTATTGATAAAAATAAAATCAAAGATGGATCAGTAAGAGTGACAATTTATCGAGATTCTTTTGGAAAATATCTTCCAGAAAGTAATAAAACATCATTTCATATTGTTTCATCTATTGATGATAAAAATCTTTTTATACTTAATAATGACCCATTATCTCTAGATATTTATAAAGAAAATTGTAAGGCAGCTTCAGATCTTTCAAATATTAAATCACTTAATTCTCTTTTATATGTTCTTGCATCTATTTATGCTAATAAAAATAATCTTGATGATGTTTTAATTATAAACTCTAATAATGATATTATTGAAAGTACAAATTCAAATCTTTTTATTTTCCTAGATAATATGATCTATACACCTCCATTATCTGATGGTTGTGTTGATGGTAGTATGAGAAGGTTAATAATAGATATCCTGGAAAAGAAATATACAGTATCTATTCAATCAATTTCTGAAGAACAAGTTTTAAGTTCTAATGAGGTTTTTTTAACAAATGCTATTTCAGGAGTTAAATCGGTTGGTTCAATAGGTAAAATGAATTATAATAGGAGTAGTATTTCTAAATACTTAATTGGTTCATTAAATAGCTTAATTTAAGCTTGGATTTTCTGGTAGGTTAGACCAAATAGCATATTTTTTATCCATTTTTCTTAATATTTGTCCCCATAGATTTTCATTAGAGTATTGTAAGCATAGTTCCTTAGTTGCTTTTTTAATAATCCAGCTATTTTCTTTAATTTCATCCTCTAATTGATTAGGTTCCCACCCAGAATATCCAGCAAAAAATCTTATATTATTTTTAGATATTTCTTTTGTTTTGATTAAGTTCTTCACAATATTAAAATCTCCACCAAAATATAATCCATTGATAATTTTAATTGCTCCAGGTATCTTTTTTTCTATATTATGAATATAATGTATTGAGTTTTTTGCTACTGGACCTCCAATATAAACTGGGAAATTCGATACTGGAATATCATTTATAATTTCATGTAACTTGATTTTAGATGGTTTGTTGATTACTATACCAATTGATTCTTCATAATTATGATGTGTAATAAGAATTAGACCTTTAAAGAAAGTATCATCTAGCATTGTTGGATGAGCAATTAACAAACTTCCATTTTCGATATTTTGCATAAATAAGAATATATTTGCTTAAATTATTGTGCTAATTTAAAATTTGTATATGTCTAATCCAAAAAAGGATATTAAAAATATTAGAATTGATTACAATAAATCTAATATTAACTATAGTTTGATGCCTGATTCTCCTTTTGATTTATTTAAAATATGGCTTGATCAGGCTATATTGATAGATAGCAAAAATGCAAATGCTTTTGTATTATCTACAGTTTCTATTGATGGATTACCAACATCTAGAGTTGTCCTCTTAAGAGGACTGAGTGATAATGGGTTAACATTTTTTACGAATTATAAAAGCCATAAATCATTAGATATTAATAATAATAATAATGTCTCTATAAATTTTTTCTGGCCTCAACTTGAAAAACAAGTATGTATTACTGGTATTGCAGATAAAATTCATTCTAGTGAATCTGATACTTATTTTGACTCTAGACCTAAGAAAAGTCAGTTAGGTACTGTATTAAGTAATCAATCATGTGAGATACCTTTGGATTATGATTTTGCTAGGAAACTATTGATTTTAGAAGCTGATTATGAAGATAAGAAGATTCATAGACCAGATTATTGGGGAGGTTATTTAATTAAACCAAATTATTTTGAATTTTGGCAGGGTAGACCTTCTAGATTACATGACAGGTTATGTTATACATATGAAAATGATTCATGGCTTAAAACAAGAAAATCTCCATAACAGATATTATCTAATTTTGTCTGAAACATCTATTTTATTCCCTTGAAGAAATTGTTTAATACTCATTGATTTCTTTCCTTCTAACTGTAGAAATTCTAATGATAATGCCTTTTCTTGTAAGTTAATGTGTAGATAGCTTTTGTTATCAGTGTCGATAATTTTTTCTTTATTGATTATATCTGTTATTCTAGATTTCTGAATTTTAATTCTTCTGTATTTTTTATTACTACTTAACTCAAACCAAGCGCAAGGGCATATTGATATATCCTTAAGTAGTATTTCATTATTAATATATGATGACAGACCTCTTATTTTATTATGAATATTAGATATTGAATCCTCCCATTTTATTTTACTTAATTCTTTATTAATTTTTGGGGCTATCTCGTGATTTTTACCCTCAGATTGTTGTATTGGATTAGTATCATCGTTTGATATATTTTCTATTGTCTTAAGAATAATTTTTGTTCCACTAATTATTAGTTTATTATGAAGTTGTGCAGCAGTGATATCATTATCTAGCTCTATTTTCTCTTGTAATAATATATTACCCTTATCTATTTCATTATTTATATAAAAGCTAGTAACACCAGTTGTTTGTTCTCCATTAATAAGAACCCAATTTATTGGTGCTGCACCTCTATAATTAGGCAGGTATGATGTATGTAGATTGATAGTTCCTTTTTTTGGTATACTCCATACTTTTTCTGGTAATATTCTAAATGCTATGACAACATATAAATCAGCATTTAGTTCTGTTATTTTTTTAATGAAATCTTCATCTTTTAGGTTTTTTGGTTGTATTACTGGTATTTCTAATTCTTCTGCTATTATTTTAACAGATGGACTCTGAGATTTCTTACCTCTTCCTTTTTGGCTATCTTCAGCCGTAACTATAGATAAGACCTCATGATCTTTGTTTATTGCCTTAAGAATTTGACTAGAAAAGTCTGGTGTTCCAAAAAAAATTATCTTCATATTTTTATTTAAACTGTAAAATTACAATTATGTGTTATTTATTTTTTATTAATAATATATTTATTTCCAAATTTATAAATAAGGTCATTATCAAAAAGGTAGTTTATTACATTTATGACATTTTCTTTCTTTTTGTTTTTTAGTTTTATTATAATTTCTTCAAGACTATATTCTTTATTTTCTAATAATTTCATAATATTATCTGACATCTCTTTGAATGTTTTTTCTTTTATGGTTTTTTTATTTATTTTAATGCAATAATCACATACCCCACATCTTTTAACTTGATTTTCTCCAAAATAATCAAGTAACATGATACTTCTACAGCTTTGGTTGTCCTGTATATATCTGATTACTTTTTCAAGTTTATTTTTAGCATTTGATTTGTCAGAAATTAATTTCTTTTCAGATATATTTAACTTTTCTGAATCCTTTCTATTTTGAACAAATCTTAGCTGAATACCAGTTTTATTTCTACGATATTTGATGACTTCATTTTCTTCTAGTTTAATTAGGATATTTCTTATAGATTGTTTGTCTTGATGCATTTTCTTCTCAAGGAATTCTTCGTCTATACTTACATAGTTTCCAAAAATATTATTATGTTTCCTTAATAATAATTTAATTATATTTTCAAAGTGACTATTAGCAATCTGAAATTTATAGAGTTCAGCATTATTCATTATGATTTTAATTTTTGAAGATGTATGTTGAGTGTCAGTCAGTTTGATTAGTTCCTCATTTTCTAAATATTGAATGATGCTATATGTAGCTCTAATATTTAAATTATATCTATTACAAAAGTCTTTGATGTTAAATTGAAAATCTTCATCTGGCAGTATATTAACAGCAACCTGTAGGTAATCACATATCTTTTGATATATTTTTTGTATCTCCTTAAGGTCAGGATATCTTTCTTGTATTTTCTTGTAATTTTCGCTTACATCATTTTTATCAAATAGAAGAAATGAATATGCAGTTTCTCCATCCCTTCCAGCTCTTCCTGATTCTTGAAAATATGATTCTATATTCATTGGTATTTGCATATGAACAATTAACCTAACATCAGTCTTGTTAATTCCTAATCCAAATGCATTTGTTGCTACTATCACTCTTGTTGAGTTATTTGACCATTCTTCCTGGATTTTTTTTCTTTTTTTAATATCTATTCCTGCATGATATGAACTTGCAGATATTGAATTTTTATTTAAGTACAATCCTATTTGATTACTTTCTTTTCTTGAGCTGACATAGACAATGACAGAGCTTTTAATTTTACTCAGTAATTTCAGCAACATTTCATTTTTATTATTACATTTAACGACAACATATGAGAGATTTTTCCTATAGAAAGATGATTGAATTAAGTTTTTTTCTTTAAAATTTAAATTATTTTGAATATCTTCAATAACATTTCTATTAGCTGTTGCTGTTAGTGCTAATACAGGTATGTTTTCTTTAATCTCTTTTATTTCTTTAATTAATCGATATGATGGCCTGAAATTATGCCCCCATTCTGATATGCAGTGAGCTTCATCAATTGCAATAAGATTAATATTCATTGCTTTAATCTTTTCTTTAATTATTGGGTCTCTTAATTTTTCTGGAGAAAGATATAGAAATTTGACACCTCCATATATACAGTTGGTAAGTGCGGTTTCTATTTGGTTTCTATTCATCATAGATGAAATAGCAATTGATTTTATTCCTTTTGTTTTTAAATGCTTTGTTTGATCTTCCATTAAAGATAATAATGGAGAGATTACTATACATATCCCTTCTTCTAGGATAGCTGGAATTTGAAAGCATATTGATTTTCCACCACCTGTTGGTAATAATGCCAAGGTATCTTTCTTATTAATAATTGAATTGATTACTTCCTCTTGTTTTAATCTAAACGAAGTATGTCCCCAATATTTCTTTAGAATATCAATTGCATCCATATTATACGAATATAAGTATAATTAATTATACCTAAAATCATTATATAATAATTGTAAATTAGATTTATTTTTGAGAGGCTAGAAACCTTTCCGCATCTAGTGCTGCCATACATCCTGTTCCTGCTGATGTAACTGCCTGTCTATAAACATGGTCAGCAACATCTCCGGCAGCAAAGACTCCAGGAATTTTTGTTTTCGATGTTCCGGCTTCTATTATCAAGTATCCATTATCATCCATATCAAGTTGACCTTTAAATAAACCTGTATTTGGTGTATGTCCAATTGCAACAAAGAATCCCTTAGCAGGTATAATTGTTTCTTCTCTTGTAATATTATTAAAAGCAGTAACTCCTTCTACACCAATTTCACCAGGCTCACCATTTATACTTTTTGTTTCATGATTAAACATTATCTCTAAATTATTTGTATTAAAGACTCTTTTTTGCATAGCTTTAGAAGCTCTCATTTCGTCTCTTCTTACTAGCATAGTTACTTTATTACATAATTTAGCAAGATATGTAGCCTCTTCTGCAGCAGTATCTCCAGCACCTACAACAACAACATCCATTCCTTTATAAAAGAAACCATCACATGTTGCGCATGCAGATACTCCATAACCATTTAATCTTTTTTCATCTTCTATGCCAAGCCATTTTGCAGATGCTCCAGTGGCTATTATTATAGTTTCAGCTAAAACATTAGTTTTCTCGTCAATTTCTACTTTAAATGGTCGCTCACTTAGGTCTACCTTAGTAACCATTCCCCATCTTGTATCTGTGTCAAATCTTTCTGCTTGGAATTTAAAGTCTTCCATCATTTTAGTTCCATCCACACCATTGGGGTAGCCTGGGTAATTGTCTACCTCTGTGGTAGTAGTTAATTGACCTCCTGGTTGTAGCCCTTGAATTACAACAGGGTTAAGATCTGCTCTTGCAGCGTAAATTGCTGCTGAATATCCAGCTGGTCCAGAGCCAATAATTAGTGTTTCAATTTTTTCGATTTCTTCAGTCATATTTCTTTTCTATTATTTAGCTAAATTATTAAAAAACATCTATTATTTCTATAGAATCTAAAGGTAATGGGGAATCTGTTGTATAACCATCTATTATTGGTATTTTATAGTATACAGCACCAAACCCAGTCCATCCACCATATCCTCCTTCAATATTACTAACAATATTAAGAGGTTCTTGGAATGGATTTCCATTTGATCCAAATTGTCTCACAATACTTCTCCAGAACTTTACTGCAGGTTCATCAATCTGACAGAATTTAATGATTACAACATCATTTGGAACATAGAGACTATCTTCAAATCCAGTAATATCATCCTGATATTTTTTATATCTACTTGAATTATATGGGAGAGTTGGAATGTTGCCATCTCCTTTATGAGGAAAATAAGTTTCAAATCTTTGTCCATCAATAAGGACATCAGTTCCTGCATCCATTAGCTCCATGAATTCATCTTTATGATCTTTGAGTATCCAATTAACAGTGTCTACATCCCAATGTATTTGTTTTCTATATTTAATTAATATATTGTTCTGCTCATCTGCTGGGTCATTATATATTGCTCTAATGTCAAACTTGTAATCTAAATCAGAAAATTCATTTTTCTCTACCCATAAGCAATCTAGAGGTGTAGGATTTGGTATAGTTGTTTGGCTAGTAATTTCTTGATTATTCCATCTTACTATTAGATTATATGTTTTACCAGATTTACTAAAATTATATCCATCTAAATTTGCATATGGAGGATTAGTTAATGAAGTTAGATAATTAATATCTGTATAAATTGGAATTGAATCAAATGGCGGAGGTAGTAGCTGTAAGTATACTGAATCAGCTATGCCATTTTCATCTAACGTCCAAACAATTACTTCTGCATCATTAATGAATAGATTATTATATGTGCTAGAGTTTATCTCATCAAAGTAACCTTGATTTTTAGACAATATAACATATGGCGGCATATCTGTTTCTATACCACCTTCAACTACAATTTTTTGTGATTCAATAGGGAATTCTATAAAAATTTCTTTCTCACAAGAAATGCAACATAGAAATATAAATAAGTATTTTTTCATAATTAAAAATTAAAATTCCATGTTATTGATGGAAGTATTGGAAAAATAGAAACTTGGTAAGCTTTTGGTTCAACATTTCCATTTTGAATATTTTGGTTTTCTACATTTTCATCTATTCCTTCTAATGCGAAATAGATAAAGTATAGATTTTTTCTTGAGTATACATTATATATTGAAAAATTCCAAGTAGACTTAAATTTCTTCTTTTTCTTAGATGGAGTGTAAGTAGCGCCAATATCCATTCTGTGATATGGATCAACTCTATACCCATTTCTAGAAGTAAATTGTGTATATACATCTCCACCTATAACATATCTTTCTGTAGGAAGTGTAATAGAGTTTCCAGAAGCATAGACAAATACACCGCTTAAAACCCATGATTTTGAAAGTTTATGAGTGGCTGTAATAGATAGGTCATGTCTTCTGTCATATTTTGCAGGAAATGATAGACCATTATTTACTTCATCAAAATATTTAGTTGTTTTAGATAAAGTATATCCGATCCAACCAGTTGTTTTCCCCTGATTCTTTTTTACTAATACTTCAACTCCATATGAATCACCGTCTCCAAAAGTAAATGAATCATCACTACTTGAATTTGTATTGTCTTCAGGAAGGTAGCCTTCTTTATATTCAATCAAATTTGTCATTTCTTTATAGTATGCTTCAAGAGATGTTTCATACATATTATCTTTTAGGTTCTTAAAAACCCCTAAAGCATACTGCCTAGCAAATTTAGGTTTTATAGCTGTTGAACTTGGAACCCATAAATCAGTTGGTAGACTTACTGATGAGGTTGATGCTAGATGAATGTATTGATAGTTTTCTGTATAAGCACCTTTAAGTGAGCTTGTTGTATTTAATTTGTATCTCAATGATAGTCTTGGTTCAATATGTCTGTAATTATCAGAATTTAGAGTTAAGTCATTTTTTATGTAATTGAAAAAACTAATATCTCCATTATGTTGAAATGAAGAATATCTAAGTCCTGCATTTATCTTAATATCATCACTTAATTCAAAATCATTAGAAAAATAGATTGCACCCTCATTTGAGTATTGTCTGTATATTTCGTCTGGTGCAAATTCAACATCACCTGATTTTCCTGTTGCGTTTCCTGGAGTAAATTCATGATATGTGTAATTAGCCCCAAATTTTATGGTATGTCTTTGATTTGGTTGATATAGGAAATCTACTTTAGTATTCCAATCATTTATACCAGAAAATATTTTGAATTCAAAATCACTTTGTGCAAGATTAAATTCAAATCTATAGTCACTAAATATGATAGAGGTATTCATAAAAAGTTTATTATTAAATAAATGGTTCCATCTTAATGAGCCTGTTGCATTGCCCCAAGGAATTTCGATTGCAAAACCATTATCGCTGTTAGCAAAGCTAAAGACATCTCTTCCAAAATAACCACTTAGATATAGTCTGTCTTTATCAGAAACTCTATAATTGATTTTAGTTGTTAGATCATAAAAATAATATCCTGAACCGGAAAAAGCATTTGGCTCACCTGTTTCAGGATCTATTTTGTTTAGGAAAGGTCTTGAGAGAACATCTATATATGTTCTTCTTCCAGAAACAATAAAAGAACTCTTATCTTTTTGAACAGGCCCTTGTAGGGTTAATCGTGATGATAATAACCCTATACCACCATCTGCTTCATATTTTTTATTGTTTCCATCTTTCATAGTGATATCTAAAACAGAAGAAAGTCTACCTCCATATTCTGCAGGCATACCACCCTTAATAATGTTTATGTCTTTTATTGCATCAGCATTAAAAACAGAAAAGAATCCAAATAGGTGAGATGCGTTATATACAACAGCTTCATCAAGTAAAATTAAGTTTTGATCAGGCCCACCTCCTCTCACATATAAACCTGAGCTCCCTTCTCCATTTGATGTTATACCAGGTAATAGTTGCGCTGATTTTAGTACATCCACTTCTCCAAGTATTACAGGAAGTTGTTTAATGTTATTTACCTCTATTTTTACTTGACTCATATTAGAGCTTGTTATATTTTTATCTAGTTTCTCACCCTTAACTATTACTTCCTCTGTTAAGATAGAATTATTC
>Ga0114993_10006621_pt1 | contig 10890 bp, 9 predicted proteins | sample ArcticOcean_MG_C_FD_87042 | JGI IMG/M metagenome (GOLD analysis project Ga0114993, IMG submission 87042) | Marine microbial communities from western Arctic Ocean - ArcticOcean_MG_CB2_150 | ecosystem: Environmental > Aquatic > Marine > Oceanic | place: Arctic Ocean: Canada Basin | collected...
AGAATTTGGAATAACTAAGAAAAACTCAATAATAATTTTTCAAGTACGCCCAATTACATCCCTATCTGATGATTCTTTTCCAAAATTAGATAATTTTATTTTAAAATTAATTAATAAAGAAAGAAAAAAATTTTTATTTTTAAATAAGAAAAAACATGTTTCTGGAAATTATACTATTTTTTCTGATATGAGTGATTGGAATCCTGCTGAAATAATTGGAAATCATCCTCATTTACTAGATTATTCACTTTATGATTTCTTAATTATGAAGAAAATTTGGCATCAAAGTAGAAAAATTATTGGATATCAAAATATTGAACCCTATCCTTTAATGGTTAAATTTGGAAATAAACCTTATGTAGATTTAAGAGGAAGTTTTAATTCATTAATACCTAATACTATCAGCGCATTACAAAAAAAAAAATTAATTAATTTTTATCTTAAAAAACTTAATACTGAACGTCATTTACATGATAAAGTTGAATTTGAGATTCTATTCTCTTGTTATGATTTAGTAATTGATAAGAGATTAAAAGAGTTAAAAAAAAATAATTTTACTAATAAAGAAATACAAGAGTTAAAAAATGCGTTAATTATTTTTACTAATAAAATTATTTCTTCTTTTCCAAAAATTCAAGAAAATTGTGAAAAATCTATTAACCAATTATCTACAAATAGAAAATCTATACTTGCAAATTTAAATTCTAAAACTGATTACAAAGATTCTCTCACTTCTGCAGAAAAACTATTAAAAAACTGTCGTGAGTTTGGAACACTTCCATTTTCAACCATGGCAAGAATTTCTTTTATTAGTTCAATATTACTCAAAAGTTTGGAAAATGAGAAGCAAATTCCACAAAATTTTATTGAAAATTTCATGAAATCAATTTCGACACCATTATCTGAAATTCAAAATGATGCTGATTTGTTAGCTAAAAATAAAATTTCTAAAAATCAGTTTTTAAGTAAATATGGTCATTTACGACCTGGTACATATGATATAACTGCATCTAGATATGACGAAGAAAAAGATTTCTTTGATAATATAAAATTCTTAAGAAAAAATAAAATATCTAAAGTTATAATTAATAAAAATAAATTATCAAAGATTTTTTTAAAACATGGATTAAAATTTACTGATATTGATTTTTTAGATTTTGTAGAACAATCTATCACACAACGAGAAAAATTGAAATTTGAATTTACTAAAAATCTTAGTGAAGCAATTGAATTGATTGCAAATGCAGGAAATAAACTTGGATTTTCTAGATCTGATATGTCTCATCTATCCATCTCTTCAATTTTTTCCCATAAGAAATATACAAAAAATATATTAAAACAAAAATGGCAAAAACAAATTCTATCTGAAACAAAAAAATATAATTTAGCAAAGTCTTTAATTTTACCACCTATCTTATCTTCTGAAGAGGATTTTGATTTTATTCAATATTTTATCTCAAAACCAAATTTTATTACCTCAAAAAAAATTACTGGTGAATTAATATTCTTAAAACATTTTGAACAAAAAAGATTAGATTTAGAAAATAAAATAGTAGTTATTGAAAATGCTGATCCTGGATATGATTGGATTTTTACAAAGATTCCATTAGGATTGATCACTAAATATGGTGGTGTAGCTTCTCATATGTCAATTAGATGTGCAGAAATGGGATTACCTGCAGCCATAGGTTGCGGTGAAATTCTTTTTGAACAACTCATCGATTCATCTAAAGTTCTTTTAGATGCAAAAAATAAACAATTAATTATACAAGAACATAAACATCATGATGAACACATAGAAGAAAGAAAAGTTCTAAAATCATTAGGTTATATAAAATAGCATAAGCATACATGGAGAATTAGATATAATTATGAACAAGCAAAAAATCAAAATTGGAATTTCTCTTCGCGTAATTAAGACTGAAAATTATTCTGAAAAACGGGATGGATTAAGTCAAGATTGGCCTGAATTTTTTAAAAAATTTGATTCAACTCCTATTTTTATTCCTAACACTTTGGATAATGTAGAGTCTTATTTGGATTCTATTGGAATTAATGGAATAATTCTATCTGGAGGTGACAATATTGGTGATAATCCTGAACGAGATGTCACTGAAACCAAACTAATTCAATATGGTATTGATAATGATCTTCCAGTATTTGGTGTGTGTCGAGGCATGCAAATGATCAATCATTTTTTTAATGGAACCATTAAAACTAATTCATCTAAAGATCATGTAAATAATCCTCATAAAATCAAAATTTTAAATAATATTTTATCTAAAAATTTAAACTCAAAACTGATTACAGTAAATTCATTTCATAATAATATTATTAACGATGAAAATCTTGGCGAACATTTGAATGTATTTGCTAGAGCTCTTTTTGATAATACAGTTGAAGGGATTTTTCATGATAAGCATAAAATTTTAGGTGTTATGTGGCATCCTGAAAGAGAACAACATAAAAATGATGAACTAATTTTGAACTATATTTTTCATGATAATGGTTTCTGGGATAATCTAACTTGAATGCAATAATTCTTGCAGCTGGAGAAGGGAAAAGACTTAGACCGTTAACTAATGAAAAGCCTAAAGGATTAGTTAAATTATTTGGAAAAACTATTCTTGAAAGACAAATTGAAATTTTTATAGATTCTGGAATTACTGATATTTCTATTGTAACAGGATTTAATGCTAACATGATAAAATTTCCTATGATAAACTATTTTCACAATCCTAATTTCAAAATAACTAATATGGTGGAAACACTATTTTGTGCCGAAGAAAAATTAAATGAATCTACAATTATTTCTTACGGTGACATAATTTTTGATAAAATAGTTCTTGAAAAATTAATTGAATCTGAATATAAAATGTCAGTTGTAGTAGATTTAGCTTGGAAACAATATTGGGAAGTACGATTTGAAAATCCTTTAGAAGATGTTGAAAGTTTACTTCTTCATGATGGATATATTACTAATATTGGTCAAAAACCCAAAAATTTAGAACAAATTCAAGGTCAGTATATTGGATTAATGAAATTTCAAAATGATGGAATATTACATTTAAAAGAATTTTATAAACAAGCAAAAAAGACATCTGAAACATCTACCAATCCACTAAATTCTAAAATTCCCTTTGAACAGTCATACATGACTGATCTCTTACAAGGAATGATTGATTTTGGACATAAATTAAAAGCAATCACCATAGAACATGATTGGTTAGAATTAGATTCTTTTAATGACTATCAATTATATAATAAATTGTATGAATCAAATCAATTATCAAAATTCATTAAGTTAATAAAAAATTAATTTCTCTTGTCTTTCATGAAATCATTAAAAGATTACAATATTGTTCTAATAAATATAGATGGATTTAGAAAAGACAAAATCGACCTTTGTCCTTCTTTTAAAACTTTGAAAGATAATAGCATCTATTTCTCAAATATGTATACTGCAGCTCCTTATACATTTGCAGCATTACATGCAATTTTTTCAGGAATGTATCCATCACGAAATGGAGTTAATGCATATTATAATATATTTAAATTCAAAAAAGATATCATTACAACTTTACCTCAACTTTTACAAAAATCTGGATATTATACTTGTTGTGATATTATTAGTGAATCTGTAATGCCTAGACAAGGAATTGATGAATGGAATTTATTTGATGAAGCAACTGTAGATTTTAAACAACGACATAAAAAATTATTAGAAAAATTATCCAAGGAAAAAAAATTTTTTGTTTTCTTACATTATACTGAAACTCATAAACATTTGGTTCGTGAAATAGTATCTAAATATAAACAAGAAGATAATGATGATGAGTTTTTTCAATCACAAAATGAAAATAATCAAAGATTTAATTCATATCTTCCTTCATGTGATGAATATGTTTCAACAATTCTTGATACACTAAAAGAATCAGGGATTTATGATAATACAATTGTTATTTTTTTTACTGATCATGGTACCAGTATTGGTGAAAAGAAAGGTGAAAAATTTTATGGTGTTTATACATATGATTATACAATAGGAGTATTTTCAATTTTACATATTCCAGGAATTGAGGCTAAAACAGTTAATGAACAGTGCAGGACATTAGATCTTTTTCCAACCATAGCAGAACTAGCAGGAATTCCTCTTGGAAAAGATTTTGATGAACTACAAGGAAAAAGTTTGTTGGAATTGATAGAAAACCCCTCTAATGAAGAAAGAGAAGTTTTTGTTGAAACTGGAGGATTATATGGTCCATGGCCATCAGCTAGAAAACATAATGTTTTTTGTATAAGATCAAACCAAAAAAAATTGATCTATAATGATACTCCTAAAACATGGGAATTGTATGATCTAGAAAAAGATCCTATGGAGATCAATAATATCTATGAAGAAAATTTGCTAATTGTTCAAGACCTAAAAAAGCGGTTAATTTGGAATCTAAATGATAACAATATTGTAACAAAAATTTCCTAAAATTAATTCTATTTATTATTAATTTTAGTCAAATATTCATGTATAATTGATGCAACATTTTGATTTCCAACCCTTGAAAAATGTCCACCATATTCATTATCATCAGAATAAATTTCATCTATTTTATTTTCTAGTACTAATTGTTCTGTAACTGGGATTACATAAAGTCCTTCTATCAATGATATTTTTTTTTCAATTTCATGGTAAAAATTATATTTATTATTAATGAAAGTAATGTCATCTTTCTGAGGAAGGAATACAAATACTGGAATAAAATTATTAGTTTTAGCAAAAGATACATATTTTTCTAAAATTTTTTCAAGTATTGTTGTAGCTTCTTTATTTTTGTATAATTGTATTCTCCATTTTAGATTTATATCCATAATAATCTTCATTGGATTCCATTTTATTTTTGAAATATCTTTATCCTTTTTCTTCCATGATTCAATAATAGTAACCCAATACATAATAGAAATATTACGTTTAAGATTTTTTAATATTGTAAAAACATATGGAAAATGAATAATCTCTTTTTTGAATTTTTCCTTATAGAAATAATCTCTTTTTTGAATTTCATCTAAATATTTTTCATAATTATTAAATTTAGATTCTTCATTAATTTTATTTTCAATTAATTTTAATTCTTCATTTTCTAAAATAAACCGTGGTTTAAAAGCAAAAGTATTTCCATATTCATAGTAATGCTTCCATGAACTCATAATTCTACTGATTGTATCTGGAACAACTCCCAATATCACAATGTCCGTTTTATTCTTATGAAATTCTCTTTCTAATCGTAAAAAACTTTGATCAATTCCATAATTACCAACTCCAAAATTTAATACGTTTGTATTTTCTAATTCTGATAGATAATACTCCCAAGTTTCATTATCATTTACTTGTCTACAAAAAGTAAATGAATCACCATAACAAGATATGTTGGAAGTTTTTTCTTTAAATTTAGGATTTGTTCTTGATCCTTTTTCATTAATAGACCACTTTGTAATTCCAAATTTTCCCTTTTCTTCTCTAGTAGTATTTGGTTTGCGTATCCATCCAATTTGTGGATCATATCCTTCTGGAATAAATTTATCTAATCCTTCTTGAGTGAGTGTGGGTTTTTCATCATATTTTGAAATTATTAACCATTGGAACTTTTTTCTAACGTATGAAATCCATACAAATAGCCCAATTTCAATAATTCCATAAGTTATCCCAATTACAAGGATTTGTAACCAAAGCTCCATCAACATAAGGTTTGATATTATAATAGATATTAATCATACAAGTAATACGGTAATAAACAGTAACTGAAGATGATTAAAGTTTTTGATATATACAAAAATTAAGAAATTTTTTCTTTTTGCATCTTATACATGATTGTTAAATAACATGCATAAATTATTGAACTTGTTAGAAAACCTATACTAATTCCTAGTAAACCATATTCTAAGCCTAAAAGTACAACAAGTAACAAATAACTAATCGCATGTATCAACGTACCTAAAATAATAAATCTACTTTTTTCATCTCCTAAAAATTTTGATGTAAAAATTAGTATGATTATATTTGGAATCACTGCCAAACTTAAAATTGGAATTATTTCAACGGAATTGATAAATTGAGGAAATAGTATTGGAATTATTTCTGGTCCTAAAATTATCCCGAAAACTGATATTATAATTGAAATTAATAATATGATCACTATGAATTTGTTTGAATTTTTTCCTTCAGAATCATTTACTAATAGAAATTTGAATGTCATACTTGCAAAAAGATTCAACAACAAATATACTTGAAATGCCAGAGTAAATTCGCCTAAAACTTGAAATCCCAATATTGGAACTATTAATATTTTATCTAAATTTCTCCTTGATATTGTAATGAGTCTAATTACATAATTATTAAAAATAAATCCAAAATTTTTTTTTAATAGTGAAAAATTAAACGAGAAATTTTTTAGAATAACTATAGACATAATAATTAATGGTAAATATGAAAGTCCAATTCCATAAATTATTCCTTCTAAACCAATCCAAAAATATAATCCAATTGCTAATAAAAGCATTAATCCTTTTTGGAAAATCAAAAATATACCATATTTAGAAAATAGTTTTTTGCCGACAAAATATCCTAACAATACTTCGCCACAAATCATTCCAAATGTGAGAAGTATAATGTCTAATCTTGAGTATAAGATGAACAAAATCACCGAAACAATTGCTGCAATAATTAGAGAAAATAAAAATAGAGTTCCTCTTAATCCTCTGTCTTTTACTTCGTATACAATTATCGTGTTATTGTTTGCAATCAAAGAAATAGCCAGAGATAAACCTGCAATTCCAATTAGTAATTGCACTTCCCCATAATCACTTACAGTCAAAAATGTGGCTAAATATAACCAAAAAAAAGCACTAATTGCACCTGAAGTAGTATCTGATATTGCTATTGTCCCAAAATTTTTTAATAATTTCAATATGTATCTACTAAATTAATTTAATGAGTATATGTATAATTGACTGATAATAGTTCAGGGGGTAATGATTAAAAATTTTCTACAGCACAATTGATATATAAACCCAAAAAATTATGATTTGAATTAATGAATATAATAGCTACAATATTACATGGATTAAGAAATGAATTTACGACATAATTTAGGTTTACTTTATTATTTGGCACCACATATGAGAGTAGTTAAAAATAAATGGGGATTTTGTACGTCAGTTCTTTTAGGATTCTCACGTTACAAAGTAAAAATAAATCATTTAAAACCAATAGTTTTTGAAAAGAAACAATTTAACATATTGTTATCTATATTGGGAATACTATCTTATGCTACACATTATTCTTTAACATCAAAAAATATGGTGAAAGTTTCTTTTGATTCAAAAAATTGGTTCACATTACCTTTAACAGATTTTTCAAAAGAAGATGAAAATTTGGTAGTCTTACTTTATCAAGGAATTAAAAATGGAGTTAATTTTGTTACCCAAGATATTCCTGTAGACAGAAAAAAAACATTGAAAATAATTGATGTTGATGGTAAAAAAATTGTTGAAACATATCAAGGTATTAAGTTTTTTTTGGAGTTAATACATCCTGGAAATACGATAATTGAGACTTTTATTAACGATATACACTCAATTGCAGGTAATGATAACTGGGAAAACAAAACAATAATTGATGTAGGTGCAGAATGTGGCGATACTGCTCTTTACTATGCTAATCTAGGAGCAAGAGTATATTCATTTGAACCAATAAAGAATAATTTTAATTCAATACAGGAAAATCTGAAATTAAATCCAGACTTGTCAAAGAAAATTACTCCTGTTAATGCAGCCATAGGTACTGATGGAAAAGCTAAATTTTATCTTAATCCTGAATCACCAGATATTGGAGCATCGTTTGTATATAACAAATATGACTCATCTGCAATTACTACAATTGTAGATGGCTTTTCTTTAAAATCAGCTTTAAAAAAATTCAAAATAGAACATGTAGATTTATTGAAAATGGATTGTAAAGGATGCGAGTTTTTTTTAACCAAAGATGATTTTGTAAATATAGATAAAGTAAAAATAGAATATCTTGTTAAATCCAAAGGTAAAAAATTAGAAAATTTAATAAATGTTCTTGAAACTGCAGGATTTGAAAATGTGATTTATAAAATTAATCCGGAACAAAATATGTCTAATAAAGTCCATGGACATATTTATGGAATAAAAAAATCATCTTAATCAAATTTTTTATTTTGATAATCATCATAAACACTTTAAACGATCTAAAGAAAATTAATTAATATGACATTCTTAGAATTTTCACTAAATCTTCCGTGTAATTCAGATAAGTTATTTCAAAAAATTACAGATTTTGAAAATTTCAATCAGTATATTCCAAATCAATTAGAAAGTGTGAAAGTTTTAAAAAAAGAGAATGGTAAAACATTTACAGTGGAAAAAATTAGATCAATTTCAATTTTGAAAAATAGTTTTGAGCAAACTAGTGTACACATAGTAAAAGAAAATGAAGTAGATACTGAAATCATTTCAGGACCAGCAAAAGGCACTATTATAGAATCATTTTTTCAGAATATAGATTCAGGAACTGAAGTAATTATTAAAATAAATCTAAAACTTGGTTTAAAGTATAAATTATTTACACCAATAGTAAAAAAGGTGTACAAACAAATGCTAACTGGGATTTTATATAGAATGAATAGGGAGATAAATGAATAGAAATGCAATCTGAAGATTTTTCAAACATGATAAATTGGGATAATTTGTTCAATCAGTCAAGTGCTTTTAAAAATAGTAAACCATTTTCATTTGCTTTTATTGAGAATTTTTTTACTGATAAATTCTATGACAATCTTTTTGAAACATATCCCAAAATTGATGATAATTGGATGATATCTTCTGCAATGTCCAAATATCAACATTATAAAACATGGAATAATGCTTCCATAAACGACCCAGATAAACCAGGAAATGATCCATCTTTCAGTGAATATTTTAACAAATTAAAACGATATACAGAAACAGAAGAATTTGTCAATAATTTTAGGAAATTTTCTGGCGTACCTGTATCAAAATCTAGAACAATTAATTTTATTAGTTACAAAAAAGGTGGTTTTCAGTATCCTCATATTCATAATAATGGTCCAAGTTCATTAATCATAATGTTATATTTTTCCAAAGGTTGGAATAATGGTGATCCTGGAGGAACATATATGGCAACAGAAGAAGATGAATCAAAAATGATTTTTGAACCATACAATCTCAATAACTCAATTGCATTATTTCATGATGGGCCAATGGCAGCACATGGAGTCAGATACATAACAAAAGATGTTACCAGACAAGGAATGCAAATTATATTAGAAGGGTATGATGAAGAATCAAAACGTTGGTCATCAGATAAGTAATTTATTAAAAAAATATAATATATTTTAAACTATATTGAATTACAAAAATAATAAGTTATTAATCATCTGTAAATGTTATATTTCTTAAAGAATTGAAAAGATTGTTGATTCAATTAGAAGATTTAAAAAAAATAGACTCAAAAGGAATGTATAAAATTTATGACAAGTGGCCCAAAATTGCAAAAGAATGTTATTATTCAAATTTATCTGAAACAGATTTCAAAAAGTGTTCCCACATAGTATTTGCAGGAATGGGTGGTTCTGGGGCCATAGGAGACATTTTTTCTGCAATCTTATCTAAAACAAATACACATGTTACAATTGTAAAAGGATATCATCTACCCAAAACAGTAGATTCAGATTCACTAGTAATTATTACAAGTATATCAGGAAATACAGTAGAAACATTAGCAATGCTAGAAGATGCTAGAAAAATTGGAGCAAAAATTATTGCATTTTCAAATGGTGGAAAAATTAGTGAAATATGTTTAAAAAATAATATTGAACATAGAAACATACTAAAATATCACTCTCCAAGAGCATCCTTTACATCTGTTCTATATTCAATGTTGAGAGTTTTAAAACCTGTCATTCCAATTGAAGAATCAGATATTTTAGAATCAATTAAAAAAATGGAAGAAATTTCAAAAAAAATTAATTCAAGTAACATATCAATAAATAATCCAGCAATAGAAATTTCTGAATGGATAATGGATTCTCCAATAATTTATTTTCCTTGGGGACTTCAGTCGGTCGCAATTAGATATAAAAATTCTCTTCAAGAAAATGCCAAAATTCATACAATAATAGAAAATGTCATAGAATCTTCTCATAATGGTGTAGTTGGTTGGGATAGAAAAAATAATTTTCAACCAATATTAATTAGAGGTCAAGATGATTATCCGACAACCAAAGAAAGATGGAATATTTTAAAAGAATTTTTTAAATCTAAAAATATTGAATGTAAAGAGATTACGAGTGAACATGGAAATATACTCACAAAAATTATTTGTATGATTTACCTACTTGATTATTCAAGCATATTTCTTGCAATAAAATTAAAAATAGATCCAAGTCCAGTAGAAGCGATAGATTTTATTAAAAAAAGACTAATTTAAAATAAAAAATAATTTAAGAACATATATCACATAAAGTAATTTAAAAAAATATGAAAATTTTAGTCACAGGAGGTGCAGGATTTATTGGAAAACACCTTGTAAATTATTTGTTAGATAAAGGTAATATAATTACAATTTTTGATAATTTCTCAAATTCTGAAGAAAAATCTATTAATCATTTTATCAAAAATGGTGTAAAAGTAGTTAATGGAGATATTAGAAAGTTTAAAGAAATTTTAAAAGAAACAGAGAATCAGGATATTTTAATTCATTTAGCAGCAAAAATATCAGTAAGTGAATCAATTCTCAATCCTTCTGAAACATTTGAAGTTAATGTTGATGGTACAAAAAATGTTCTTGAA
>Ga0114993_10006627_pt1 | contig 10888 bp, 10 predicted proteins | sample ArcticOcean_MG_C_FD_87042 | JGI IMG/M metagenome (GOLD analysis project Ga0114993, IMG submission 87042) | Marine microbial communities from western Arctic Ocean - ArcticOcean_MG_CB2_150 | ecosystem: Environmental > Aquatic > Marine > Oceanic | place: Arctic Ocean: Canada Basin | collected...
AGACTGGGTGTTGTGGTAGATATGTCTCATTCAGCAGAAAAATCTACATTAGATGCAATTGAAATCTCCTCCAAACCCATAGCAATTACCCATGCTAATCCGTCATTTTGGTTTACTTCAAAAAGAAATAAATCAAACGAAGTTTTAAAAGCGTTGGCAGATTCCGATGGAATGATTGGTCTCTCTTTATATCCTCATCATTTAAAAGATAAATCAAATTGTACTTTAGAAAGTTTTTGCGAAATGGCTGCAAAAACTGCTGAACTTATAGGGGTTAAACATATCGGAATAGGATCAGATCTTTGTATTGGGCATCCAGATTCTGTAGTCGATTGGATGAGAAATGGTAAATGGACTAAAGAAAAAGACTACGGAGAAGGAAGTGCTTCGAATGCAAGTTTTCCTAAACAGCCAGATTGGTTTAAAGATGCAAGAGGATTTAAAAACTTAGAATTAGGACTAAAAAAAGTTGGATTCAAAGACACCGAGGTAAATGACATACTAGGAAATAATTGGTATAATTTTTACCGAGAGATAGACGCTTGAGCAAACCAAATATAAAACTTAGAGATCCAAATGAAGTAATGAAACTTTCTAGATTAGGATCGTTTCATCAATCCAAACTTTCATTTTTGAGAAGCTTTATTAGAGAATTCAAGGATTGGGAATACAAAAGAAATATATTTGAACTCGATAAAGACGGTTATGGAGTAGCAGTATATTCATTTGAAAAAAATAAAAGAAGTTATTCTTTGATATGTTTTGCTCAATATATAAATCCAAACGAACGATCAGATAGAGTAATAGCTACGAAATGGGACACTGCTTTTGTTTTGCATGATGGGATTCCAACTCAAGAAGATATAAACCGACTTAAAGAAAATGTTCCCAAACAAGAAATCGGCAGAATGTCTTACAAAGAGCTTGCGTTATCAAGGGCTAATAAATCAGTAAGAGTTTTTGATCATGTTGTTAATTCATTAAGTGAAGGCAAGCAACCAGATAAAAATTTATTAAACAAAGTGGGTTATTTATACAGAACTACAGCTGTTTATGGATCAGGAAAATTTGGGTTAGCTGATCGTTTTAGAATTAAAAATAGAAAAGAAGTTTATGGACCATTTAGATTAGAAATGATGCTGGTATATCTGGTTCGTCAATTTACATTTGATCAAGTTAATCATATAGCCAAGAATAAAAACCCTGGGAAAGCAGTTCAGCTTGATGAAAATATTGCAAGAAATTTAGGAATAGGAAATTCAACAGGATTAGGAATGGCTCCTTTTATTGTTAATCACCCTACACTTTTACATAAATGGATTTACAGTAGAGAAAAAGCCTTAAAGGAGATTAGATCTATCGAGGTAGTGAGCAATGAAGAATTTATTTTTTTTAAAAATTGTCTTACTAAATCTCAATCAATTGTTGATACGTGGTTAACAGAAAGCGAATATCAAAATAAAAAAATTAATTCTTTAAAATCTGATCTAATTAAATTTAATCAATTTATAGAAAAAGATTGTTCAATTAAGGTAAAATATTTATGGAATACAATTTATCTTTGGGTAGAAAAAAATCTTAATGAAGAATGTGTTGAATATATAGTTTCTATGATGATGGAACCTTATGATAAAATTGTAGATCCTTTAATTAACAATATGAGCTCAGAGGAAGAACAGTACTTTAGCATTCCAGGCCATAGAAAAATTTCAGAACTTAAAAAAATTTTAGAGAAAAAATACCAATCAATTATCAAAATTAACTTTAAAGAAAAAAATAGTATTGCTAATTTTTGGTTTATATCAAAAAACAAAGAAGAACCTAGAGTTGCTAATAGACATGAAGAACAAGGCGCTGAATTAGAGCAGCCTTTAGCAATCGCAAGAGATATCAAGCAGCTTTATGAAAAAATATTAAAAACCAATCAATCAGAAACTGTTGCAGACTTTTTATTAAATAATGATGATTTAAGACATGTTGTCAGAAGAGCTTTTATAATTGATCAATTTCCTTATTCGGAAATTCAAGATAATACAATTGGAGCTTCGTTAATGCCCATAGATATGCTCCGTCTAAAACTTTCTTTTTTTGGAGCCGTTAAGTTTGATCCAAGATCAGACAAATGGCTTAGAATAAATATGTACCAAGGAGCTCCTTTATCTCATGAATTAAAAAATTCAGATGATACATGGATATATAATTCACTTAATTAATTATGATAACTTTTAGCGAAATTGAAACGACTACAAAAAGAGCGTCCAAAGCTGCAGGTTTTTCATGGGGTGTTGCAGAAGAAATAGGAAAATCAATAAGAAGTTTAGAACTATTTGGTTTGCCGGGGATTATAAATCTCAATCAATATTTAAAAAAAATTAAGAAAAAACATCCAACAAAAATAACAAAAATAGAAAAGGAAAACAAAACTGCAGATAAAGAATTCTGTCCAATTTATTCTGGAGTGGCTTTTTTGGATCGCTGTTTGGAATTAGAAAAATTAAAATCTCTTAAATTTTATAACGTAAGTTATCCTTTGCTTATGCTTCCTTTTATTAGCAGAGCATCTGAGATCATGAGCAAAAAAATATTGGTCCAATTTGACAATTCGAGCTTCTTGTTAAATTTTGATAAATCTATTTTTTCAAAAAATATTGAAAAACAAGCTCAATCTCAAGCGAAGGTAGTAAATATAGAATTTATAGAAAATAAGAATTCTTTTTCAGAACAGGACTGGAAGGAATTGTATAAACTATCGGAAGAGACTTTTGTAGACGAGTCTGATAGCTTAAAAAAGACAGCGGCAGGAGCTGGATTAACTGATAATGATTAAATTATGAAAAAAAAAGATAAAACAAAAAATCCAATTCAACCAGTTAGCGGAACCAAAGTTCCAAGATTTGCCGGTCCATCCACATTTGTAAGATTGCCAGAAATGAGAGATGTTAAAAGTTGTGACGTTGCAATTGTCGGAATACCTTTTGATGCAGGAACTAGTTACAGGCCAGGAGCAAGATTTGGGCCACAAAGCATAAGACAAGCTTCAAGACATCTTAGAACAAACTATCATCCAAATTACGATATTGAACCATTTAAAGTTCAACAAGTAGCTGATGCCGGAGATATCGTCTGCAATCCATTTAATATTAATGAAGCGATACAACAAATAGAAAAAGGCGCTTACGAATTATTAAATAAAGTTGGCGGAATAATTAGCATGGGAGGAGACCACACAATTGCTTTTCCTTTGCTTAAGGCGGTTAACAAAATAAATAAAGGGCCCGTTGCATTAGTTCATTTTGATGCTCACCTGGATACTTGGGATACTTATTTCGGTGCGCCTTACACTCACGGAACGCCTTTTAGAAGAGCTAGAGAGGAAAATTTATTTTTAGATAATGCGTCAATGCATGTTGGAATACGTGGTCCATTATATAGCCCAGAAGATTTGAAAAATGATGCAGAATTTGGTTTTAAAATAATTCACTGTGATGAATTTCAAACAGAAGGAATAGATAAAATTGTTAAAAGAATAAGAGATAGAGTTGGAAATAACCCATTATATTTATCAATTGATATTGATGTTCTTGATCCAGCTTTTGCTCCAGGCACAGGTACACCTGAAATTGGAGGAATGACCACAAGAGAAATTGTAAACGTTATTAGAGGTTTGTCAGGTTTAAATTTAATATCAGCTGATGTTGTAGAGGTTTCCCCAGCTTATGATCATGCTGAAGTTACTTCTTTAGCGGCCGCTACAATTGTTTATGAATTGATAAATCTATTTGCAAAATCAAAAGGATAGGTTAATTTCGCAGTATGTTAAGTAAAAAAAATTTTTATATTAATGGTAAATGGGTAAATCCACAGCAAGAAAAAGAACTTCATGTTATAAATCCTTCAACAGAGGAAAGTTGTGCGGTTATTTCTTTAGGAAGTTCCGAAGATATTAATTCTGCTGTAAGTGCAGCAAAAAAAGCTTTTGAAAGTTGGGCTTTTACTTCAAAAGAGGAAAGAATAAAATTATTAGAGTCTTTGTATTCTCTTTATAAAAAAAGATGGACTGAAATGGCAGAAACTATTTCTTTAGAGATGGGTGCACCAATTGATTTTTCAACGGAGCTTCAAGCCGGCACGGGAGCTAGCCATATAAAATCTTATTTAAAAGTTTTAAAAGATTATAAGTTTGAAAAAATATTAGGAGATCACGCACCAAATAATAAAATTTTATATGAACCAAAAGGAGTTTGTGCCTTAATAACTCCTTGGAATTGGCCAATGAATCAAGTGTGTTTAAAAGTTATTCCAGCTTTGGCAGCAGGATGTACTATGGTTCTAAAACCTTCAGAAATAGCTCCGCTTTCTTCTATGTTGTTGGCCGAAATGATTGATGAAGTAAAATTTCCACCAGGAGTATTTAATTTAGTTAATGGAGATGGCGCTGTTACTGGAAATGCTTTAACTAGCCATCCAGAAGTAAATATGATTTCTTTTACTGGGTCAACAAGGGCTGGAGCTCTTATTTCTAAAAATGCGGCGAATGATTTTAAACGTGTCAGCTTAGAACTGGGGGGAAAAGGTGCAAATATTATTTTTAAAGATGCAGATTCAGAAGCAGTTGAAAGAGGAGCTATGAGATGTTTTAGAAATACCGGGCAATCTTGTAATGCCCCAACCCGGATGTTAGTTGAAAAATCTATTTATAATAAAACAATTGAAAAAGTGAAAGAGGTTGCGGGTAAATTAAAAGTTGATTTAGCTTCAAAAAAAGGTGGGCACATAGGACCGGTAGTTTCAAAAACTCAATTTGATAAAATACAAACATTAATTCAAAAAGGAATTGACGAAGGAGCTAAGCTAGTTGCTGGAGGAACGGGAAAACCTAAAGGTTTAGACAAAGGATATTTTGTTAAACCAACAGCTTTTGCGGATGTAAATAATAATATGCAAATTGCTAGAACTGAAATTTTTGGTCCAGTTTTATCAATCATTCCTTTTGAAACCGAAGAAGAAGCTGTCTCAATTGCAAACGACACACCTTATGGTCTTTTAAATTTTATTCAAACACAAGATCAGAAAAAAGCTAATAGAGTAGCTAGAAAACTAAGATCAGGAATGGTTGATATAAATGGGGCAGGTCTTGCTCCCGATGCTCCTTTTGGGGGATACAAACATTCGGGTATTGGACGTGAAGCCGGGGTTTTAGGTTTGGAAGAATATCTTGAAGTAAAAGCAGTAAGTGGCTGGAACTAAAATTAATTTGAGGAATTAGTAGATAAACTATCTAATCAACTAACAATTTAAAAGTATTTATAAAATCAGGTCTAAGAACATATTCTCTTGGATGTCCATCTTTAATTGTATTTAAAATTTCCAAACCATAAACAACTTCACCAATTGGAGTGTATTCTCCTTTGAACAAAGGAGCATCCCGAAGTAAAATAAAAAACTGACTGTCTTCGGTGTTTAATTTATTTGTTCTGGCCATACCTACAGTTCCTATTTTGAATTCAATTTTATCGTTGAGTTCAGAGCTGATTGTTCCGTAACCAGATTTTCCTGTCCCTATATAGAGATAATCAAGGTTGTCTTTTTTTCCAAATTCAAGATCGCCAGATTGAATAAGAACATTTTTGATCACTCTATGAAAAGCAATGCCATCATATTTACCTGAAGCTATCAACATCTTAAATCTTTCAACTGATTTAGGAGAGATATCTGGATAAAGTTTAATGATAATATTTCCACATTTTACATTTAAAACTGCAATATTTTTTTGATTTTTAAAACTAATTTCTTTTGGGTTATAATTTTTAATAAACAAACATTTTTGTGGCAATATTACAAATATATAAAGAGTAATAGTTCCCAAAATAATCAAAAGAACTAATAATAGCTTTTCCGAGGTTGTCTGTTTAACTTTTTCAATCATCTAATTAAATTTGAAATTATTATCGATTTTTAGAACTGCATTTTTTAAAAACATAGTTTTTTTATTAAGTATGGGGTCATTTAAGACAATACTTTCTAACTTTTTCTTTTTTGTCATAAAAAATGAAAATGTTTCAGCCATATCTTCTGATGCAGTAGACATAGAATATTCCGTTAGAAATCCTTTGGTATTATTGATCAAAGAGAAATCTAATTTATTTGTGCATGTAGAACATTTAGCATATTTAAATCCTGGACTATTAAATTTTTCCCATTTTTTGTATGAGAATAAGCTTTTATGGCTTTCTTCAACTATATGAAATAATTCATGATGCATTGATCTTTCAAAATATTTTTCATCAAATTTGATATCTATAATCAATGTTTTCATATCATGATTTGGAACTCCTGCAGTTTTAATTTTTGCTACTTTTAAATTTTTACAAAGCACAACGTATTTAAGATTAATTTTCTCTAAAAAATTTTTATCATATTTATTAAAATTTTTTTTAATTACATCAAATTTCTTTTTAATACTGTTTTTACTTGTCTTGCCACATTGGACATTATTTTCTCTAAAACCCACTCTAAAAGATTTTTCAGCCTTGAGATATTTAATGCCATTTGAAGCTGTAAGATCGTATATTTCTAGATTTGGTATTTTTGTTAAATAGTAGATTGTATTAGCGTAGACTGGTGAGAAAATTTTAAGAAATAAAAATGTAATAAGGAACAATCTCATATCAATACTTTAAAAATGTTAAACTTAATTAACCATTTTCTCTTGTAAAGAGATAAGCATTTTAAGACACTTCTTAAGCTGATCAAAGGTAATATATTCGTCTACCGTGTGAGCTTGTTCAATAGATCCAGGTCCACAAATAACAGTGCTTATTCCAGAATTTTGAAACAGACCTGCTTCAGTACCAAATGACATTGTATCTTTTGCATTATCACCAGTTAGATTGCAAACAAGATTTGCAGCTTCTGATGTTTCTTCTTTATTAAAACCAACCACTTCACCAATTATTTCCTTTTTAATATCTCCTTTAGGATTATTTTTTTTCATTTCTGGCAGTAAACTATTTTTAGCAAAAGCGTCAATATTCTTACTAATGAAATCTCCGTCGTCTTTATTGACAGGTCTTACCTCCCATTCGAGAGAACATTGATCTGCAATTACATTTACACCTATTCCTCCAGAAATTTTTCCTATTTGAAGAGTTGAATAAGAAGGAGAAAAAGATGTTTGTGCTGAGTTTCTTTTTTTTAGTTCATCTCTCAATTCCATGAGTTTGTTGCTATATCGAATGGCATATTCAATGGCGCTAACACCGCTTTCAGGATTTGAGGCGTGCCCGGACAACCCAGTAAAGTGAGTTATGTATTGATTGCATCCTTTGTGTGCAGTTATAGCTTTCATATTTGTCGGCTCACCAATTATACAAGCAGAGAAATTAATATTTCTTTTTCTTAAGTCAGCTAAAACCAATGGCGCTCCTAAACAACCAGTCTCTTCATCGAATGTATAAGAAAAATGTATTGGTGCTTTCAATTTTTTAGAAGCGAATAAAGGCGCAACTGCTAAAGTACAAGCAATAAACCCTTTCATATCACATGTTCCGCGACCGTAAACTTTATTGTCTTTCTCTCTCGCTATGTATGGATCAGAAGTCCATTCATCATGTACAGCAGGAACCACATCAGTATGCCCTGATAAGATAATTCCTTTACTGTTTGAATTATCTTTTCCGTTGATTGTTAAAAATAAATTAGCTTGTGAGCCAGACTTATTAAAAGTTTTAAAAGATGTGACACCAACTTCATCTAATTTTTTTTCACAATACTTAATTAATTCAAGATTTGAAGTACCTGACACTGTTTGAAATTTTATTAGATTAGTTAAAATTTTTAAAGTTTCAGGAAATACTTGATCGATTGTATTTTTTTGTATAGGCATTCAAATGAAATATATGCCATATAGTAATCAAAAAAAAGGAATGTTTCTTGCATTTGTCGCTGTTATATTTATTACTCCAGATTCGCTTCTTATTAGGCTGGCAAATCTTACATCTTGGGATTTGATTTTTTATAGAGGCTTTATACCTTTTTTTATTGTTTTTGCTGGTTTGTTAATTATTTATAAAAGCAAATTTATTTCACAACTATTAGAGAATGGTTGGCACGGGGCTGCTTATGCAGTCACTTTTGCAATAACAAATATTTTTTTTGTAATATCGATAAACAATACTAATGTCGCAAATACGTTAATTATGATTGCTTTGGCGCCTATGCTTTCTGCGGTAATCAGCTTTATTTTTTTAAAAGAAAGCACAGACCAAAAAACGTGGATAGCCATAACTATTACTACATTAGCGGTAATTTATATTTTTAATGATTCTTTTGAAAAAGGTGATGTTTTAGGAAACTTTTTAGGATTGGTTTGTGCGGCAGGCTTGGCAGCTGGAGCAGTGATAATAAGATCAGCTAAAAAAATTAACTTAGTTCCTTCAGCTATGATGGGTAAATTGTTGGTAGCATTAATTGCATTTTTTTTTACAGAAAGTCTTATTCTAAAAGGAAGTGATGCAATTATTATACCAGTTATGTGTATCGTATGTGTTGCAATACCTTTTGTCTTGATAACCTTAGCACCTAGATACATTACAGCGCCCGAGGTTAACCTCTTTTTTTTACTTGAGACCATTTTAGGACCTCTTTGGGTTTGGTTGGTTATAATGGAACAGCCTAGTACAGAAACAATCATTGGAGGATTTGTAATTATCTCGACAATCGTTTTTCACTCTATTTTAAACTTAAAAAAGAAATAATTTATTAAAACAATTCATTGCAATTGTTTTATTAAATCAGATAAAATTTTTAAAGTTTCCGAAAATATTTAATCGATCATTTATCTATGATTTAACAACATTACTTTTCTAACTTCTTCACCTTTATATTTAGATAAAGGTCTAATTAATTTATTTGAAGCGTGCTGTTCCATGATATGAGCTGACCAACCAGTAATTCTAGACATTACAAATATTGGAGTATAAAAATCTATATCTATTCCCATCATGTAATAAAGAGGACCACAAGGGAAGTCGACATTTGGATGTATATTTTTTTTTTCAATCATGTTCTTAGCTAGAATTTCATAAATTTTTGTATATTTTTCTTTTTTTACAATTTTAGCTACTTTAAATAAATAATGCTTCATTGTTGGCACACGAGAGTCACCAGTTCTATAAATTCTATGACCAAATCCCATGATAACTTTTTTCTTTTCTAAAGCATTATCAATCCAAGCTTGCGCTTTTTCAGGCTTGCCTATTTCCTTCATCATAATCATGACAGCTTCATTTGCTCCACCATGAAGAGGACCTTTTAAGCTTGCGATTGCACCTGTGATTGCTCCGTGAATATCAGATAATCTACTTGTTATTGTTCTTGCAGTAAAAGTTGAAACATTAAAACTATGTTCGGCATAAAGAATGAGAGAAATATCGAAAGCTCTTACTATTTCTTTATCCGGTACTTTACCAAACATCATTTTAAAGAAATTTTCAGAAAAAGATAATTTTTTATCAGGAGATATTATCTTCTTGCCTTTTCTGCATCTAAAATAAGCAGCTACAGCTGTTGGTGTTTTGGAAAAAATTTTCATTGCTTTTCTCATATTTGCCTTTGGAGAATTATCTTTGGTGTCTTTATCTTCTAAAGCCATTAAACTTACGCAAGTTCTAATTACATCCATAGGATGAGCATTTTTCGGCATTTTTTGAATATTTGCCAAAATTTGTTTTGAAAGTTTTCTTTCGGATTTTTCGTCTTTAATAAATTTTTTTAATTGTTTTTTATTCGGGAGATCTCCATTTAATACAAGATAGGCAACTTCTTCAAAATCACATTTGTCACATAACTCTTGCACTGTGTATCCTCGATAAGTAAGAGCACTTAGTTCAGGAACAACATGCGAGACCGTTGTTTCATCAACAACGATACCTAATAAACCTTTTTTAATTTCTTCACCCATTATTCATGCCCTTCAGTTGAAAAATCTGTAATCTTTTTCCCTGGGGTATTGTACTTCTCATATTCTACTAATTCGTACAACCTTTTTCTAGTTTGCATTTTATCGATGATATTGTTTTGATCTCCATTTTTAAATATTGATTTTAATCCCATCTCAACATTTTGCATTGCTAGTCTTTGTGTAGTGACTGGATAAATAACTAAATTGTATCCTAAATTTTCTAATTCGCTTTTATTTAAAAGTTTTGATTTTCCAAACTCAGTCATATTAGCTAAAAGATATCCTTTGGAAATTTTTCTTACTTTTTCAAACTCTTTTTCATCCTTCATTGCCTCTGGAAAAATCATGTCTGCTCCAGCGTCTTCATAAGCTTTAATTCTATCTAATGTTTTATCGATCCCTTCAACTGTATTTGCATCCGTTCTTACAATAATTAAAAAATTTTTATCTTTTCTTGCACTTACTGAATCTTTAATTTTTTTTATCATTTCTTTTTTAGAAACAAGTTCTTTATTATCTAAATGACCACATCTTTTTTCTGCTATTTGATCTTCTATATGACATCCTGAAAGACCTTTTTGTTCAAATATCTCTATTGTTTTTTTACAATTATTAAATCCAGTGTCAGCATCTACGATTGTAGGTAAATCAGTAACCTTGGTTATTTGCCCAGCTCTATAACTAACCTGATCTAATGTAGTTAAACCAATATCTGGCAAACCTAAGTCGTTAGACATTACTCCCCCAGAAATATAAACTCCATCAAATCCAATTTCCGCTATTAGTTTTGCGCATAAAGGATTGTAAGCTCCCGGAAATCTTAAAAGCACATTTGATTTAAGTTTTTTTTTAATATCTGCTCTTTTTTCTAAAGCGTTTTTTTTTTTGAAATGCATTGTGCAAATTTATTTCAGAGATAAAACAAGA
>Ga0114993_10006630_pt1 | contig 10886 bp, 6 predicted proteins | sample ArcticOcean_MG_C_FD_87042 | JGI IMG/M metagenome (GOLD analysis project Ga0114993, IMG submission 87042) | Marine microbial communities from western Arctic Ocean - ArcticOcean_MG_CB2_150 | ecosystem: Environmental > Aquatic > Marine > Oceanic | place: Arctic Ocean: Canada Basin | collected...
AGGCCCAGGTGCGGGTGTCCGAGAACCAGGTCGCGAGGCGGGCGCGCAAGACGCTGGTGGGGCCCTGTTCGTCCTTGCTGCGGATGACGACATCTCGCAGAGGTTCGCTCGGGGTGTAGTTGTAGGGGAAGCTGCCCACGAGCCAGGCCCGTTGGGGAACCTGGTTCTGATCGCGGTAGACGAAGAGCACGTTGCGGGCCTGGCTTTTGGATCCCGACTTGACGAACTCGATGAGAGCCTGTTTGTAGCCTTCTCCCCATGGGGCCCAATGGTAGTTGAGCAGGAGGCAGGCGATGCTGAGGAAGAAACCGACCAGTCCAAGGGGGGCGATGACGCGGACCACTCCCCGACCGGTCTGGATGATGGCGATGATTTCCCGACTCTGGGAGAGGCGCCCGAGGCAATAGAGGAGCCCGAGCATCAGGGAAAAGGGGACGATCTGCACGAAGACCGCGGGGAGGGTGACCGCGTAATACTGCACGAGGAAAGAGGTGGGGTCCTTCGCCTTCTGGAACTCGCTGCTGTTGTCGTTCACGTCGAGGAGGACGTAGATGACAATCAGGGCGAGGGAGCAAAGGCCCACCGCACCGAGCATTTGCCGCACGAGATAGCGATCGAGGATGCCCCCAAAGGCGTAGCACAAGGCCGCGAGGGCCGGGAGAAGACAGAAGGCCCCGAGCATCAGGGGGCGCAGATTGACGGTGTTCTGGTCGCTCTCGGGAAAGCCGAGCAAGTGAATCTGCACGGCGTGGGATTCCTTCGGAACGACGACAAGGGCCATCGCGATGCCAAGGACCGTCAGCGCGATCATCGGAGCGGACTTGAGGAACGGAAAGGAACGCAACGGGGGAGAGTGTACAGTGATCTGGGCTCCGTAAACAGTTGAGAGTTGAAAAGGTGGGGAGCTCCGTCGGGCTGGGGTGGAGAGCGGGGAAGGAGGGGCGTTATTTGTCTGGAAAGTGGTGCGTGGACTTGTTCCCGCTCGTTGAACGGAGATAGTCCGCAGCACAGATGATACTACCGGGTGATGCGGCGGGCGGTTTGTCCTTGGCAGCGGAAATGAGACACGCGTTCTCGGGGGAGGGGATTCTCGCGGGATCGCAGGATTTTGAGTATCGGCCCGAGCAACAGGAGATGGCGGAAGCGGTGGCGTGGGCGCTTGAAAGGGAGCGCTCTCTGGTGGTGGAGGCCGGGACGGGGGTCGGGAAGTCGCTTGCGTATCTTCTGCCGGCGATGAGTTACGGGCTGGATGCCGGGCGCAAAGCGGTCTTCTCCACTCATACCATCAATCTGCAGGAGCAGCTGCTGAAGAAGGACCTCCCGTTGGTGCGCAAGCTGCTGGGACGGCCCTTCCAGGCGGCCCTGCTGAAGGGGCGCGGCAACTATCTGTGCCCCGCTCGACTCAAGCGGGCCCGCCAGAGCAGCGGGGACTTGTTCAGTAGTAGTGAGGCGGATGAGCTGGATGCGCTCTGGAAGTGGTTTGAGGGAACTCAGGATGGCACCTTGAGCGATCTCGATTTCCAGCCTTCACCCAAGGTCTGGCAAATGGTTTGCAGCGAAGCGGAGATTTGCACGGCGCGCTACTGTGGGGTCCGGGGCGATTGTTTTTTCCAGGAGGCGAGAAAGGAATCTGTTGATGCTCAGGCAGTTGTGGTGAATCACACCCTATTTTTCTCCCTCCTTGATCCCGATGCCCAGTCAGAAGGGAGCGGCTTCCTCTTTCCCAATGATTTTGTGGTCTTTGACGAGGCTCATACTCTGGAGAGCGTGGCATCGAATCAACTGGGTCTCCGCTTGAGCCAGGCGGGGCTGCGATTTGATCTTCAGCGTCTCTATAACCCTCGCTCGCGCAAGGGATTACTACGGACCCTGGGAGCGGCCAAGGCCATGATTGGGGTGGAGAGTGCGCTGGCGGAAGTCGACGACTTCTTCGACCTGCTGGGTGAGGTTTCTGAGTTTGGGGATTGGGGTCGTGAATTCCGGGTCCGGGAGCCGGAAATCGTGCCCAACACCCTTGCTGAGCCGCTGCGCGAGCTTTGGAACGACCTCGATCTCATCGCGGAGGGGATTGAAAGTGAGAACAGCCGGGCGGAGGTGACGGAAGGGGCGCGCCGGCTCCGCGAAGCTCACGGTGCGCTCAAGGTCTTTCTCGATCAGGAGGACGAAGGCTGTGTCTATTGGGTGGAAGCGGGCGGGCAGGAGCGATCCTCGTATTCGATGCGAGCGGCACCTGTGAATGTGGCCGAGCGGCTGCGTCCCCTCCTCTTTTCGGAGGGGAAAACCGCGATTTTGACGAGCGCGACGCTGGGAACGGGGGATCCCGAGCTGAGCTACTTCCGCCGCCGGGTCGGCGCCGAAGAGGTTGAGGCTCACCAGATTGGGAGCCCCTTCGACTACCAGAACCAGATGAAAATCTTCGTGGTGAAGTCGATGCCTGATCCGCAAGCCCCGGGCTACGAGGAGGCTCTCTCCGGCTGGATCGAGCACTTTTTGCATCGCAGCGACGGACGGGCCTTTGTGCTGTTTACGAGTTATCGCGCGATGCAAACGGTTGCCGAGGCCTTGGAGGGAGTGTGTCGCCAGCAGGATTGGCGGCTCCTGGTGCAAGGCCGGAGGCTCCCGCGACACCGGCTTTTGCAGGAGTTTCGCGACGATGTGCGCAGTGTTTTGCTCGGGACCGACAGCTTCTGGACGGGGGTTGACGTCCCGGGGGAAGCGCTCTCCAACGTCATCGTGACGCGCTTGCCCTTTGCCGTGCCCGATCATCCCCTTACCGCGGCGCGGCTGGAGCAGATTGAAGGGAGGGGTGGCAACCCCTTCATGGAATACTCGGTGCCCGAGGCGGTGCTCAAGCTGCGCCAAGGGGTGGGGCGCTTGATTCGATCCGAAAACGACCGGGGAATCGTGGCCATTCTCGACAACCGGATCGTGACCCGGAGGTACGGAAAGGCCTTTCTCGGGTCGCTGCCAGATGCGCCGGTGGAGGTGGTCACCCAAAAGCTTGGGGATCTGTGAGGCCGGCACCAGGCAAGGGGCGATCCTTGGTAATTCGAGAGCTGAACGGCCCTCGAGGAAGGCGCCCTACGCCAAGTGGATGGCTTCCTTCAAGAAGCCCGCGGGCCACTGACCGGGCGCGGTCGCTTCCTGTCCCAAATAGCCGTAGTTGAGAACGGATCCCAGACGCGCGGCGAGAAGCCTCGAGGCTGGAGCAAGCGGGCCCATCCCCATGATGGAGAGGGGAAGGGGGGCCTCGTGGAAGGCTTCGGCTACCCGTTGGAGATCTGCCGGGCCTTGGAGGCGAAAGGCGCACTTTGCGATGTCTGCTCCCGCCTCCTGCATCCTTGTCATAGTGGCGCGGAGCTCTGCTTTGCTCGGGCAGGAAGTGAAGTTGTGCCATGAGGCCACGCGAACGAGGCCGCGCTCACCGGATTCGGCCCAAATCGAGGCGAGATCGGCGAGCGATTGCAATTCGAGATCGATCAGGGAGGCGTGATCAAGGAGCGCGGAGTAAGCCGCGGCTCGGTCAGAGACAGTAAGATTGTTCATTCCTCCCTCATCCGGGTGACGCGCTGTGAGTATGATTGGGTGCGCGACTTTGTTTTTTTTGGCGAAGGCTTGGACCTCGGGACCAAACCCGAGGGAGTCGAGTCGCAATTCAATGAGATCGCAATCCCCCTCAGCGATACTAGCGTCAAGCACCCTATGATCCCCCAGCGCTCCCACTACGAGGGGTTGGTGGCTACGAATCGCGCTGGAAAGATCCTCCATCAAGTCATCAAGAACGGTGTTCTTTTGAGGCGATCTGCCTTCAGTTGCAAGAGAGCTATGCGCCGGATCCAAGCGTAACCATGTAACTACTCTGTGGTGTCACGAATCCTTACGGACAATTCTTCTGGTCAAAGGGTGGAGGCGTTTTTAGTTTCCCGCAACCAAACGCGCAACATGAAGATACTTCCCACCCTCGCCAAGATCACAAAAACCGCTTCGCTCGGTGCGCTCCTGATCGCTGCTCCGGCCGTGATTGCGCAGACCGCCATCAAAATTGACGCCAGCGATCCCAAATTTGATGACCTCCAGTCTCCCGAAGTCGGAGGCAACACCGGTAAAAAGAGCTGGAAGCCGAAGGATTGGCTCGAAGTGGAGGTCAAGGTGAAGCTCGATGCCCGCAATGAGCCGAAGGACAAGCACATCGATCGCCTCACCGTGCGCTGGTTTGTGGCAGTCGAGAACAAGGTCGATCGTAGTGCGGCCAAGTATTTTCTGATGGAGAAGGAAGTGGTCCACGTGAACGTGCCCATCGGCGAAGACTTCTTCCTCTCCTGCTACCTGTCCCCCGCCACCATCAAACGACTCACCGGAAAAGACCGCGCGGGAAAAAATTCCATCAAGGCGGTCGGTGGTGAGATCACCTGTACCGGTGCGGTCAAGCCGGCCCGCTTCACCTCCGAAGGGGATGTGAGCAAGCCGTGGTGGCAATCCGCCTCCATGCAGCGGACCAACAAGTATCCGCTCCTCAACAAGAACGAGACTCCCTTCAAGTTTCTCTGGTGGGATCGCTACCTTGAGATTGAGCCCGTTCGTCGCTAGTTCCCCCGCTTCGGAAAATCTAACAGATCTTTACCCGTAAGGGATCCCCCCGTAATTACCACCCACCCACGATGGCAGACGCAGAAGGCACGATCGCTCTAAGCATAGGATCTCAACGCATTTCGATGGCGGTCTTTGACCCCACGAAAGGTGGAGGGCTTGTCCTCAAGTCCTACGGTTCACAAAGCATCCTGGCGGATCCGGCGCAGGAGATGGTCCGGCTCCCTCAGATCACCTTCGCGGTTAGAGAACTGGCGACGGGACTGAAGAGCCTGAAAGAGAAAGTCCGCTACTCCATGTCGGGGCAGTCGGTCTTTACCCGTTTCATCAAGTTGCCGCCCCTTGACGAGGACAACATCGACGAGCTGGTCAAGTTCGAGGCGCAACAGCACGTGCCCTTCCCAATCGACGAAGTCGTCTGGGACTGGCAGTTGCTCGATTCCACCGGGCCTGAAAAAGAAGTGGCGCTGGTGGCGATCAAGGATGATGCCCTGACCGAGATCAACGAGACCGTGGCTGAAGCCGGTCTCGGCACCAAGGAAGTCGATGCGGCTCCCATGGCTCTCTACAACGCCTTTCGCTACAACTATCCCGACGTCGAGGAGTCCGTGCTTCTCATGGACGTGGGGGCCAAGGCGACCAATCTGGTTTACATCGAAGGCAACCGTCTCTTCACGCGCAGTATTGCGGTGGGCGCCGCGTCCATCACGACCGCGATCTCGAAGGAATACAACATCACCTTCGCCGAGGCCGAAGCGCAGAAGGTCACCAATGGGGTGGTTTCCCTGGGAGGTGGACACACCGATCAGTTGGACGAAGCCGCCGCGCAGCTCGCGACCGTCATCCGCAATGCCCTGAACAGGTTGCCGGCGGAAGTGGCGCGCACCAACAATTACTATCGGAGCCAGCACGACGGCACCGCGCCGACCAAGGTTTACCTCGCCGGTGGTGGGGCCAACCTGCCTTATCTTTCCGAGTTCCTCGAAGAGAAGCTGCGGGTGCCCATCGAGCTCTTCAATCCGCTCAAGAGGGTGTCGGTCGGCAAGGCCATCGACGTGGAGCAACTCGGACTGGAAGCCCACATGATCGGCGAACTGGTCGGCCTCGCCTTGCGCGGGATTGATAAGGCCTTGATCAAGATCGATCTCGTTCCGGAAGTGGTCGCTTCCGAGCGCGCCACCGCGCAACGCAAGCCCTTCCTGCTCGCGGCCTCCGTCATCCTGCTCGCCGGGGTCGGGGTCTGGTGGATGCATCAGTCGAGCCTAGCTGCCACCGCCGCGGCCAAGCGCAGCGAGATGGAAGGGGAGAAGAGCAAGCTCCAAGGGCCTGCCAACAAAATCGATTCTTTGACCAAGAGCCAAGTCCAGCTCAAGGGAATTGGCGAATCCTACTCCGCGGAGCAACAGATGCGCACGAGATGGTTCGAGATCCTGGACAAGGTGAAGGACTACTTCAATCACCAGGATGTCTGGATTACCGACTTTGAGCCGGTGGGACTCTACCAGATCGGCGATCCCAAGAGCGCGAAGCCACGGGTCAAACAGAACTTCGCGAGCATCGCGTATGGCACCAGTGTGCTGGATGAATTCAAGCGCAGCTACACCCCGGAGGAAGAGGCGCCGAGCCGGAGTCGCCGCCGGAGAGGACCAGCCGCGCCGGTTGCGGCCACTGCGCCTAAAGATGCCATCAACGCGATTCGCATCACGGGCTTCTGGAAGGAAGCACCCCGCTCGGTGACCGAGATTGTGGAGAAGATCAAAAAGGATCACGACTCTCCCGATGCCATCTTTACGCTGAAAAAACCGGGCGACCCCCAGGGGAAGGACCTGTCCTCGAAGGAGATCCTGCCGGTCTTCAAAAGCTCAATTGGTGATCCGAACGAATTGGCTGAGCAGTTCATCATGATACTGCCGCTCAAATCCCCGATTTCCATCAAGTAACCACACAAACTCATGGGAGACTGGATCAAGGAAAACAAGTCCGAGGCGGGGTTAATTTTCGTCACCTTCCTCATCGCGGTAGTCATCTACCTCTTCGGAAGCAAGAAGAGCGGGGTCTACAGCGAGCACAAGGAATTCTACGATGGAGCGGCGAGCGCCGTCACGAGCCTCAAGGGGAAGAAGCCCTTCCCAAACACCGGCAACGTCAATGATTTCGAAGTTGCATTGGCTGCTGATCGCGTGGTCGTGGAGGCGCTTCAGACGAAGCTCCTCGCCTTCCGGCCGGAAGAGTTCAAGACGATCACGCCCTCTGATTTCATCGACAAGCTGAACGCGCAGCGCACCGAGTTGGTGGGAGCTCTTGAGGCCAACCAAATCGAGTTTCCGGGCGAGGATTTCCACATGGGATTCGAGCGCTACACCTCTGCGCCTCCTCGTGATGGCGCAACGGGTTATCTCGATTACCAGCTCGATGCCTTGTCCACGCTCTACAAGAACCTGGTGAAGGTCCGGCCGAGTGCGTTGGTCAATGTTCACCGCAAAGAGCTCCCCATCGAAACCGGGCCCTCCATGGACGCCAAGGCCAAGGCTGAACTACCCAAGACCTCCGGTCGCCGCACGCGATCCAGGCCCCGATCGTCGGCCAAGGCGGAGAGCGCAGGACCGCCATTTTATCGCTTGCCCTTGGAGCTCACCTTCAAGTCCAACGAGCCCGCGGCCCGCAGATTCATCGCGACCGTAACGAGCGACCCGAAGTACTACTTCGTCATCCGCAGCCTGCGGATTCAGAACGAGAAGCGCGACAAGGCACCCAAGAAGGACGACGTCGAGTTTGACAAGGCTCCGGTGACTGGGGCCGGGGGCGATGAATTCAGCGGGGGCGATGAATTCAGCAACAGCTTCGAGACCGATCTCATTCCGGAGGACGATCCCGCTCCGGATCCCGAGGGCGATCCCGTCCCCGAGCTTGCACCAGAACCGGCCGACGACCCCGAAGAAGAGGGTGAGCGCGTCCTGGGACAAGTTCTCGGTGCCGAGGAAGTCTTTGTGTTTCTTCAGCTCGACTTGATTCTCTTCAAGGGCCAGGAAGACGCCAAGTTGCCCTGAAGCGCAGCGCCCACCCAACACCTAACCAATTGATTCCACAATGGCAGCTAACATATCAGCCAGCTACGATAAGATCATCCTCGTCCTCGCGATTGTCATCGCGCTCGGACTGGGTGCCACGGTCTTTCTGAACGCAGGAAAAATAGAGGAAGAGTTCAAGGCGCCAGGGGGCGGCAACTACGGGGTGCCCAAAATGGGCAGCACCGACCGCTTCAAGGCGGTGACCGCCAAGATCGGGACCCCAGTCACGCTCGCAGGCCCCATCACCGACGGAACGAAACGCCCCATCAACAACTTCGTGGGCACGCCCCTGTTTCTGAAGGCCGGAAACGCGGAAGCGATTGATCTCGGAGACGTGACCTATCCCGCGGTTCACCCGCCCATCCCAAACAAGTGGTGGTTGGAGAATCGCATTGATCCTGGCCACTCCGATTCTCCTGGGCGCGATCCAGACTCGGATGGCTTCACCAACCTCGACGAGTTCAACGGGAAGACGAATCCGAATGACGCCACGAGTTTCCCCTCGCTCATCGCCAAGCTCGAATGCGCGGTGCTGGAGAAGAGGCTCTTCAAGCTCACCTACTCCTCCGACACCTCCGCCGGAAAGCTCAAGCCCACCGACACCTACAAATTCAAGTATGAGGAAATGATCGGAGGACGGAGAAAATCGACAAGTTCGGCCTACATGACGGCCGGGAAAGGGGCCGCCTCCAATCTCTTCAACGAGGGTGGGGGCCAATTGCGCTACGAATTCAAATCCGTTGAGCAACGCATGGAAGTCAATCCCAAGACCAAGATCGAGGAGACCAGCAATTATGCCCTTCTCGAAGATGTGGGGAGCCCAAAGAAGGGCACCCAAATCGAGCTCAAAAAAGGCACCCGGAACGGGGTCATCATTACGGACTACACCGCAGTGCTCTTCCTGAACGCAGTCGGAGAAGCCGACAAGCAGGCCAAGATTCCCGAGCGCTCCAGCTTTTCCCTCCCTTTCGACCCCAATGCAGCCAAAAAGCCTTACACCTTCACCGGAGTCAACGGCTCCGGGCAGGCGTTGATCGAGTGGCAAGAGGGGGGAGAAATGAAAACCCGGGAGCTCACACCCAATTCCCAGCCCTGATATGTTAAAAGATTTGAACTACCTTGAAGAAAAAAAGCTTCACAAACCCCCTCGAACTGACAGAAACCTCGCCTACTACACCATGCAATTAGCGTCGCATCTCACCAATCGCACGGCTCGCGCTCTGACTTTGTCCCTCGGTCTTGTCACCCTCGTTCCTTCCCTTGTCTCTGCTCAAAGCGACATTGCGAAGCTTGAGGTGCTCCGGCGGGCTGAGAAGACGCGACTCGCAGAAGAGCTTCTGACCGAAGGCCGTAAGGCTTTCGCAAAGGGAGAATACGAATCAGCAGTCCAAAGCTACACCAAGGCGCTCTCTGAGTTGCCGGGGGGCTTCGCAACCGCCGGTCGGCGGGCTGTAATCGAGCAGCACCTCGCTGACGGAACAGTTGCTCTTTCGCAGAAGTTCCGCCGCGTCGGTCGCTACGATGAAGCGCGGGAGAAGCTGGAAGGTGTTCTCTCGGTGGATCCCAACAACCAGCGTGCCCGCCAGGAGTTGGAGTATCTGGACAATCCGATTCGCACCAACCCAGGGTTGAGCTATGAGCACACTAGGAACGTGGACCAATTACGGCGGAACCTCTACACCGCTGAGGGCTTCAAAAATCTCGGGCTCTATGATGACTCCATCCGCGAGTATCAGAAGGTCCTGCGGATCGACCCCTACAACTCCGCGGCCCGTCGCGGGATGGAGGGCATTCACCAGCTCAAGTCGGATCACTACGCCGCTTCCTACGATGAGGCCCGGGCCCGCATGCTTGCCCAGGTCGATCAGGCTTGGGAAATCGCCGTTCCTCCTCCGGTAGAACTCTCTCCCATTGACCCACGCAACCCGGATGGTCTGTCCTTGGGAACGAGCATCGATTACAAGTTGAAGCACATCATCATCCCGGTGGTCGACTTCGACGACACCTCGGTGGAAGAAGCGATCGACTTCCTGCGCCAGCGTGCCAGTGAGCTCGATCAATTCGAAATCGATCCCACCAAAAAGGGAATCAACTTTGTCATTCGCAAGCCGCGTCTGACTGGTGGGATTGGGGTAGATGCCGCGCTTGATGCGGCGGGCGGACTCAACGCCTTCGACCCTAGCAGCGCCCGGGTGAAGGAGTTGAAGTTGCGCAACGTGCCGCTCGGCAACGTCCTGCAATACATTTGTGCGCAAGCCCGCTTGCGCTACAAGATCGACGAGTATGCCGTCACTCTTCTGCCCATCGGTTCGGGTGAAGGGGAGGACATTCTCCTGCGGAAATGGAAAGTGCCTCCCACCTTCCTGACCGACATCGAGAGTGGCAGTCCCGACGGGGGTGGTGCAGAGCCCGATCCCTTTGGTGGCGATGATACCGGTCTCGGAAGTGGCGCGCTCAAGCCCCGCCGACCCCTGGTCGACATCCTGAAGGATGCCGGAATCGATTTCCCTCCCGGATCTTCTGCTCAGTTCATTGCGAGCACGAGCACCCTGATCGTCAGCAACACTCCCCAAAACCTCGACCTCGTCGATCAGTTGGTGGAAGGCATCATCGGGGGCACGCCCAAGATGATCAAGATCGTCACCAAGTTCGTGGAAATCTCGCAGGAGAATTCCGATGAGCTCAGCTTCGACTGGATCGTGACTCCCTTCGGTCTCGGGGGACTCGTTTCCGATGAACTCTTCCTCGGTGGTGGCACCGCCGGAAACGGACAAACCCGCACCTCGGCGGACTTCATCAGTCCGGTGGCCTTCACAACCCTTCCGGGAATCCCGGCTGGTGCAAACCAGACGGTCTCGAATATCATGACTGCTTCCAACCGCTCCGGTGACAGCGCCGTGACGCGGAACAGCATTGACTCGATCCTCAACAATCCGAATCGCAGTGCACAGGTCAGCCGTCCCGCTCCTGGCATCCTGAGTCTTACCGGTCTCTTCAACAGCGGTCAGCTCCAGATGATCATGCGGGGCCTCGCCCAGAAGAAGGGTGCGGACATCATGACTGCTCCGAGTGTGACTGCTCGTCCTGGTCAAAAGGCAACGATCGAGATCATTCGCGAGTTCATCTATCCCACGGAATACGAGCCACCGGAACTCCCCAACCAAGTTGGTGGTGGCAACAACGTCGGTGGCGGTGGCCTTGGTGGCGGCGGTGGTGGTGGTGGTGGATTCC
>Ga0114993_10006631_pt1 | contig 10885 bp, 9 predicted proteins | sample ArcticOcean_MG_C_FD_87042 | JGI IMG/M metagenome (GOLD analysis project Ga0114993, IMG submission 87042) | Marine microbial communities from western Arctic Ocean - ArcticOcean_MG_CB2_150 | ecosystem: Environmental > Aquatic > Marine > Oceanic | place: Arctic Ocean: Canada Basin | collected...
GGCACCGCACCGACAGCGATCGCGAATACGACGATCCCGCGCGGTGGCGGAGTACGGCGCGATTTGATCGCCGCGACCGTCAACAAAAGTGATATCATGCCCATCACCAGGGCGGCGAACAGCAGCGTGCCGAAAAGCATCTGTATCATCGCGGCTTCGTCATCGAATGCGATGTAGGCAGCCGCACCCGCTACGCCTAACTCGCAGAGTAGCGTCATCATCACCGCCAACATCCAGGCGATCGTGACGGTCTCAGCGGCCCGTGTCTCGGGCGGTGGGCCGGAGGTCGGATGGCGACGTTTCTGGGGCTGCTTTCTGGGCTGTTTCTTTGATTTGGGCATCGCGAGACGTCAGTGCTAAGCGGGACAATCGCACGCGATCGATTTCTAGCGGCGTCGGCAGCCGCCGCGACTTCGACAGCGACTTTGACTTCGGCAGCGAGCGGTTCGCGAACGGCTCTTACAGCGGCGACGGCTCTTGCAACATGCCGAAGTATCTGCGGTTGGCTCTTTTGCATCGGCCGCTGTTTCGGGAACCGGTGGTGGATCCGAGGGGGACCGGGATTGCGGCTGGGCCATGCTCGCAGTAGCGCTCAGCCCGAGCCATAGAACCGCGACAAACACGGCGACTACCCAACTCTGAATTTTTCGTTGCGTCAACATCCGGATAACTCCTTGATCGTTATTTGCAGAAACCCCCGGGCCCCTTAGCAGCCCGTTGAAAAAGTGGAAGGAAGGGGTCAGGTCCAAGTTTTCGGTCATCGCTGTGCGGCGGAAAACGTCATCTCGCCGAAAATTGGACCAGACCCCGACTTTTTCAACAGGCTGTTAGGCCCCAAACAATATGGACAGCCGCTCGCATTGGCACAACCCCCAGCGTGATAGAGGGGATTCTGTTTGCGTTCGGGTGGTTTGTAACCTAGATTTGTATGTCGGGCTGCGCGACTTATCTAAGGCACCCGACGCGAGGTTCGACTCCCGCCGTGCGAACTCCTCCCTTTCGCCTCCGGCCGAGCTGCTGCATTCTGCGAAGGATGTGGCGTGAACAACCGATATTTGCTCCGCGGAACGTTCGTTCTGCGGCCAAAGTACGAACGAAACTCCTTCCTTACAGGCGAGGTCCGTACCCTGCATGCCTGCTGCGACATTGCCACCACCGACGAGCGACGATGGCTATTGCCAAACGCCCTCTCTGCAGCCGATACATGACGGATATCTGGCCCTGGAGTCATACATTGAGGAGTTGTTTGGTGAGATGGAGACCCTTCGTGAAGCGATCACGGAGCGGGACCGACGATTGGCACGAACCACCGACGAGGCGAGCGCCGACGTTGAATCGCTCGTCCGCGAACGAGACTCACTGCAAGAGGCCGAGTCAGAGTGGGAACAACGTCTGAGGGCGGCAACGGAACAGGCCACCGCCGATATCGAGTCGCTTGCCCGCGAACGAGACGCCCTGCTCGAGACGATCACCGAACGTGATCTTCAGTTGAGACAGGCGGCGATCGAAACCGCGACCGACGAGACGCTGCAACATAACCTCAACGAGCTTCTGCAGGAACGTACGGCACTGGAAGACGAGCTGGAAACGGTCCGTTGCCGGGCGGCAGATCTTTCTGACACGCTCGACTCGCGTCAACGTGAGTGGCACGACGAGCGCGAAGGTCACGAGGCCGAAATCGCCTCGCTGCGTCAGTCTCTCGACTCGCCGAACCACCGCGCCAGTGCGCCGCCGGCCCAGCCACCTGCTGCGCAGCCAGCCGCGTCCCCAGCCGATGATCCCGTCCTGGACAGCGTAATGCAGCAGTTCGAGATGATTCAGCGCGACGTAACACAGCGCCGCACCGCGACCTAGTTCCCGAGATATGCTACCTACTTTTACTGTCTGACCCGAGAAACGATCTATGAAACGGTTTCAATTCCCCAACCCAAGACGCTCCGTGTGGGTGTTGGCAATCACTGGCGCCGCGAGCGTCGGCAATCTGTTTCTTGCGGGCCTGAGCGAGAACGTGGTCGTGTTATCCGGCGGGCTGCTTGGCCTGGCGTACGCCGGCTGGCGATTTCGAGGGATTCGATTAACTCAGCGATCTGACGAAAAACCGTGCGCCGCAGAAACAATTATTCCGGCTGAGCTGCCCAAGGCACTAGACACCGAGGCACCGCTCGACGACCCGAACGCCCTGGTCGATCGGATGTTCGCCCAGGGAAGGTACGCGCTGTTGCTCAGGCGGCAGTTGCTTGAGAGCCTCTCGGCGGAGCAGGCTGCCAGGGCAGTTGAGGCCCTGCAGAAAAACATGGCGATGGTGCCGTCAGGCGAGGTGGTGCTGACTCATCCGTTTGACGCGGCCGACCTCGGATCGGACCATGCCGAAGAGGTGCGCGCCACCGTCGGCAAACTCATGCGAGTCGAGCCGCTCTATCTTGATCGATATCCGGTCACGAATCAGCAATATTTTCGGTTTGTTGAAGCCGGCGGCTATCAGCAGATGTCGCTTTGGGACCCGGAAATCCTGCCGGGCGTGCTCGATTTTGTGGATCAGACTCAGCAGCCGGGCCCACGCCACTGGATCGACGGTTGCTTTCGCCGGGGAGAAAACAACCACCCTGTGGTCGGCATCAGCTGGTACGAAGCGACGGCATTTGCCCGCTGGGTTGGCAAACGGCTCCCGACTGACGCCGAATGGGTCAAATCGGCGAGCTGGCCAGTACGACTGAGCGATGGCGACCCGATCCAACGGCGATATCCGTGGGGCGAAGCGATCGATCGCGACAAGGCGAACCTGTGGGGCAGCGGACCTGAGAGCATCGTGCCGGTCGAGCAATTCGCCGACGGCATGAGCGTTGGCGGCGTTTATCAGTTGGTCGGCAACGTTTGGGAATGGACGGCCGGGGGATATCAACATCCTAGCCTTCGCGATTTGTCCGCCAATGTGCCGTGGAAGAGTCTTCGTGGCGGAGCGTTCGACACCTACTTCGACAATCAAGCAACCTGTGATTTTCAAAGCGGCGACCATCCCATGGCCCGGTGCCATAACGTGGGGTTTCGCTGTGCATTAGGTGCGGTCGACGTCGCAACCTGTGGCGCTGCTCCGTCTACTGAAACATCGCCTGCCGGAGAACAAGTGGCATGACCAAGAGCATAGATATCCCGTTGCAGTCGTACCAACTGGCCAAATATGCCGTACAGGTACCTTGCTACATCTGCGGAGAGGGCAATGCGTTCGACGGCGAGTTCTGTCGGCATTGTTTTGCACCCATGGCGCTGGCCCATCAGGCGAACACGCAGGATGTTCGACCGGCGATGATTGCCACGCTGGGTGCCAGCGGCGTCGGCAAGACGGTCTATCTAGGGATGCTGATGGACATGCTTTCGCGCGAGACCGACGAGCGACGCCTGCAAATGCTAGCCCGTGGAGCATTCTCGATCAACTTGCAGCAGATCACAGCATCGGCGCTAGCGAGGTGCGAATTTCCCGACAAAACGCCAAACGAACCGGATCGCTGGAACTGGGTCCATTGCCAGGTACGGGACCCCAAACGGAAACAACCCGTCGAGTTGGTCATGCCGGATATGGCCGGCGAGGCCATCATGGAGGAGATCGACCACCCGTTTACCTACCATGGCACCCGGGCGCTGTTGACCAAATCGGCAGGCGTGATGGTGCTCGTCGACGGGCACAAGCTGCAAGAGGGCTCGCTGGACCAGGACCATTTCACCACCAAGCTGCTGAGCTATCTGCGTGAATTGGATCCACATCCCCGTCGTGGCTGGCCGGCGCGGCCGATTGCGGTCGTATTTACCAAGGCCGATCAGTGCGACAACTGTTTTGATGATCCGAGCCTGTTCGCCGAGCGTTACGCCAGCCGCCTCTGGCAGCAATGTCAACAGCGGTTTACGTCGCACCGGTTCTTTGCAGCCGGAGTCGCCGGGGCATGTGCCCCTCGAACGCAATACGATGGGACTCGAGTCAACGTGCCGCTGCGCATTGAACCTCGCGGTATTACCGAGCCTTTTGCCTGGTTGGTTGAACAGATGAAGATCGGGTAATCCGAGGGCATTCGGCTTTGTGACCGATCATGTCTGAGTAGCGGACGACAGGTCTCGATTCATCAGCCAGAGATTAACCATGAATCTCGACCAAGCCATCTTTACGTCCGCTCGATCGTCGAACTTCGAGGGATATCACCTAGTCGCCGCTAGTGAAGGCGTGGGCGATGCCGATCGGCGGGCGCTAGCCGTCTGGGGGCCGTCGCACGGGGCGTTACGATCCGAGGCTAATGAGAGCGGCAGCGTCAACTTCTTTCGGCTGCCAGGAGGAGACTATTGTGTCTCGAAAACCTGGCACGCAGGCGCCGAATATAGCCATCGCAATGGGGCCCGGGTCTATACCCATTGCCTGATTGCGTCGGCCGAAACGATGGCCCGATTCTCGAACAACCCTTTTTTCGTTTTGCGGGCCGCGATAGCAGGTGGCCACATGCGGGCGCTGGAACAACCACCTGACCGTCTTGAGACGCTTTGTCTGCCGGGCCGGTCACCGGTGGTCGATTCCGCATTGCTTAGTGAGTTGATCATCACACCCGGGGCCGAACGAATTGCATCACTGATGCAAGCGGTATGCGAACATCCACAGGTGGCCGTGGTCACTGACGCAAATGCGCCGCAGTTAATTGCCGGTGTGATCAGTTGTCTGCCGTTGGCGGAGCGGTTGGATTTCTCCTTCACGACGGGTTTGGAATTCTCATCTCAGCGACCGTTTCGAGTGTTTTCATTCGCTCGAAGCGGAGCCGCCCAGCGTGAACTGTCCCGTCAATGCGATGCGACCCTATGGGACGTTCAGCAGCCGCACGGTTCGTTGCATGGCTGGGCAAAGGAAATAGCGTCGTTGCTGCGAGAAAATGCCATTGGCGAACTGGCGCAGCTGCTCGCTTCGCAGGACGTAGTGAGCAGCGGAGAGCCAGCCTAGCGAGTCGCGGTGGTCCGCGGCACCCGTAGGTTGACGCTCGTCGGGCATTTGATAGGCTGGCTAGGCTCGAACTCCGCTCCACACGAACGATATTCCATGAGCCACGATCCCAACGCTGTGACCGATCATTATGGTCGCACTGATCTAACCGAATCGATTCTCAATGCGCTCCGTGCAGCGGATATCGATGTTGAGCACCTCTCGCTTGACGACCTTGCGCCGGTCGAGGAATTTCACATCGGCGGGCGAGAGGCGACCACAGAGCTGGCTCAGCTAGCCAAAATCGACAGGTCGGACCGAGTCCTCGATATCGGCTGTGGAATTGGCGGGCCCGCACGGGCCTTGGCGGCGATGTACGGCTGTCGGGTGACGGGGGTCGATTTGACGGAGCCGTTCTGTGAGGCAGCAACGGAACTCAATCGCCGGACGGGATTGAGCGACTTGATCGAAATTCATCACGGCAGCGCCTTGGATTTGCCCCTTGCGGACGCATCGATAGACGTCGTGTGGATGCAGCACGTCTCGATGAACATCGAGGACAAGGCCGGACTCTACTGCGAAGCCCGACGAGTGCTCGTGCCCGAGGGGCGGGTGGCGATTTATGAAATACTTGCCGGACCAGGCGGCGAGATTCACTTCCCAGTTCCGTGGGCTCGTGCCCGAGAGATCAGTTTCCTGGCCACGCCGCAGCAGCTGCAGCAGACGCTGGTCGATTCGGGCCTGCAAAAACGAGACTGGATCGATGTCACCTCCGAGGCAACAAGTTGGTTTAGCAATATGTTGCAGCGCATCGCGGTTGAAGGTTCGCCTCCGTTGAGTCTGGCGACACTGATGGGGGCCGATTTTTCGGCGATGGCTCAGAACGTGCTTCGCAACCTGAAAGAAGATCGGCTTCGAGTCGTGCGGGCCATCTACCTGCCAGTGTAACCATCGCCGACGTGACGAGTCTGCAGTCTAAACATCGGAAACAGCCGAAGCGCGAGCGAGCCAGGGATCCATGTCGGCGAAGATCGCGCCGGCCTCTTTGTGGAAGATGCGACCGATTAGCAGATCGGTCAGATTGCCTCGATGCTCGGGGTGTGCCTTCATAAACTGCCCGAAGCTAAAGCCGTCGGTGTAGTACGCATCGACCAGTTTGCTTATCCACTTCACACCGCCGGTAAAGTCGTCGAGCCATCGCCCCAATTGCCTTGCAGAGGTGTCACCAACGTTGAGTCCTTCGATGATCGCGTCGGCGGCCATTTCGCCGGACTTCAGACCGAAATAGACCCCTGACGAATAGAGCGGGTCGATAAATCCCCAACTGTCGCCGATCATCACCCAGCCATCGCCCGCCGATTGCGACGTATTATAGGAGAATTCGCGAGCCACGCGAAACTTGCTCGCCAAGCGGGCCGTGACCATTCGTTCGAGTACGGCCGGACAGTGGGTGAGTTCTTCCTCGAAAACCTGTTCTGGTGTGCCGCGGTCGCGGAGCAGATAGTCGTTGTCCGCAACCACACCGATGCTCGTGATGTCGTCGGCCAACGGGATATACCAGAACCATGCTTTACGATTACTCGACTGCATGATAACAGTCGCCCCGCCGTTCTTGCCGGGGTCCCGTTTGGCACCTTCGTAATAACCCCAGATTGACGCTTTGCGAAGTTCCGGATTCGGTAGCAATAGCCCCAATTTCCGGGCCACAAGAGCGCTCTGCCCCGAGGCATCAACCACCACGTCGGCGGTGATTTCTTCTAGCGGACCGTTGTCGGTCTGAATCTTGGCGCCGACAGCCCGATCTCCGTCGAACAGAACGTCAACCACACGGGTTCCCTCGCGACACTCGGCGCCTTTTTCAGCGGCCGTGTCCAGCAGCATCTGATCAAAATCGCTACGCAACACCTGCCAAGTCTGGGAACATTCGCGGGGATCGTGCTCGTCGAAAAAGAACGGCTGCGACTCGCGCCCCGAATGACTCACGAATTGCACGCTGAGTTTTTTGACGAAGTTGCTCGCCTTCATCCGGTCGAGGATTCCAAGTCGCTTGAACGTCCAATAGGTTTCCGGCATCAGCGACTCGCCGATGTGAAACCGTGGCATACGATCTCGCTCCACCAGCAGCGTGCGATATCCGCCTTCGGCTACCAATGCCGCAGCGGTTGAACCGGCAGGTCCGCCCCCGAGAACGAGACAATCGACATGCTGAGTCATGATATCCCTCGGCGATCTGATTCGCACTCAGCAGCGCGATTCCAAGGCGGGAGGTTGCTAGGAAGGACGGTGTGGCCGACGGAGCGACCGGGAGGTCCCCTTATGATGACCAATGCGCCGCGTTTGTCAATCTTTGACCGTCCGCGACGCTCCCTTCAAGTGCTAATCACGTCAGACGGGCGTCACGATTTCGAGGAGTTCAATCGCCGGTTCGCCGTTGCAGAAGATGATCGCCGTACGTCCAAACACCGGTTGTTTGTTCTCCAGACCGAAAAGTTTGCGCAGTTCCTCACCCGGCACGATTTTCCACAATCGGTCGAGTTGCACATCGCGCAATACCTGATGCTGGATCAGAATCCGTCCCAATGGGGTCGATTCGTCCTCGATTTCTTCGCGGACCGCATCGCTAAGATACTCGAAATTGACCCGCATGATGCCATATTGGACCACCTGCGAGTCACTCTGCTTGCGAAGCAAAATCTTGCGGGCGTAATGACTGGGAGTGATACGCTTGTCGAGCACTTCGACGTCGACAGGGCTATGGTGAAATCGCTCGACCGTCACCGTCATGTGGTTCTCGTGTGCCAGCAGCGTCGCGGCACTTTCAGGCATTGCGTCGGGCTCGACAAGCTCGAACTGGCCCAAGGGGTCGGGCGTGTCGTAGAACAACGCCACCAGCGCGTGCAGATCGGGAGTGGCGCGGTCAGGCGACATGACGGGTTGCGTGGGAAGGAATTTAGCGGCGGGATAGTCGTCCGTGCCGACTACGACTTGGTCGCAATTGGAAGCGAACTGGGCAGTTCTGGAGTGATCACCTCGATGATCGGCTCATCTTCGGACGGACGTGCCAGCACGGTGTCGATCAAGTAATAGAGCAATCGCCGCAGCGCCTCGGGCTCGACAGCGTCGGCTACCTCTTCGGCTCGCTGCTGATACTTGTCGACCAGTCTCGCTGCTTTGTCAAAGACGCCCGCCTGAGTGTATAGCTGACGGACGCGACTGAGCGTGGTCGCGTCGAGCGAATCAGCGGCGACCAGATTTTCCAGTTCTGCTCGGTCATCACCCTGAAGCCCCTCGAGCGCCAGCGCCCAGAGCACGGTAGGTCGACCGCCAAGAATATCGCCCGCGGCTAGCAACTTGTTGTTATCGTCGCCTTGCCAGTCCTTTAGGTCATTGAGGATCTGAAACGCCACGCCCATGTGACGGGCGAACTGCGTTATCGGTTCAACATAATCGTCCGCAGATCCCGCCAGTCGGATTCCGCAGAACAACGCGACCTCAAACGCCGGCGCGGTCTTCAGGGCATAGATTTTCAGTGCGTCAATCGGTTTGAGCTGTTTGTTCCGCGAATCTCGCCAGACCAACTCAGCACCTTGTCCCTCGGACAGTTTAAGGTGGGCGTCGGCCAAGTGATCGAGGATATCAGCCACCACATCGCCGCCAAGCTGCTTTGTCTCGCGACTGACCAGGCGATAGCCCATTCCGATCAGGTAATCGCCGACGTTGATCGCCGTCGGCACGCCGTATTTACGGTGCAGCGTCTCCTCGCCATAGCGAAACTGGTCGTCGTCTTCGATGTCGTCGTGTACCAACGAGGCCTTGTGAAAGGTCTCGATCGACATCGCAGTGTGGCGGACCGCATCAGAAATCGACGCCAGATGCTCCGCCCCGTCGCTCTCGGTGCCGTGACCGCCGGTCAATGCATCATAGACAGCCAGCGTGATAAACGGCCGCGAGTGCTTCCCACCTTTAGCTAAAAAATCGTGCGCGATCGCTTCGGTTGCCGAAATCGGATCGAGACCCGAGATTCCCTCACCGTTGAGTTCGGCCAATCGGGGGCCACTACGGACGCGCGGGACGAGTCGTTCTAACTCCTCCGCCTCAAACAGCGACGCTGCGCTGCGCATCAGGTGAACATACGAGCGAGTCTGTACCGCGGGCGCCTCGGTGCGCAGTCGGATCATCTCGTCGACCCAATCTTCGTCGACTGAGGTGTTGCGACAATCGCTTGAGTGCAGCGGCACGGCCATGCAGGGGATTCCCGCCAGCAGAATCTTGTCGATCGCTTTTTCCAGCACGTTCAGACAGGCCACACCAACAATCGCGTCGACATACCCGCTGACGATGATCTTTAGCACAATCGGCGAACCTTCGGCCACCAATACCTTGTATCCCAATGCCTCGGCGTTGGTGCGAAAGTCGGCGATACTGCATGCGCCGCAGCGTTCGCAATCGAGACCGAATTCGTCATAATCTGCCGGACAGCCTTCGGCGTGCTTCAGGCAGTGAGGCAACAGCAACAGCCGGCGCTCTGGAGGCACAGCAGAAACCTGATCTCGCCAGAACTCAGTGGTCAGCATGACCATCGTCCAACCGACGTAACCCTCGCCCAAACCTTCTTGTTCGAGTATCTCGCGAGCGATTCGCTCCATTTCGTCCTTGGGAGGAGGATTCGATTTGTCCATCTTGTCGGCGACCTGCCGGCAACACTCGCGGAGCCGCTCTCGCTGCGCGCGGGTTTCCGGCACGACTTTTAGATGGCTGGTCTTGCGCCGGCGAGAACGCCGCGGACGGGGCGATTCGCCGACATCATGTCGGGCCAAAGATTCGCTGGTGGGTGCGGTAGCCAAAAGAAGCCTCTATAGGTCGGATGGTTGGTTAGTCGGGGCTGGCGGAGTCGGTACGAGCCGCCAGCCGCAGGCCTTTGTGACCAGCCGCTCGGCCCAATGCCGAAACCGTGAAAATACGTGGGTATAGACTCTCATAATACCAAAGCTTGGCGAAGTAGAAACCTATGGGTGTCGGCTCGCGGTGTCGATTTTCGTCCACGGCCGAGACAATCCACCTAAGTCCTTTAGCGACAACGCCTTGCGCAGTCACACTCGAACCCAGCGAAAACAACGAATCAAGGGCCAAAGCGGTCTCTTCAAGGCCCGATACTCGATAATCACTCGAAGCGCCCGCTTCGTCGGGGCCACCGCCCCAGCCACCATCGGCGTTTTGGACGGCGGAAAAATAGGCGATCCCGCGGCGAGCGGCCTCCTCTTCTATTAAACCGTAATCGGCGTACGCCAATAACACCTTTGCTGTGCCGTAGACCGGATTTTCTTCGTCAGCGTGATGCTGGTTGCCGAACCAGAGCGGTGTCCAACTGCCATCGCCGCGCTGCCGCGCTGCCAAAAAGGCGAATCCCCGACGCACTGCCGTGTCGATCGCCGCATGACGTTTCGGTAGCGAGGGTCGCCACACATGCAGTGCCCTAAGAGCGTGGGCCGTTAAATCGTCGCCGCTACGATCAAAGGGCAATTTTCCCCAACCCCGACAGAACGTCGGCCAGCCGCCGTCTCGGTTCTGTAGATCGAGCAGCCAACCAACCGCGGCGTCGGCCGATGAAAGAATCCGTCGGTGCTGATCATCGGTCGGCTTGTCACAATCGATTTCCGCCAGCGCCAGCAGCGCCCCTGACGTATCATCAACGTCGGGCACGCCGCCACTTAGATCGGTCCAGGCAAATCCACCCGGTGCCGCACCGGTGTACGGATGCGGTCGCGTCTGCTGGCACCCCAATAGCCAATCGAGACAGCCCAACGAGCCGACAGATTCACCGCCGGCGGCGAGGGCGTTGATCGAAAGCGTCGTATTCCAGGTCGCCAAATTCGTGTCGATGGGCCAGGTGCCATCGTCTCGGGCACTGGCCAACAGAAATTCCACTCCTTTGCGCACCAC
>Ga0114993_10006632_pt1 | contig 10881 bp, 9 predicted proteins | sample ArcticOcean_MG_C_FD_87042 | JGI IMG/M metagenome (GOLD analysis project Ga0114993, IMG submission 87042) | Marine microbial communities from western Arctic Ocean - ArcticOcean_MG_CB2_150 | ecosystem: Environmental > Aquatic > Marine > Oceanic | place: Arctic Ocean: Canada Basin | collected...
CTACTATCTACGCTCGCTGTAGAATCGGTAATTTCAGAATCTTCTGTGTCAATTTGGTCTACTGGGACGGGGCCTGAGTCAGTCTGTTGAGGCCCTATTTTTTCGCGTCGTTTCTTTCGGCTTAGCTTTGATTGCCTTGATGCCGCTTTGCTGGCTTTGGTGGGCATTTAAAAATCCTCCTGATCGCTAGCGCGCCCGAGGATGGGCTTTATCATATTCAGATCTTACGTGTTCGCTGGTCAGGTGTGTGTACACCTGCGTTGTTGTGATGCTGGCGTGACCCAGCAGTTCCTGTACGTGCCGTAGTGGTGCGCCACCCCTGAGTAGGTGAGTGGCAAAACTGTGTCGTAAAGTATGCGGCGTAATCTTCTTCTCAATGCCTGCGCGCTTGGCGTGTCCCTTGAGGATCAGCCAAAAGCCCTGGCGAGTCAGACGTTCGCCCCGTCGGTTCAGGAAGAGGGAAGGTCCAGACTTCTGATTGGATATATGTGGCCTGCCATCTGCCAAATAGACCTTAATAACGTCCACGGCGTTCTGGTGAATGGGTATTACCCGCTCCTTGGCGCCTTTGCCGTAACAACGAACTGAGCCCTGTTCAAGGTTCACGTCGTCGATGTCCAGTGACACCAGCTCCGTAACTCGCAAGCCGCTGGCATACAGGAGCTCCAGCATGCCCTGGTCCCGCTTGACGTCGGGAGTGTCTCCCCTGGACACAGAGCGGAGCAGCTCCTCCACCTCTTCTACGGTCAGAGCCTCCGGCAGGGATCTGCCTATCCTAGGAGAGCTCAGGTTTTCGGTGGGATCTTTCGAAATCACGCCCTCATCCAGCAGGTAGCCGAACAGAGACTTGGCCGAGGCGACCTTTCGCGCACGAGTAGTATCGGAGTAACCCCGGTCGTGAAGGCGGAGAAGGTACGATGTCATTATCTCGCCAACGACTTCCTCCCACCCAAAATTGTCCTCTGGGTGGGAGGTTTCAAGGTACTCTGTTAGCTGGTTGAGGTCGTTTCGGTAAGCAACAAGAGTGTTGGGGGAAACGCCCCTCTCAACCGTCATGTACTCTAGGAAGCGTTTTACATCTTCCCGCATATGCCTTCCTCGATAGGTAACTTTGAAAGTATTTTTTATATTACCATAACAATCGGAAAGTTGCCGCTAGGAGATTGGCTTGACATGGCCAAATCACCCCGCTACCTTAATGTGGCTTTCAACCGAAGGGAAGCTCCTTTACGGACAGTCGGTTGATTTAGTGCGGAAGCCTGTATACAGTCGCTGGGGGCGATTGTGTTGTGGCCATTAAGATGATGAAAACAACCGATATCCACCAATCCTTAATTGCGGTATTTGCATGATCGAAATTGAAGTAGGACCTAATCTAGTAGGTTTGGGATCTTTCCTGCTGAGTTGGCACGGATTATTCAGCTTTATTGCTGTAGCTTCCGCCGTTTTCTTAGTGGGAAGATGGGCGCCGTTAAAGGGCATAGACCCTGACATTATTTACTCCATAGCCATCTGGGCCATAATCGGTGGGGTAATCGGCGCGCGCCTGGTTCACGTAATAGACAGATGGGAGGATGTATATCAGTTCAACCCGATTCAAATTTTATACATCTGGACTGGTGGCATAGGCCTTTGGGGCGGCATTCTCGGCGGCACTATCGGTGGCTTCGCCTACGCGATCTTGGCCAAGCATCCGGTTGGCATTATCGCCGATTTAACAGCCCCCGTGATGCTCTTTTCGCAGTCTATAGGCCGACTCGGCGATTTTGTTAACGGCGAGCATTGCGCCAAGCCAGCTGCTGATTTCATCTTTGGGTTTATCTGGACCCATCCAGCCACCGATGCTATCAGCGCGGGATGCGCCTACGGCTACGGCGAGCTAATAAACGCAATAGCTGTGCAGCCCGTGATTGCGTACGAGATAATCTGGAACCTATTGGTTCTAGTGCTGATCTGGAAGCTTAGAGACAGGATCCGGCCCGCAGGAATGCTCTTTACTCTGTACCTGGCTCTCTATGCCGTGGGCCGATTCGCAATTTCCTTCCTGAGGATTGAGACAATAAACGAAAGAGCCTTCGGGTTACAAGAATCCCATCTAATTGCGATTATGGTATTGGCCATCACGATACCGATCTTGATCATCAAGGCAAGGCCGGCATCAAGAATTCAAGTGGCGTCAGATGGCAGTCCGCTTGAGCCGCCAACGAGAACCGAACGAGGCACAAGAGCGCAGCGACGTCGCAGGCAGAGGGACCAGTAATCCTGTAAATTCGAGTTGTATTTCCCAACAGATAGTGATTTTGAAGCGCTCCCTACCGAAATAGGGAGCGCTTTTGTTTACTGTCCTGTAACGAGTCTATAGACTGAAACCGTGTACCAAAAATAAACGATAAAAATAGATTAGGAGGTGGAATGTGGTAACAAAATGGGGTCTGATAAGTCTTGGAAGACACAGCGACATAAAAATCGCGCCTGCGATTAATCAGGCATCAGGCGCGGGCTTCGCAGCTGTCTTCAGCCGGGACATGGCAACAGCTGAGGCCTTCGCAGAAAAGCATGGTGTTGACGCAGCATACGACTCCCTGGATGCGATGCTGGCAGACACGAACGTTGATGCCGTCTTCGTGGCATCACCCAATTTCCTGCATGCTGAGCACACGATAGCCGCCGCCAGGGCGGGGAAGCATGTGCTTTCTGAAAAACCCATGGCCACCAGCGTATCCGACGCGGCTGAAATGGTTACCGAGTGCGACAAGCATGGCGTGAAACTGGGCGTCGGCTTTCACCTGAGGTTCCATCCGGGCCACATAAAGGCAAAGGAGCTTCTGGACCAGAAGGCGTTGGGCGAGGTCTCGCTAGTACAGGGGCAGTGGTGCCTTGGGCAGCGAGGGGTCGTTAACCCGCCCGTTCGCACCGGTCGCTCTCAGTGGTGGGGAGACCCCAAGATGATAGGCGGCGCGTCCACCCTCATGGGAACCGGCGTGCATGTCATAGATATCCTCCAGTTCATGACAGGCAAGACCATTGCCGAGGTTGCGGCCCTGACTGACGGCCAGACCGAGGAGAGCCCACTGGAGCAGGCTGCGTCCATCTCAATGCGTTTTGAAGACGGCACCATGGGGTCTATCACTGTTGGTCGCCGCGTACCGGAGTCGGAAAACGACGCCATGATATATGGTAGCCAAGGAAGGATTGCGCTGCGTGGCACCCTATGGGAGGCCTGTACGGGCATGTTGGAGGTCGACACGGAGACTTTCCAGATGTCCGAGTCCTATGACGACGGCCTGCAGGAGCTGTACAAGCGACAGATCGAGGAATTTAGCAAGGCGCTGCAAAACGACCAGGAGTTCCGAGCATCGGGAGTGGACGGCCTGCGAGTGGTGGAGGTCACGTCTGCCATCATAGAGTCTGCGGCCACGGGACGCGCAGTGAAGGTAGAGAGAGCTGCACTCTAGCTGGACTATCGAGCCGGGCGAAAGTCCGTCACCATAAGCTGAAGCTTCGGCTGATAGCTCCACGTGTCCATGCTCACGGTGTACACGAGGTCCACGCCATTTTGGGCATCGCCGATCTTGTCACCTTGACGAAAGGCGATGGCCCCGAACGCTGCGCCGTCGTTATAGACTCGCATCTTCAGGTGGCGGCCCTGGCCCCCTACCTGGCGGGACTCCACAACGCGGGCGTTCCGAGTCATGAAGACTGGCGCGCGGTTGGCCTCGCCGAAGGGTGCCAGCGATTGAATAAAGTCGAAATTCTCTCTGGTGAACATGGACAAAGGGACTTCACAGTCGATATTGATGGCAGGTGCCAGGTCAACATCGCGCAATTTCTCATCGGCCCATGTGTATAGCTTTTCCTCTAGGACGGGCAGGGAAGCAGTGGGCATGGTGAAGCCAGCCGCCTGATGGTGTCCGCCTGATTTCACGTAGAGATCCTGACCCTCTCTGATGGCCTCGATCATGTTGAACTCTGGAATGCTGCGGGCGCTGGCCCTACTGAGTTCGCCTGCGGTGGAAATGGCTATGGCTGGCCGGTAATACTGCTCGGACAGCCTTCCTGCAATTAGCCCCAAAATTCCCGGTATCCAGTCGTCACTTTTGACAATCAGGATAGACGGTAGGCTGCCGCTACGGATCTGGGCATCCAATTGGCTGTTGGCCTGCTCCATTGACTGCTCCGTGAGCGATTGACGTTCAGAGTTTTTGTGTTCAAGTTTGCTTGCTAATTCCTGCGCCTTGGACGAATCGGTGGCAGTGAGCAGTTCGAGGCTCATCATGGCATTTCCCAGCCTTCCGGCGACATTGAGCCGGGGGATTAAGCCGAAGGACAAGGACTCCGTGTCCAATGAGCCGAACTTCAACTTGGCACTCTCAGCTAGTGCCCTGAGACCTATATTTTGTGTTTTGTTTAGCTTTTCTAGGCCCATTTTTACGAAGAACCTGTTCTCCCCGGTGAGTGGGCCAACGTCGGCTACCGTTCCCAGGGCCACAAGCTCCAGCAGATGGTCTGGCCAGGGCAGTCCCATGTCCTCGTACAAAGCCTCAATCAGCTTGAAGGCCACGCCAACTCCGGTCAGCCCAAGAAAGGGGTATGCCGAGTCCGGATGGTTGGGATTAAGAATCGCACATGCCGCTGGAAGAGTGGGCAGCACAGAGTGGTGGTCCGTAATTATGGTCTCGATTCCCATGTTGGCAGCCAGGTCAACTTCTGAGATAGAAGTTGTGCCGCAGTCCACGGTTATTAGCAGAGTCACACCCTGCTCTTTCAGGTAACGAACAGCGTCTGGATTTAGCCCGTGGCCCTCGTCGACGCGGTCAGGCAGGTACGGCACCACTGCGCCGCCAATGTCCTTCAGCGCGTTGATGAGCAGGGCCGTGCCGGTGATGCCGTCGGCGTCAAAGTCGCCAAATATGCCTATGGTCTCTTTAGACTCCACTGCGCGACGTAAGCGAGATACAGCGATATCCATGCCGGGGAACATGAGAGGGTCGTATGATGCGCCACGGTCGGCGTTGAGGTAAGGGGCGATATCGGCCTGTGTGCGGACGCCGCGACTGTATAGAAGGCGCGAGTGAAAAGATGGAAGTCCTAGCTCCTGGGTGAAGCCTGCGGGCGGAGCGGCAGACATTAGCCATTTCTTAGAAATCATAATTCATATAAGGCCGCATGGCTCGGAGCGAAAGAAGAGTACCCGTCACGCGGCGGTTTCAAATACTGGCACCTCTTAGAAGAGGGCAGGCTAGGGCATGGGAGCGGCCTATTACCCTTGGAAGGCCTGATACACTAGGGATGCGTTATGGCCACCGAATCCGAATGAGTTGGTCATGGCGGCCCTGATGACGCCCTTTCGTGCAACGTTAGGCGTGTAATCAAGATCGCAATCAGGGTCTGCATTGTCCAGGTTAATGGTCGGCGGTATGACCGATTTGACTATAGCCATAACCGAAATGGCAGACTCAAGTGCACCACTGGCACCCAAAAGATGGCCCGTCATGGACTTGGTGGAGCTGATAGGTATCTTGTATACCTCTTCGTTGAATACGCCCTTCATGGCCATTGTTTCGTACTTGTCGTTCAGCGGGGTAGAGGTGCCATGGGCGTTAATGTAACCAATCTCTTCTGGCTGCAGACCGGCCTTCTTCAGAGCGATTCGCATAGCTCGGGAAGCGCCCTCGCCTTCAGGGGCAGGCTGCGTGATGTGGTTCGCGTCTGCAGTGGACCCATAGCCCACCAGCTCTGCGATAGGCGTTGCGCCTCGGCCAATGGCGTTTTCGATGGTCTCAAGCACCAGCACTGCGGCACCCTCGCCCAGAACAAACCCGTCCCTGTCTACGTCGAAGGGCCTTGACGCGGCTTTGGGATCGTCGTTACGGGTGGATAGCGCCATGCAGGAGTTGAATCCGGCTACGCCTATGGGGCAGATGGCTGCTTCTGCGCCTCCTGCCAAGACGACGTCGGCGTCACCGTGTTGGAGCGCTTCAAGCGCCTGACCAATGGCGTCGGCACCGCTTGAGCATGCGGATACTGTCGAGTAGTTGGCGCCCTTGGCGCCCATCATGATTGATACCTGGCCTGAGGCCATATCCGGCAGCATCATCGGCACCAGGAAGGGACTAACGCGGGACGGCCCCCGCTCGTTCAGCACTCCGATCTGCTCAGATAGGGTCATGATTCCGCCTATGCCGCTGGATATCATGACGGATACGCGGGTGCAGTTTTCAGGATTAATTTTCAGGTTCGAATGCTCTACAGCCTCCAGTGTGGCGGCTGCGGCCAGCTGTACGAAGCGGTCCATTCGGCGGGCCTGCTTCTTTCCTACGTAGTCTTCGGGTGCGAATCCCTTCACCTCGGCGGCGATGTTTGTCTGGAACCCTTCGGTATCGAAGGACGTAATATGGTCAATTCCAGATTCACCGGCCAGTAAGGCCTTCCAGGTAGACTTTCTGTCGAGCCCCAGAGGGCTAATGACTCCTATTCCGGTCACCACAACTCGACTTTTCATTCTTATATTCTCCAGAATATCCCCCAGGCTCTTAGGCCGTGAAAAGGGGGAAGTATTGGTTCACGTAGGGTGCTAATAAATACGAAAGAATTAGAATCTGAGGCATTATAACAAAGGGTAAGCTGCAAGAAATACTATAAAGAGGCCATACTTTGTTTAAAAGGTCCATTTTGCTGTAAGTACAGGTTCGGTTTTATCCTGCCAAGCTAAACACAACGTAAAGGCCTAACAACGGCTTCGACAAGTGCTCTATGTATCTTAAACCGTCCAGTGACAGACCATAGATTTGGGTAAGATGAGAGCTTTAAAACACCTATTCTAAACGGTAAAAAAAGAATAAAATACTCTTCCTAATTAAGTGCTTAACAAGCTGATATAGGCGTCCATAGGATTTCGGGGGATTCTTGCGGACGGCTAAACGACACTTCGATAAGTTTTATACGAATATTGGAGTAGAACCAGAAGTTAATGGCGCGTTCTGAAGGCCTAAATTGCTAGCGAGTCAGCTGATTTACTGGCTTTACCGACCTCACAAACTAATGAGTTGCTTCGGCCACGTAGACTTCTGTAAGCGCGTCCTTCAGGGCCGATTCGGAAACGGGGAATCGCACTGACCTTGTTGTGCCGGAGGCCTGCCCACCTGCCAGCGCCTCGAAAATGCCCGTCGATGCATCAATGGCCAGGCCCAATGTGATTGCCTTGCCCTCGTCCCACGTTAGAGACCAGGCGCATTCGAAAAACAGGGCGTCCTCTGCAAGAAGGGAAGGGCGGACGGCTGCGCCACGGGTGGTATCCAATTCACCGCCACCGGTGAGCAACTGCTCGTTGACGTCTTCCAGCAGTGAGCAGACAAGCGTATCGAGCGTGTCCGCCTCTACCCATAGGCGGCTCAGGTGGCCGGCGTAGGACTCGTCCACCGGTAGCTGGTCCTTTACGCGGTCAATGAAGTCCAAGGCTTCCGTGTGGTAACCGACAAGCTGCTTGGCCCTCTCCAGCCACGCGTTTGCTTCAGTCATGGCCGACCTCTCCACTGGTGATTGGTGTTGTTTGTGGCGCGCTGTCCATGAGTATGGCCCTGGCAGGCGCGCCGTCGCACCCGTGTAACCGCAGGGGCAGGCACACCAACCAGTAGTTACCTGGCTCGATGCTGTCCAAGGCCAGGTTTTCTATTATGACTGTTTCTGCCTTGAGCAGCGTCTGATGTACAGGGAGGTCTGGAGATTCCGGCGCGTCTATTGATGATGAGTCGACGCCAACCAGCCTGACTCCTGCCTCTAGCAGGTGAGCCGCAGCTTCACGAGATAGGTATCCGGTAGACCGTCTGGTGCGAACCAAAAGACGATCCGTGTCAGGCGGCAGCTTCAGGCGCTCAAGGTCTTGAATTGATATGTCCATATCTGTATCGCAAAAAACAACCGTGCAGGATCCCACCAGTGTGTCCAAAGCGATGTTGTCCATCGTGTTTCCGCCGCTGATAAGATGGCTTGGTGCATCAACGTGTGTTCCCGTGTGCGAGCCCATGGAGATTTTAGATAGGCTATAGGGTGCTCCGGTGGAAACGTCAGACAGCGTTTCGATGGAAACTGTCGGGTCTCCGGAGTAGACTTTCATGGATTCTGATATAGGTTGGGTAATGTCGTATATCATATGAGCACTCGTGGTGCATTAAGCTGACGATTTTCTCGTTGACGCCGTATTAGACCGCTTTCTATAATAACATTCATAACGCTTTGAACGCGAGTATGCCCATGTTTATGGACAAAAAAATCTTACCGACTGTGGCAATTGAGACTCAGGGATGCAAGCTGAATCAGGCTGATTCCTTGCTGCTTTCCCGCGCGTTCGTCGAGTCGGGATTTCGACATGTGGATGAAGGGCAGCCAGCTGATGTCTATGTAGTCAACAGCTGCACGGTAACCCACATTGCCGATCGCAAGGCGCGAAGGTCGTTGCGGGCAGCACGTCGGCGTAACCCGGATGCAACCATTGTGGCCACGGGCTGCTACGCCCAACGCTCTCCCGACGAACTCAAGCAGATAAACGAGATTGACCTTGTTGTAGGCAATACGGATAAATCAACGCTGGTCAGACAGGTCATCGAGTGGATCGGCCTGCCGGACGACGTTCGACCCATTGGCGAGACAACCAGTCGCCTTCCTGATGCGCCCCGTCGCACCCGGGCGGTGGTCAAAATACAAGAGGGGTGTGATCAGGTCTGCGCCTACTGCATCGTGCCCAAGGTGCGGGGCAGGGAGCGCAGCATTCCCACAGACAAGCTGATTGAAGAGGTCAGGTCCCGGGTGGCCGAGGGTTATAAAGAGGTCGTGTTAACGGGGACCCAACTGGGCACGTATGGATTTGAATGGCCGAATGCTAGCCTTCGGCAACTGATCCGTAGGGTTCTCGTGGAAACTGATGTTCCCCGCTTGCGAGTCTCGTCTCTTCAACCGCAGGAGATCGACGAAGCTCTGCTGGAATGCTGGGACGATAAGAGGATGTGCCCGCATTTCCACCTTCCCCTGCAAAGTGGAAGCGATGCCATTCTGCAGGCCATGAGGCGTCGGTATACGTCAGGACGATACGCCGAGGCCGTCGCACTCATTCGAAACGAGGTCGAGCACGCCTCCATAACTGCGGACGTGATCGTAGGCTTCCCCTCTGAGACGGATGACGATTTTGACCAGACTTACCAGCTGTGCGAGACCGTTCAGTTCGCGGACATGCACGTCTTCCCGTACTCGATTCGCCCGGGCACCAGCGCCGCCCACTCTGCTGAACAGGTGGCTTCGGGAGTCAAGGCAATTCGGGCGCGAAGGCTTTTGGACCTAGCCAAGCGGCAGTCAGTGGAATTCAGAAAGAACCTAATCGGAAGCACGCGCTCCGTGCTATGGGAAACTAGCACCCAAGAAGACGCCGAAGATGAGGTTGGGCAGGTGACCAGGTCTGGCTTGACTGAAGACTACATAAGGGTCTGGGGCAAGGGACCAACGGCTAGGGCAAACGAGATTACGCTGGCAAGGATGATCTCTCTTGATGGTGGCCTTGTTCGAGCAGAGGTTTTGAGTTCCCTACAGCTTTAGTCTAGAGTACCGCAGCGTTTTAGAGGCACAAAAAAGAGGGCCTGGAGAAATCCAGGCCCTCTTTCAATTAAGAAGCTATGATTGCGGTCCTGTTTAGACCTCTACTGGTAGCAGCTGAGGCGTGCCATTCTTCTTGTGCACGTATCCAGCGGAGTGATCGTTGCCGTGTCCGAAGATCACAAGCCAGCCGCCGTCCACTGCCATGTCCAGAAAATCCTTCTTTTGCACCAACGTCTCGTTCGGGTGCTCATCCATGGCCGTGATGTTGGGTAGGGGTAGGTGATGCGCTGTGGGAATGAGATCGCTAACGTAAGCAACCTTCTCACTTCCTCGTTCAACCAGCACTATCTGGTGTCCAGCCGAGGGGCCATTCGTTACTTTTACATTAAAGCCATCAATGACTTCGTAGTCGCCGTCGACCAGCTCCACAAGGCCCTTCTCTTCCAAAGGCAGAAAGTCATTTTCATAGAAGGAGTGCTTGAAGCGCTCGTTAGGGCTGTTGGCCTGCTCCCAGCTACTCTTCTGGATCAGGTACTTGGCCTTGGGAAAGGTCGGTACCGCATTGCCGGAGCGATCCAGCTTAGTGCAGCCACCGCTGTGGTCGAACTGCAAATTGCTGAGCACTACGATATCGATGTCCCTGGCAGTGAGACCCAGGGCTCTAAGGCCTTTCAACAGCTTATTGCCATTCAGCCCGTAAGTCTCTTTGAACTTGTCCTGGCGTTTCGAGCCCGCTCCTGTATCGACGAGAATGTTGACTTTAGGAGTTTGAACCAGCATACAGTTCAACGCCAAACGGATGCGGTTCCGTCGGTCGGGCTTAATCTGGGTTTCCCATTGAGATTTTGGCACTTGTCCAAATACAGAGCCGCCATCCATCAGTATAGTGCCGTCGCTAACAATATTTATTTTCGTTGTTCCAAGATTCACTCGGTCGCACCTCAAAAAAAGTTTTGATTTACCCATCATTCGGCACTAATAAATACGATAGATGCACATTCGACTGACGTACATGATTGATATTGGAGTACAGCTACGCCCTGCATTACCTAATTCTAGGGGCGCGGAGGTCAGAGATTGCCAATCCGCTCTGTACTACTCAACACTTGCTCAGCCACCTTGGCCGGAATCTAGTAAATACGGCCACAATGTGCAAATCCAAGCAGGCAAATTATCTTTTTGGTTAGTGCACCCGCCACACACTCGAACGAAGAGCCATGCCATATATAAAAACACACCAGTGAATAAACCATTGTTGAGGGTATTAAGGAGAAATTGGTGTGCAATAACATACTAAGC
>Ga0114993_10006633_pt1 | contig 10880 bp, 14 predicted proteins | sample ArcticOcean_MG_C_FD_87042 | JGI IMG/M metagenome (GOLD analysis project Ga0114993, IMG submission 87042) | Marine microbial communities from western Arctic Ocean - ArcticOcean_MG_CB2_150 | ecosystem: Environmental > Aquatic > Marine > Oceanic | place: Arctic Ocean: Canada Basin | collected...
CATTGAGTATTTTTCTACTAGATTTAGAATTAACTTTATTTTTATTATTCCAAGCTTCGTTTATTATTTTTTCAAAAGAATTAGTATTTATCATGCAGCTTTCGATAGATTAATTTTTTTTAAAAATTCAGATAAATTATTTGTTGTGTAATTAACAAAGGTACTATCTGAAAACTTTTTTGCCCACGGCTCATCATTTTCAATCCAAACAGTTTTCATACCCATTTCATATGCTGGTTTTAAATTTCTTGCAATATCTTCAACAAATACACATAATTTTGGGTCAATTTTATGTTTCTCTACCAGTTTTTTATACGGCTCTATCGATGGTTTTGGAACAAAGTTACTGTCTACAATATCAAAAATATCGTCAAAACAGTGTTGAATTCCAATTTTTTGAGTTACGTTTAGCGCATGTTTTCTAGGGCCGTTTGTAAAAATAATTTTTTTTCCATCAAGTTTTTCTATTTCTTGTTTTAGGGCTATATCACTTTTAAGAAAACTAATATCAATATCATGAACAAACTCTAAAAATTCATTTGCATCAATTTTATGATTTTTAATCATTCCATTCAAGGTAGTGTCATATTGATAAAAATAATTTTTTTGTATTTCTTTTGCTTTTTTAATATCCACATTGAGTTTTTCAGATATAAATTTTGACATTTTTTTATCAATTTGTTCGAATACTTTTGTTTTTCCTGAGTACAAAGTATTATCAAGATCAAATAACCAATAATTTATAGATTTAAACGATTTCATTTTCTTATTAGAGTTCCAGAACCTTGATCAGAAAACAATTCAAAAAGTATTGAGTGTGGTTTTCTTCCATCAATAATAACAACACCTCTCACACCATTCTCTAAAGCATTAATGCATGTTCGTATTTTAGGTATCATTCCCTCACTGATTGTCGCATTATAAATAAGTTTTTCTGCTTCAACTGACTTGATTTCAGAAATTAGCTTCTTGTTTTTATCATAAACTCCCTCAACGTCTGTCATAAGCATTAAACGTCTTGATTTTAAACTTTGTGCAAGCGCGCCGGCTGCAGTATCTGCATTAATATTATAGGCATTTTTTTTATCATCTAATCCCATTGGCGAAACAACTGGTATTAAATTTTCCTTTATAAAATTCATAATTAATTTATTATCAATTTTTGTAGGTGCGCCCACATAACCTAGCTCTTTATTTTTTTGAGCGACATATATAGAGTTGTTTTCTTTTGTAGTTATAGATTTTGCTTTACATTTTTTTTGTTCTAAGGCAGCTACAATTTCTTTATTAAATTCTAACATAATTTCTTCAACGACTTTTATAACTTTTTCATTTGTTATTCTTAACCCCATGATAAATTTAGTTTTAATGCCTAGTTCACTTAATTTTTTTTTTATTCTTGGTCCGCCACCATGTACTATAATAGGAGTTAAACCTAGTTTTTTTAGAATCGCAACATCATTAATAAAATTTCTAAACAGATTAGGATCTAAGAGAATGCTCCCGCCGCATTTAATAACTATTTTTTCTCTTGAATATTTTTTTATATATTTTTCTATTTCGTTGGTAGATGGGCCATCTTTTGGCCAGAACTCTTTTATTTTACTATCTAAATTTTCTACTATCGGCATTAAATATTTAGACTGTTTTTACCTTAGTTCCTCTCATGATTACCCATTGTTGGGTGATAGTTAATATATTGTTTACAGTCCAATACACAACTAATCCTGAGGGAAACGGAGCTAATATTATTGTTAAGAAAATTGGAAAAAACATAAATATTTTTGCTTGTATAGGGTCCGGTGGAGTAGGGTTTAATTTTTGCTGAATAAACATGCTTATACCCATTAATATTGGCCAAGCTCCAATCATTAAAAACGTTGGGGGGTCCCAAGGAATCAAACCAAATAAATTAAAGATAGAAGTTGGGTCTCTATCAGATAAATCTTTTATCCAACCAAAAAATGGCTGATGTCTCATTTCTAAAGTTACATATAGCATTTTATAAATAGCAAAGAAGAATGGAATTTGTATTAAGACTGGCAAACAGCCAGAAACAGGATTTACCTTTTCTCTTTTATATAAAGTCATCATTTCTTGCTGTAGTTTGACTTTGTCATCTTTATGCAACTCCTTAAGTCTGATCATTTCTGGTTGAAGCATTTTCATTTTTGCCATAGATTTAAATGAGTAATTTGCAAGAGGAAAAAAAACTAATCTTATCAATGCAGTTATAATGACTATTGCTAATCCAAAATTGCCAGTTAACTTAAAGAAGTAATCAATTATAAAAAAAAGAGGCTTTGTAAAAAAATAAAACCAACCCCAATCAATTGCTAAATCAAATTTTTCTATACCTAACTTTTCTGCATAATTATCTATAACAGCAACTTCTTTCGCTACAACAAAAGTATTTATTTTATTTGAAATATAGCTTCCTGGATTAAGAATTTTTGCATCTTTAATTATATAATTAGCTTTGTATTTTCCTTTTTTAGCAGTAAATTCAGCTTTGAATTCGTTTCCTTTTTCAGGAACTATTGCTGTTAACCAATACTTGTCAGTTATACCCAACCAACCTTTGGTAGCGTTAATTGTAAATTTTTCTTTTTCGATGTCGTCATAATTTTTTTCTTTTAATTCGTCACCAAAAACTCCAAGAAAGCCTTCATGTAAAATATATATTTGTCTTCCTTCAGACTTACCTTTTCGGGTTATTTGAGCATAAGGATAAAATTGAAAAGATTTGTTAGAATTATTTTTAACACTTTGTGTAATTTTAAATAAAAATTTATCATCTAGTTCTATTTTTTTGGAAAATATTAAGCCATCACCATTATCCCATTCAAGTTGAACAGGAGTATTTGGAGTCAAAGTGTTGTTTCCTTTAGATTTCCAAATTGTATCAATTAAAGGAAGCTTTACGTTTTCATTTCCTCCAGAAGCCCAACCTGTTTCAATAAAATATTCTTTTGATGAATTTTTTGGATTTAAAAAGATAACTTTATTTTCACTATTTAAATTTTCATTATAATTTTTAAATATAATATCATCTATAATTCCGCCATTTAGTGATATTGAGCCACTAATATTATCATTAGAAATTTTAATTCTATTTGTTTTATTGATTATATTATTTCTAGTTTGTTCATTTTTTATTTCTTTTTCATCTTCATCAATTGAGGGAGAAGAAGATTCTAAATTTTTTTCAATTTGTTGGTTGGATGCTACTTGCTCTACAACTGGCGGTTCAAAAAAAGTTGCCCAACCTATAAGCACAACAGTTGAAAGTATAATTGCAATTAATACATTTTTAGAATCCATTTACTTTTTTTCCTTATTAAGATTTGGAACAGGATCTAATCCACTTTGACCACCTAAGATTTTTATAGGGTGACATTTTAAGATTCTTTTCAATCCATAGAAAGAACCTTTTATAACTCCATTTACTTTTAAACATTCTAAGAAATATTCAGAACATGTAGGTTGGAATCTGCAACTAGGCATAAGATGCGGTGAAATAAAATATTTATAAAATTTAATTACTAGTATTATTAAATGCTCAATCAACTTCATATTTATGCCATTTGTTTTTTTATTTTTTTAAATATATCAATTACTTCATTAAAAATTAGTGCAAATTTATCTTTGTATACAGTATTTTTTCCTAAAATTACATAAGTGTAATTTAAGTCAATCAGACCCTTTACTTTTGTAACTTTTTGAACAGCTGATCTAAGCTTACGTTTTACTTTATTTCTTATAACTGAATTTCCTATCTTTTTTTTCATTACAAAACTAATATTTAAGCATCTATTATTTTTATGATTTTTTTCGAAGTAGATAATAAAGTATTTATTATTAATTTTTTTTTTTTTTAAAATTCGTAAAAACTCTTTGCTCTGATTTAGGCTTTTAAACTTAATCATTCTGAGATTTGTTTTAAGTAGAAATCGTTTTTCTTCCTTTTGCTCTCCTACGTGCTATAAGTTTTCTTCCACCTTTTTTACTCATTCTAGATCTAAATCCGTGTCTTCTTTTTCTCACAAGTCGACTTGGCTGGTATGTTCTTTTCATAAATTTTCTTTTAGTTTTTTGTAAAATTTTCTGGTATTTATAGGTAATAAGAACCAATAAGTACAGATAAAAAATAATTTATGAACTTGAAATCGCCTAATTTTAAAATTTATTTAGCAGCAATCTATTTAATTATCCTTTCAACGGCTATTTTTTTTTTATTTTCTAATTTCGATCTTGCTGATTTGACAAGTTATGAATTGATTAAAGAAAATGGAGATTTAATTACAAAGTATAAAAATAATAATATTTTTTTTCTTACACTTTCATTTTTAATTATTACTATTTTGTTAAACTTGCTATTAACGCCAATGTTATTACCCACTTTAATAATTGGATTTATTTTTGGCAAATGGATTGGCACATCAATATTAGTCCTGGGAAACACTCTGGGTGGATTTTTATTATATCTTTTGGCAAAAACTTTCTTTAATGATTTAATACAAAATAAATTTTCAATAAAATTTTCAAAATTCATAAATTTCTTTAATAAGAATGAAGTATTATATTTTATGTGCTTTAGGTTTATGGGAGGAGGAGGTACACCTTTTCCTATACAAAATGTTTTACCCGTTTTATTTAACATGTCTGCAAAAAATTATATTATTGCTACGTTCCTAGGAATAATTCCAACAACATTTGTTACCGCATCTCTTGGAAGTGGAATCGAAGAAATAATTGATCAAAATGCTGAATTAAGTTTTACATCAGCTTTCCAATCCCCCGAAATTTATTTACCTATAATTGGTTTTTTTATTATTTTAATTTTTTCTTTTATAGTTAAAAAAGTTTTCTTTAAATCTTAATTTTAAAGTTTATTTCGTATATTAAATGCTCAAACCTGACTTATATCGAACTGATTTCTTAAAGATTTGACTATATAGGTTCTCGTAAAATTAGAATTATTAAGTGTATAGTTTTTTGATAAGCAAAAAATTGCCATAATAATTAAGTACCTTGCAATACAACAGACAACAAAGTAAAAGTTAATATCATATGATGGTGACTTTATGGGAATACATTACGACTATAAATCAAAAAGAGGCGAAAGAGCCATGCTCAAAGAAGCAAAAAGAAAAGCTAGGTTAGCGCAAAAAAGAGCTAAAAGAATGACTTCTGGAGAATCTATAGGAAAAGAAGAAATTAAAACACACGATATTAAAAAAACAATAACTTTAGAAGATTTAACAAATCCAAATCAAAAATAAGATGAATGAAATTAAATTCAAAAAAAGAATTAAGACATCAAAAAATTCAGGAAGCGTTAAGAATAAATCTTAAAAAAAGAAAATTATTTCAAAGTAAAATAAAAAAAAATCAAAAAAAATAACAATGAGTGTTTTATCAGATAAATGGATTAAAAAAATGGCTATCGAACAAGAGATTATTAAGCCATTTGTTTCAAAACAAACTGGACATAAAAAAATTTCTTATGGACTTTCGTCTTTCGGTTACGACGCTAGAGTTTCCAATGAATTTAAAATATTTACCGACGTAGACTCTGCTATAGTTGATCCAAAAAATTTTAAAGCTAATAGTTTTGTTTCAAGGACAGTTGATGAATGTATAATACCCCCCAATTCATTTGTGCTTGCAAGTACAGTAGAATATTTCAAAATTCCAAAAGACGTTTTGGTTATTTGCTTGGGAAAATCTACTTACGCAAGGTGCGGAATAATTGTAAACGTTACACCTCTAGAACCAGGTTGGGAAGGTCATGTAACGCTAGAATTTTCTAATACAACACCACTGCCAGCAAAAATATACGCCAATGAGGGCGCTGCCCAATTTATTTTTTTAAAAGGTAATGAGCTTCCCGAAACAACTTATGAAAAAAGAAATGGCAAATATATGAAACAAATGGGTGTTACTTTGCCAAAAGTGTGATTCCAAATTAAATGCAAAAATTAGAAATTAAAGGAGGTAAAAAAATTTCTGGAACTATTATTATTTCGGGTTCTAAAAATGCCACACTTCCTATATTAGCATCAACAATATTAACAAAAAAGCAAGTTATAATAACAAATATACCTATCGTAAAAGATGTGGAAACCATGTTAGAGCTTTTAAGTTTTATTGGTTCTAAAATAGTTTTTAAAAAAAAAGAAAAAAAAGTTGAAATTATTAACAAAAAACCTTTAAAGACTTTTGCTCCATATAATCTTTTAAAAACTATGAGAGCTGGCGTTTTAGTTCTTGGTCCGCTCCTAGCAAAGTATGGCATTGCTAAAGTTTCTTTACCAGGAGGATGTGCCATTGGCTCTAGGCCTATAGATATTCACTTAAATGCGTTAAAAAAAATGGGAGCCAATATAAAGATTAAAAACGGTTATATTATTGCGTCTGCTAAAAAAGGTTTAAGAGGCTGTCATATAAAATTCCCTAAAATTTCAGTAGGTGCAACCGAAAACATTCTTATAGCGTCATGTTTTGCAAAAGGAAAAAGTGAATTAAGAAATTGTGCATCAGAACCGGAAATTTTAGATCTAGTCAATTTCTTAAAAAAAATGGGTTGTAAAATTAATTGGGTTGGAAAAAGAAGCTTAGATATTGTTGGTAATAAAGAATTAAATTCTGTTAAACATCAAGTTATTTTTGATAGAATTGAAACTGGAACTTATATTATTGCTGCAGCCTTAACTAATGGGCACTTAAAAATAAAAAACATTGATCCAAGGGTGATATCAACAGAAATAAAATTATTACAGAAAATGGGAGTGAGTATTGTAAAAAGAAAAAATTATATTATTACAAGAGGAACAAGTAGAATAAAATCTATCAACATAGGAACTCAACCCTACCCAGGATTTCCAACTGATTTACAAGCTCAAATAATGGTTTTAATGACCAAAGCTAATGGGGTTTCAAAAATACAAGAAAATATTTTTGAAAATCGTTTTATGCATGTTTCTGAGTTAAGGAGAATGGGTGCTCATATTGATATAAAAGGAAATACAGCGGTGGTTCATGGTAAAAAAAAATTAAATGGAGCAGAATTAATCGCAACCGATCTAAGAGCTTCTGTGTCGCTGGTATTAGCTGGATTAGTAGCATCAAACGTTACTGTTATTAATAGAATTTATCATCTGGATAGAGGATATGAAAAAATAGAGAAAAAACTTATGCAGTGTGGAGCTCAAATAAAAAGATTACAATGAACCCAAATAAAGGGAATAAACATAAATTAACTAATATAATAAACATAAATTAACTAATATTAAGTCAGATAATTTGATTGTTGAATTGTCTTATGATTTTGAATAAAACTTTAACAAAAAAAGGAGCAGTATTGGCAAAACAAGATTTTTTGGAGTTTAGAGGTAAGGTTACAGAGATATTACCTAATGCTATGTTTAGAGTGAAGCTCGAAAATAATCATGAAGTTTTGGCACATACCGCAGGAAAGTTAAGAAAAAATAGAATTAGAGTATTAACAGGCGATAATGTTTTGGTTGAGGTTACTCCTTACGATTTAACCAAGGGAAGAATTATTTTTAGGTTTTAATTAGGCCAGGTAGCTCAGTTGGTAGAGCAGAGCCCTGAAAAGGCTTGTGTCACTGGTTCGATTCCAGTTCTGGCCACCATCAAAAAATTAATCCTTTTATTTTATGGATAAAAATTCAGAAGTTATATTATTTATTTTTAAAAATCGTAGGTGGCCACAAGAGTTTATTATAAATAAATTTTCTCATTATTACAAAACAGAAAAAATTTTTATTTCTGATATAATTGAAAAAAATAATAGAGAGATTATAAAATTTATAAATCAAACTATAAAAAAAAATAATATTTCTGCTGTAATTTTTGAGGGTGACCATATTTCAATTTTCAATTTTAATTTTATCAAATCTATAAAAGGAACAAAAAAAGGAATTTTACTTTTTGATGATTTTATGTATCACGATATTAATTTATTGACTGCTCAAGCATGTGATTTTGTCTTAACGGGATGTCCACACTCATCAATAAAATTTAAAAAAATGGGACATAACAGTTTGTTTATACCCATAGAGTCAGATGGAAATATTTTTAAAAAATATGACAATATTGAAAAAAAAATAGATGTTTTATTTTTTGGAGATCAAAACAAGTATCGTAAAGATTATATAGATTATATTAGAAAAAATGGAATAAATTTAAAAACTGTTTCAATAGAAGATAAAGAAAACCCGAAGCATGAAGATCTAGTTAAATTAATAAATGAATCAAAAATTGTAATAAATTTTTCTAGAGCCGAATTTTTAAAAAAAAAATATTTAAAATCTCACATATATAAAAATTATTATCAATTTAAAGGTAGATTATACCAAACTGGACTTTGTGGAACAGCGTGTGTGACTGAGTACTCACCATCTCATAGTCTCATTTTTAATGAAAATGAACTAATAAGTTTTAAGAGCAAGGAAGAGTGTATTAATATTTTGAAAAAAACACTTTCTGATAAAAAAATTTTAGAATTTTATGCAAACAATCTATATAAAAAATGTATAGAGCTAGAAGATAAAAATTATATTAAAAAAATTAAAAAATTAATTGATGCTGATAAAGTCAATTTAAATATTACAAATAAATTTCCTTTCTGGTATAAATTTATCTTTATTAAGCAAAGAATTTGGCTACGCTTTAGAAAAGAAAAATTTCTACCATTTTTTAAAGAAATATTTGATATTATCTTTAGTAACCAAAAAAATTTATTTATAGAAACTTTGTTATTCTCACTATATTCTGTATCTTATTCTTTTGCTTTTTTAATTAAATATCCATTTAAAAAAATAAAAAAAGTTCTAATTAGGTAATTATTTAATTTTGGACTGTTAGCTCAGCTGGTTAGAGCGGTCGCCTCTTAAGCGATAGGTCCTGGGTTCGAATCCCAGACAGTCCACCATTTTACTGCTTAAAAATAAAAAATTTCATCTTGACATAAGCGATTTAAACATTTTAAAATCGTTTTTGTTGTAGGTTGTCTACAGTTAATTATTAATAACAAAGTAAGGAACAAGTAAATGAGTCTTAAAGGTAAGGTAAAGTGGTTTAATGCAAAAAAAGGATTTGGTTTCATTGAACGTGAAGATAAAGAAAAAGATGTTTTTGTTCATCACACAGCTGTGTCAGAAGCTGGCCTTAAATATTTGAATGAAGGGGATGAAGTAACATTTGAAGTTGAGAACGGCGAAAAAGGTCCTTCCGCAGTAAATCTGCAAAAAGCTTAATCGTATTTCAATAAATTTCACAATCGTTGGATTGGATAATATTTTTATTAATATCAACCGCCCCCATTAAGTTAACAAAGAAAGGTAGAACAATGAGTGTAAAAGGAAAAGTTAAGTGGTTCAATCCAACTAAAGGATATGGTTTTATTGAACGAGAAGACAAAGAAAAAGATGTTTTTGTTCATTCTTCAGCGGCTAGAGACGCAAATCTAGAATTGAACGAGGGTGATGAATTAACGTTTGAGGTTGAAAACGGGGACAAAGGTCCTTCTGCGGTTAAACTTCAAAAAGTTTAATCATATACAATCTATTGTTGCAAAGTAAAAATTTTATGTTATTTTGCAACAATGATTAAAAATTTAAAAATAATAGCTATTTTAAAAGCAAAACACCATTTTGCTCATGCTAGGCTTTTGCTTGGCTATTAATCATACATAAAAATTTTAATTTACAATAATTTAATATAAAAGGGAGATATGCAGCTGTAGCTCAGTTGGTTAGAGCACTAGTTTGTGGAACTAGGGGTCGGTGGTTCGAACCCACCCAGCTGTACCAAAAAAATGTCAAAAGAAAAAAAAATAAAACCTTCTAAAGAATTACCTTTAGGCTTTGTAGATAGACAAGAAAAAGAATTATTAATACGTGATTTTATAATTTCTAACATTAAAGAAGTTATGATCAAGTATGGTTTTCAATACCTTGAAACGCCAAGTTTTGAGTATACGGATAGTATTGGTAAATTTTTACCTGATAAAGATAGACCAGGCGAAGGGGTTTTTTCTTTTAAAGATGAAAAAAAATGGTTATCTCTTCGATATGACCTTACTGCGCCTTTAGCAAGATATGTCGCTAAAAATTATTTAGAAATTCAAAAACCTTTTAAAAGATATCAATTAGGTACTGTTTGGCGAAATGAAAAACCAGGACCTGGTCGGTATAGAGAATTCTTACAATTTGATGCTGATTATGTTGGTACAAAAAACTTACAAGCTGATGCAGAACTTTGTGTATTAATATCTGAGATATTAGAAAAGTGTGGACTAGATAAAGCTGATTACACTGTTAAAATTTCTTCTAGAAAATTCACAGACAAATTGTTTGAGAAATTAAAAATTACATCAAAAGATCAAATATCCACTACTTTACGTGCTCTTGATAAAATTGATAGGCTTAGTTGGAACGAGGCAAAGAAACTTCTTGGAGAAGGCAGAAAAGATAAGTCTGGAGATTACACCAAAGGTGCAAGACTTAATAATGATCAGATTAAAATAATAGAAGATGCTTTAAATAATAAAAATCCTAATAGTGAAGATGTAGAAGAAATTATAAAAATATTTCAAGCTTATAACTTTAAAAATTATAAATTTGATCCATCGGTTATAAGGGGACTGGAATATTATACAGGGCCCATTTTTGAAGTAAATTTAAATTTTGAGGTAAAAAATTTAAAAGGAAAAACTATTCAATTTGGTTCGATAGGAGGCGGCGGAAGATATGACAATCTTGTAAATAATTTTGGTAATTTTGATTGCCCAGCAACTGGAATATCAATTGGACTAGATAGATTGGTGTTTGCTTTAATGCAAAAAAAAG
>Ga0114993_10006634_pt1 | contig 10880 bp, 9 predicted proteins | sample ArcticOcean_MG_C_FD_87042 | JGI IMG/M metagenome (GOLD analysis project Ga0114993, IMG submission 87042) | Marine microbial communities from western Arctic Ocean - ArcticOcean_MG_CB2_150 | ecosystem: Environmental > Aquatic > Marine > Oceanic | place: Arctic Ocean: Canada Basin | collected...
CGTCTTCTAAACTTATATAGAAAATAGATTTTCCAGGATCTCCTTGCCTTCCCGATCTTCCTCTTAGCTGGTTATCAATTCTTCTACTTTCATGTCTTTCTGTTCCAATAACAAACAACCCACCATTTTTTTTCACTTCATCTTTTTCTTTTAGTATTAATTCTTTTTTTTCTGCCAATTCTTCTTTAACTAAATAGTTTAAATTTCCACCTAGCTGAATATCTGTTCCGCGACCCGCCATATTAGTTGCAATTGTTATTGCGTTTAGTTTTCCAGCTGTTGCAATAATATTTGCTTCCTTTTCATGATGTTTAGCATTTAATACATTATGATTTATATTTTTTGATTTTAGCAAATGAGAAATTTTTTCTGATTTTTCTATGCTAGTAGTTCCAACTAATACTGGTTGATTTTTTTGTTTACAGTTTTCAATTTTATTTACTATTGCGTTATATTTTTCTTTTTCAGTTCTATAAATTTGATCATTTAAATCCTCTCTTACCATTGGTTTGTTAGTAGGAACTGAAACTGTTTTTAATTTATAAATATCATAAAATTCTTCTGCTTCAGTAATTGCTGTTCCAGTCATTCCAGATAATTTTTTATATAATCTAAAATAATTTTGGTAAGTTATAGATGCTAAAGTTTGATTTTCACTTTGGATTTGTACTTTTTCTTTTGCTTCCAAAGCCTGGTGTAACCCATCTGAAAATCTTCTTCCTTCAAGTGTGCGTCCAGTGAACTCATCAATTATCTGTACTTGATTATCCCTTACAATATAATCGATATCTTTAGTAAATAATAAGTTAGCTTTAAGAGCTTGGTTAATATGATGGACTAAATTAATATTCTGAGGATCATAAAAATTATTATTTTTTAAAATTCCATAAGTTTTTGATAATCTTTCTATTGTATCTATGCCTTTTTCTGTAAGCATAGCATTTTTATTTTTTTCATCTAGCTCATAATCATTTTTTTCAAGCTGTTTTATAAATTTATTACACACAAAATATTGATCAGATTTATCTTCTGTTGATCCAGAAATTACTAAAGGTGTTCTCGCTTCATCAATTAGAATACTATCAACCTCATCCACGATGCAAAAAGAATGATTTCTTTGGACCATCTCTTCTACAGTATATTTCATATTATCTCTCAAATAATCAAAACCAAATTCATTATTTGTTCCATAAGTAACATCAAATTTATAATTTTTTTTTCTATCTTCATCTTCCATTTCATTTGAAATGCAACCAACTGATAAACCTAAAAAATTATAAACTTGTCCCATCCAAGCAGAATCTCTTTTTGCCAAATAATCATTTACAGTTACAACATGCACTCCGTTTCCTGTTAATGAATTTAAGTAAACTGGCAATGTGGAAACTAAAGTTTTACCTTCTCCCGTTTTCATTTCAGCTATTTTGCCTTGATGAAGAATTATACCACCTAGCAGCTGTACATCATAATGCCTTTCGGACAAAACTCTCCTAGATGCCTCTCGCGTGCATGCAAAAGTTTCTGGTATTAAACTATCTAGTTTTTCACCATTTTTAATTCTTAATTTAAATTCTTTAGTTTTTGCTGGAAAGGCATTATCTGGTAATTCCTTAATTTTTGCTTCAAAACTATTAATCTTTTCGACGACCAATTTTAATTGGTCGATCTCTCTTTGGTTGGAATTTCTTATAAATTTCCCAAAAACCTTACGAATATTAAACATAAATAATTATTTTTTTTGCAATGTGTTATAAATTATATTAATTCAATTGAGACTTATATAATTATAAATAAGAAATATTAAATACTAATGACTCTAAATTTAAAAAATTTACTCAATCCCAAAGTTAAGATGTCAAAAATGGGCGAATTTCAAGAGTTGCAACCTATAGAAGGATTGCAAATATCATCAGTATCTGCAGATCTTTATGGAGATGGAAGGGACGATTTAACCTTATTTTATTTTGACGAAGGGGCAAATTTTGGAGCTGTATACACCACTTCTAAACTAACCTCGGCATCCATAAATTGGAATTTAAAGATAAAAAGACATTTTGTTAAGGCTCTTATGATAAATACAAAAAATGCTAATACTTTTACAGGAATAAAAGGAGCCCAAGGCCTGAAAGAAATAGCTAATGCCTTATCAAAATCTCTTACTTTGAAATCCGCGCAATCACCGAAGGGAGTTAAAGAAGTTGTAAAAATAACAGATCTGCTTTTTGCATCTACAGGAGTTATTGGTGAAGAATTTCCATATTTAAAGATAAAAAATAGAATACCAGAGTTAGTAAAAAAATTAAGAATTGAGCAAAATAAATACGTATGGTTTAAAGCAGCAAGCGCAATAATGACTACAGATACAAGACCTAAGGTAGCTTATGAAGAATGCAGAATTGGAAATAAGTTGATAAAAATTTCTGGCATAGCCAAAGGATCGGGTATGATCGCTCCAAATATGGCAACCATGTTATCGTTTATATTTACTGACGCAAACATACCTTCTGTTTTTTTAAAAAGTATTTTAAGAAAAGTTGTTGCCACGACATTTAATTCTATAACTATAGATAGCGATACTTCAACAAATGATATGGTTGCCATTTTTGCGACAGGAAAAGCAAAAAATTCTAAAATTTACAATGTTTTAGATCCTAAATTACAGGAATTTGAAAAAGCTCTTCATAGACTATCTTTAAATCTATCGAAACAAATTGTAGTAGACGGTGAAGGAGCAAAAAAATTTATTACAATAAAAGTAATAGGAGCTAGATCAACAAGTATGGCAAAAAATATTGGCTTTTCAATTGCAAACTCTCCATTGGTAAAAACAGCAATAGCAGGTGAGGATCCAAACTGGGGAAGAGTTATTATGGCAATTGGAAAATCAGGAGAGAATGTTTATGCTAGTAAAATTCAAATAAAATTTGGGGACTATTTAGTTACTGAAGCGGGCAAAGTTGCAAAAGATTATAATGAAAAAGATATAAAAGAATATATGAAATGGGATGCAATTAATATAGAGGTTAATTTAAATATTGGAAGTGCATCCTACACAGTTTATACATGTGACTTAACTCATGATTATATAGATATAAATGCTGATTACAGAAATTAACATTTGCTTTTCTTAAAAAAAATTTAATAATATAAATGTAATGATCAAATATACTTTAATATGCAAGTGTAAAAAAACATTTGAAAGTTGGTTTTCAAGTTCAGTAGAATTTGATTTATTATTAAAAAAAAAAATTATTAAATGTATTTATTGTGAATCTTCATCTGTAAAAAAAACAGTAATGGCACCTAATTTATCTAGCAAATCAAATAAAATACTAAAAAAGACAAAATTAGAAAAAAATATAAAAAAACAACTTTTAGATTTTAGAAAATATATAGAAAAAAACTGTAAGAACGTTGGTGATAATTTTACCCGAGAGGCTAGAAATATACATTATGATAAAAAAACACTTAAAGGTATATATGGAAAAGCTACACAAGAAGAAACAGCAGAACTATTGGATGAAGGGATAGAAGTAACAACTATACCTTGGATTGATAAGTCGGAAAATTAATTTTTTAAGAAAGTGGATATGTAATTTACTGAAGTGTCATCACTTTTTATCCATTTTTTTGAAAGCAAATTAAATTTCATTCCAACCACTTCATCAGATTGAAAATTAAACTTATTTACAATATTTTCTAAATCTTGTGGAGTTAAAAACTTGTTCCAATCATGTGTACCGATCGGTAACCACCGCAAAACATATTCTGCGCCGAGTATTGCAAATATATATGACTTTAAATTTTGATTTATTGTAGCAACAAACATAATACCGTTTTTTTTTATTAATTTGGAACAATTTTCAATAAACAATTTTAAATTTAAAACATGTTCAACTACTTCCATGTTTAAAATTGCATCAAAATCACCATTAAAAATTAATTTTTCTGGTGAGCCATGTATGTACTCAATATTTAGATTCATTTCTTTTGAGTGTAATTTTGCAACTTCAATATTATCTTTTGAAGCATCTACGCCTGTTATTGTAGCACCCAATCTACTTAAAGGTTCGCATAATAATCCACCACCACAACCAATATCTAAAATTTTTAATTCTTCTAATGGTTTATCTTTATTTGCTTTAAGCTCAAAATGAGAAATTAATTTATTTTTAATAAAACTAATCCTAGCTGGATTAAAAAGATGTAAAGGCTTAAATTTTCCATTAGGGTTCCACCAATCCCTAGCCATTTTTGAAAATTTTTCTATTTCTATTTTATCAATTGTAGTCAAAACGATAATAATTTACATGCACTTGTGCATTTTTATAAATAAGAGTATTTATTATTAAAAATATATAAAGTAAATAAGATATTTTATCATGAAAAGATTAGCAATTAAGTTCGGAGGAACGTCTGTTGGTACTATAGAAAAAATTAAGAAAGTCGCCAATATTATAAAAAAAAGACACAACGAAGGTAACGAGATTATTGTTATCGTTTCTGCAATGTCAGGTGTTACAAGCGAACTTGTAAAAAAATCACATTTGATCAATAAAAATTTTGATAATAAAGAATTAGATGTTTTACTCTCTTCAGGTGAGCAGGTTTCGTCTTCACTCTTATCAGGGGCCATAATAGGTTTAGGCATTAAAGCTAGGTCGTGGCTTGCTTGGCAAATTCCAATTCTAACAAATGACAATCATAATGCGTCACAAATAATGAAAATTAAAACAGACGAAATCTTAAATTTTATTTCTACTGGGGGTGTAGCTGTAGTTGCTGGCTTTCAAGGTATTTCACCTGAAAATAGAGTAACAACTTTAGGCCGAGGCGGTTCCGATTTATCTGCAGTTGCGATTGCAAAATTTTTTAAGACAGACTCATGTGAAATTTATACTGATGTTGATGGAGTGCTTACAACAGATCCGTCAATAAATAATAAAGCTAAGAAGATTGATAAAATATCTTATGAAGAAATGTTAGAAATGGCTTCACTTGGCGCAAAAGTTATGCAGCCATCGGCTGTTCAAGCTTCTATGATTGAAAACATACCTGTTCATGTTCGATCAACTTTTTCAGAAAAAAATGGAACAAAAATAGTTTCTGAAAATGAAATTGATTATAAAAAAGTCGTAACAGCTGTAGCCTATTCCAAAAATGATGCAAAAGTTTCACTTGTTGGTGTTGTTGATAAACCTGGCGTTGCAGCAGATATTTTTGAACCTTTGGGGAGAGACAATATTAACATTGATATGGTAATACAAAATACTTCTTCTGACGGTAAAAAAACTGATGTAACTTTTACGATTAAGAGGGAAGATTTAGATAAAGCATTAAATATAATTAAAAAAAATAAAGAAAAATTAAATTATGAAAAAATAATACATGATGCTAAAGTTGCAAAAGTATCTATTATTGGAGCTGGCATGATAGCTAATCCTGGTGTAACCTATAAAATGTTTAGATCTCTCGCAAATGAAAAAATAAATATTTTAGCGATCTCAACTTCGGAAATAAAAATTTCTGTTTTAGTTTATGAGGATTTAACTCAAAAAGCTGTAAAAATATTACATACAGAATTTGAACTTAATTAATAAGTTAATGAGCATTAGACCATTTAGAGACATTAAAAGAAAAAAAACTAAAAAAATAAAAGTTGGAAAAGTAGAAGTAGGAGGTGATGCACCTATAACAGTTCAATCTATGACAAATACTTTAACAACCGATGTAAGCAATACAGTAAAACAGATTAAACAATTAGAGGAAGCTGGAGCAGATATAGTTAGAGTTTCATGTCCAGACAAAGAGTCTTCCGAATCATTAAAAAAAATTATAAGTCAAGTAAATGTACCTATAGTAGCAGATATACATTTTCATTATAAAAGAGCTGTCGAGGCAGCAAAGTCGGGAGCTCACTGTCTGAGATTTAATCCTGGAAATATCGGTTCTAAAGAAAATGTTAGGGAGATATTAAAAGCAGCAAAAGATAATAATTGCTCAATAAGAATTGGAGTAAATGCCGGATCTTTAGAAAAAAAATTGTTAGAAAAATATAAAGAACCTTGTCCAGAAGCACTTGTTGAAAGCGCACTAAAAAATATAAAAATTTTAGAAGATGAGAATTTTTTTAATTTTAAAATAAGTGTAAAATCATCAGATGTTTTTTTAGCAACTAAGGCTTATAGATCTTTATCATCAGTTTCTGACTATCCATTGCACCTAGGAATTACTGAGGCTGGAGGCTTAACATCAGGAAGCGTTAAATCTGCCCTCGGAATTGGAATGCTATTAAATGAAGGAATTGGAGACACCATAAGAGTTTCTTTGTCAGCAGACCCAATTGAAGAAGTAAAAATTGGTTATGAAATTTTAAAATCATTAAACTTAAGACATAGAGGTGTTAATATTATTTCATGCCCTTCGTGCGCAAGACAAGCATTTCCAGTTATTGATACTGTAAAAATTTTAGAGGAAAAACTTTCTCACATTAAAGAACCAATAACACTATCAATTATTGGGTGTGTAGTTAATGGCCCAGGAGAAGCGTCTCAAACTCAAATAGGATTAACTGGCGGCGGGAAGGGAAATCACATGATTTATCTTTCAGGACTTCCCCATCATAAAATAGCTAGTGACAAAATAGTACAACAAGTTGTTGAATTAGTTGAAAAAAAATCTGAAGAATTAAGAAAAAACTAAATAAAAAATGATCCCTATAGAAAAAGTAAAAATAATTGTAAAGACTTATGAGACTTTAGAAAAAGAATTAGCATCTGGAAATATTGATAAAAAAGATTTCGTTAAAAAATCTAAAGAATATTCGAGTATTGGAGAAGTTATTAAAGAAGCAAAAGGGTATATGGGATTTGAAAAAGAAAAAGAAGAATTAACAAAGATTACGGAAGAAAAAAGTGGAGATAAAGAAATGATCCAATTAGCACTAAATGAGTTAAATGAGTTGAAAATAAAAAAAACGGAGTATGAAAAAATTCTTAAAATTTTTCTTTTACCTAAAGATGAGGCGGATGGTAAAAACGCTATATTAGAAATAAGAGCTGGCACAGGCGGGCTCGAAGCTACATTGTTTGTTGCTGATTTGTACAAAATGTATGAAAAAGTTTGTGCAATCAAAAAATGGAATTTAGAGATTATTAATATATCAAAAAGTGAAGCTGGCGGTTTCAAAGAAGTTATTTTATTAATAAAAGGAACTGACATTTACTCTTTCTTAAAATTTGAATCTGGTGTTCATAGAGTACAACGTGTGCCTGAAACAGAAACTCAAGGAAGGGTACATACTTCAGCTGCAACAGTAGCGGTTCTTCCTGAAGCGGAAGAAGTAGATATTAAAATTAATGAAAAGGATTTAAGAATAGATGTTTTTAGATCTGGTGGACCAGGAGGACAATCAGTTAATACAACTGATAGCGCGGTGAGAATAACGCATTTGCCCACCGGAACCATTGTTAGTCAACAAGATGAAAAATCACAACATAAAAATCGCGCTAAAGCTATGAAAATTTTAAGATCTAGAGTCTACGAAGCTGAAAGAGAAAAGAAAGATAAAGAAAGATCAAGAGATAGAAAAAATCAAATAGGGTCGGGAGATAGATCTGAAAGAATTAGAACTTATAATTTTCCACAAGGAAGAATAACCGATCATAGAATAAACTTTACTCTGCATCGATTAGAAGATTTTTTAAATGGGGATGCTTTTGAAGAATTGAGCCAAAGTTTGAGATTGCAAGATCAAGAAATAAAATTAGCTAACTTAAAGCAATAAAATGATTTTAGAAAAAACAATTAAGAAAGCTTCAAAAATTTTAAAAAATAATAGTATTAGAACACATGAATTAGATGCCGAAATAATTCTTTCTAATATAATGGGAAAAACAAGAGAATTTTTAATTATTAATAATCATATAGACATATCAAAAAGTATAATAAAAAAATATAATTTTGCTATCAAAAGGAGAATTAACAGTGAGCCAGTTGCTTATATAACTGGAAAAAAAGAGTTTTGGAGTGAAAATTTTATTGTTAGTGACAAAACATTAGTTCCACGACCCGAAACTGAACTTTTAATATATAAGCTAATAAATTATTTTAAGAATAAAAGAATAAATATTTTAGATATAGGAACTGGGTCTGGCTGCATACTCCTTTCGCTCCTAAAAGAGCTTAGTTTATCGAGAGGAATTGGGATAGATATTTCTGCAAAAGCTATTGAAGTAGCTATGACCAATTCTAACAATCTTAATTTAAATAATCGAGCTAGGTTTAAAATTTTTGATTTAAATAAATATAACGTAGGAAAATATGATCTAATTGTGTCTAATCCCCCTTACATTCCCTCAGGTGATATTAAAAATTTAAGCAAGGATATAATTAATTATGAGCCTAAGACAGCTCTAGATGGGGGAGTTGATGGCCTTGACCTAATAAAAAAAGTTATTTATAAATCTTCTAGCCTTTTGAAAATAAATGGTTTACTTGCTATAGAAATTGGATTTAACCAATATAAAAGAGTTTCTAATATATTAAAGTATTATAAATTCAGGGAATTATCCAAAGAATATGATTACAATCACAATGTTCGTTGCATAATAAGCACAAAACAAAGCTTTTTTAAATATTAAAAATAATTATTTTGACAAACTAAATTATTAATGAATAAATTAATTATAACCTTAAAAAAAATAAAGAATTTCAACAAAATATATGTTTCAACGTAAACCAATAAGAAGATTTAAACGTCATCCAAACGGAAGAAGTCATATCTCCCGTAACAATGGCAATCCACAACCTAGAATGGGATCTAGTTCATTTTCAAACGGCCAAAATAGAAATAAATTTAGACCAGCTTTAAGCGCTGAAAAATTATTTGAAAAGTATAGCTCTTTAGCAAAAGAAGCTCTGACATCAGGAGACAGATCATTATCTGAAAATTATTATCAGCATGCAGATCATTTTATGAGAATTATTGAAGACAGAAATAGAAATAGAAATAAAATTGATCCTAACATTATTAATAAACCTGTGGCTGATTCTAAAGATTTAGCTGCTAATTCTGATAGTGGTCAAAAACAGGATAATGAAAATAAAAATTAAGTTAATTTTTTTTAGCAACTAGCTCAGCAATTAATACATCAGTTTTTATTCTATGAATTTCGAACTTTTTTCTCTCTTCATTTTTTAGTGTTTTTCCAGATGGAAGTTTCAATCTCTGAGAATTTACTTTTTTACCATTAATTAATACTTCGTAATGTAAATGTGGTCCAGTTGACATTCCCGTAGAACCAACATAACCAATGACTTCACCTTGTCTAACTTTTTTATTAACACTTATACCTTTAGCAAAACTTTTCATATGAGCATAAATAGTTTCATAAGTTGAATTGTGTTTTATTTTTATACAATTTCCTCCACCGCCACACCATTTAGCTTTTGTAATGGTTCCGCTTCCGGAAGCCATGATTGGAGTACCAGAGGGCGCAGCAAAATCTGTTCCAGAATGTAATTTATTAAAACCAAGTATAGGATGTTTTCTCATTCCAAAAGGTGAAGATAATCTTGCACCATTGATTGGTGTTTTCATTAAAGCTTTTTCAACACTTTGACCACTTACATCAAAATAACCATAGTTTTTATCATCACCAAATTTATAAAGAGAAATTTTTCTACCATCTACTGACATGTGAGCATAAAGTATTGATCCGCTTTTAATAAATTTTCCATTTTCATCAAAATATTTATCATAAACAATTTTAAAATAATCATTTTTTCGAATATCTCTTTGAAAATCAATTTCAAATCCAAAAATTCTAGCAAATTCAATTATTATTTCTGGATTCATCTCAGATTCTATAGCCGCAGAGTAAAGATTATTCTTTATTACATTCTCAGAAAGAGTTTTTTTCTTATATAGTTTAGTAATAATTTTCTTGGAAGTAATTTTGTTATCTTCATTTTTTATGATTGCTATAGTAGTGCTTTTACTGACAGGAACAGAGAATTTTATAATAGAATTTTCATTTGCCAGTGGATTTTTTTCAATAATTATATCAATTTTATTTCCTACTAAAAGCTGATTAGGGTTTCCATACTTTTTATATTTACTAATAGTTGTTTGAATTTCTTTATTTTTAACTTTATATTTTTTTAAAATATTTTGAATAGTATCGCCCTTTTTAATTTCGTAATTAAGATTTATAAAAGGGGATTTAATTTGATTATTTAAAAACTTTATAATTGATTTTAAGTCTGGTGAATTGGTAGATTTTTCAATAAATTTTGACTTAATATTGATTTTTTCATCGCTTTTATAAACAACTGTTACTAGAAGTAAAAAAGTTATGATTATTAAAGATAATATTAGAAACTTAGTTTTATTCCAATTTTTTCTAAAAGCTTGATGCATGGTTTACTTTGAATTGAGTTCAATTTTAACATTATATTTTCTGAATTTTATACTACAATTTTCGCATAATTAATTATAGAAAACGCCAATTTTAACGCTATTTCCATATTAATATACGCCTTGCATTATTGATTAATTAGCTTATAAACGAGCGTCCAACCCCAAAAAAAGCTTAATTTTATTAGCTTAATTATGGAGTTGTTAATTAAAATGTTAACGACTGAATTGCAGGGTGTGATTTAGTCTCAGGGCATTTTTAGCTTTTTTATATTGTAAAAAACTTAAGAAGAGAAGTGTGGACGGTTAGGTTACCAAAATTTGTCGTACACACTTCAACGAAAAGTATAAATAATTTTATTTATTTATATGAAGCTAGTGTGCGCCGTTATTAAACTTGAGAGTTTGATCATGGCTCAGAACGTACGCTGGCGGCACGCCTAACACATGCAAGTCGAAC
>Ga0114993_10006636_pt1 | contig 10878 bp, 7 predicted proteins | sample ArcticOcean_MG_C_FD_87042 | JGI IMG/M metagenome (GOLD analysis project Ga0114993, IMG submission 87042) | Marine microbial communities from western Arctic Ocean - ArcticOcean_MG_CB2_150 | ecosystem: Environmental > Aquatic > Marine > Oceanic | place: Arctic Ocean: Canada Basin | collected...
AAAACCTCACAAGGACGTCCCCCTACCAACCTTCGGTCAGCGACTCACAGTCTTCCGAGAAGAAGTTCAACGCGAGCAGATCACCAGATTCGCCAACCGCATTCGGCAACTCCGAGTCCGCAAGCGAGTGAAAGAGTTCCTCTTGGCAACGTGATTTTTGCTCACTCTGAGTAGCAAGGCGCTCAACCTGCCCCGGTGTTGCCGGGCGAGGTTGGACTGGTCGTTAGGTGCCGAGACCTGAAACAGACGCCAGTTCGCGTTTTCTCTCCGATTCTCACTGCCAACGGTTCTTTGTTGCGGTGACAGTCTCTGGATTCCGGGCCTGATTCCAGCCACATGACCGCAGAGGCTCTGCGGACTGCCCGGCAATGACGTGGGAGCGGCAACGGCGGATGCTCGTTGTTACAATGTTCCGGCAGTAGAAACCGCGATCGACCGGAGTGCGCAGAAAAACTTCGTGTCGAAAGCCGTTTTTTCGCCGTTGGGGCGAACCCCAGCACGCCAGGCAATGTCCGTCTGCTGTGCTTCAACATTGCTGGGATTTGTGCGCGCGGAGCGCGGACTGTGTTTCATTTTCCGCCGATATTACGACCAGCCGACCACAACCGTAGTTAGAGACAATTTTGTCAGCCAACGGCAAAGAATCACTTTGGAGCCTGACCGCGGGGCAGCGGAGACGGTACGCAATGGCCATTGCGGCGATGGCCGTCGGCACCGTGTTTCTGTTGCTCGTCCCCTTCATTCTGAAGATCACGCTCGATGCCCTCAGTCGGGGTGATGCGGGACTGTGGGAGACGCTGATTCCCGCCGCCCTCGCTATCGTCGGTTTCAACGCCTTGCACGGATTTTTCACCTACGTTCGCGGTCGCTGGGCCGCGCAGGCGAGCGAAGGAATCGTCCGCCAACTTCGGCATCGGCTCTACTCGCATTTAGAGCGGCTGCCATGCGAGTACCACGATCAGGCCGATACCGGTGACCTGGTGCAGCGCTGTTCGTCCGACGTTGAAACGGTCCGCGTTTTTCTAGCCGCACAGATCGTGGAAATCGCGCGGGTCTCGCTGTTTCTCGTCGTCGCAATTCCCATCATGTTGTTGCACGACCTGCGAATGAGTCTGCTGTCGTTGTCGCTGGTGCCGTTGATCGTCTTCTTTGCCATCATGTTTTTTCGCAAGGTCCGTAGCCTGTTCAAACAGGTCGATGAAGCCGAAGGTCGGCTGACGACCGTTCTGCAGGAAAACCTGACCGGAATTCGAGTCGTCCGCGCGTTCGGCAGGCAGGAATTCGAGATCGGCAAGTTCCTCGAGCGCAACGGGAAATTCCGCGATCTGGAATTTCGGCTATTTGTCGCCCTCAGCAATTACTGGGCATTTTCCGATTTACTCGTCTTCGGTCAAATGGGAATCGCGCTCATTGGTGGTGGCTACTTTGTGATACAGGGGCAACTTTCGCTGGGGACGTGGATCCTCTTCTGGTGGCTGCTGCGGACCATCATCTGGCCGGTCCGGCATTTCGGCCGTGTGCTTGCCGACACCGGTAAGGCGATGGTTGCCATCGACCGGATTCAGGATGTCCTCAGTGTGAAACAGGAAAGCGAAGAGGAAGTGCCACCCGAACCGGTCCGCGGCGAAATTGTCTTGAAGGATGTCAGTTTTTCCTACCACGGTGGTCAGCCCGTACTCGATAACCTGTCACTGACAATCCAGGAGGGCGAAACGGTCGCGCTACTCGGCCCGCCCGGTGCGGGAAAATCGACGCTGGTCAACTTGCTGGTCCGTCTTTATGACTACCAAGAGGGTTCGATTTCGATTGGCGGCCGAGAGTTGGCGTCGATCAACCGCGATGCCGTGCGCAACGCATTCGGCATGGTGCTACAAGACCCATTCCTTTATTCGCGAACCGTACGAGACAATCTCGTGATCGGCCACCGATCGGCCGCCGACGAAGAGGTGCAAGAGTCAACCCGCGCAGCCGACATTCACTCGAACATCGTAGATTTTGGCAGCGGCTACGAAACGATGGTGGGAGAACGCGGCGTGACATTGTCTGGCGGTCAACGGCAACGGATCGCCATCGCCCGGGCGCTGCTGAAGAACCCGGAGTTCCTTGTTCTCGACGACAGTCTCAGCGCTGTCGATACCAAGACCGAAGCCCATATCCTGAAATCACTCGCTGCGCGACGCGGACGGCGGACAACAATTCTCATCGCGCACCGTCTGTCATCAACACGGTTAGCCGACCGCATCTTTGTGCTGGATCACGGCCGCCTGACTCAGGTCGGAACCCACGATGAACTGCTAGCGACAGACGGTCCTTATCAACGGCTTTGGACAATCCAGGGGACACTCGAGCAAGAGATGGAACGCGACATTTCGGGGGTCCCCCCATCATGAACAGTCCAGACTGGTTCGAGGACGACCACGAAGAAGAAGTCGATTTGCGACTTTGGCGCAAATTGCTCGCGTACACGCTGCACTACAAACGGACGGCGATCGCGTTCACCGTCATCGCCATCGGCATGGCGGCGAGCGATCTCTGCTTTCCACTACTCACAGGCAAACTCATCGCCGACATCGAAGCGAACGGCACCAATGTCGATCTGGAATTCTACGGTTGGGCATTCGCCAGCCTCACCGTCTCCATTGTCTCTTTCATCTGGGGCTTCATCCTCTGTGCCGGCAAAATTCGCACACATGTCAGCCACGACATTCGCCGCGACGCGTTCGGGCAGTTGCAGGAACTGTCGTTCAGTTTCTTCGACGCGAAACCGGTCGGCTGGCTGATGGCGTGACTCACGTCCGACTGCCAACGGCTCTCGAATATTCTCGCCTGGGGCGTGATGGACCTGATTTGGGGCACAACCCTAATGATCGGCATCGCGATTGTGATGCTTGTTTACAATTGGAAACTCGGCTTGGCCGTGCTGGCGGTTGTGCCGGTGCTATTTGCGGTCAGCGTCTTTTTCCGCAAACGGATTCTGAGAACTTCACGACTCGTGCGGAAATACAATTCGAGAATCACTGCCGCGTACAACGAGAGCATCGTCGGCGTGCGAACATCGAAGGTGTTCGTTCGCGAGGAAGACAACCTCCGCGATTTCGATCACCTGGCCGACGAAATGTGCGCGCATTCGATTCGGAATGCCATTCTGTCGGCCGTCTATCTGCCCATCGTGCTATCGCTGGGCAGCATCGCCATCGCGATGGCGTTGGCGACCGGCGGACATCAGGTTCTCATTGGCGTGCTCAGCATCGGTGAAGTCGTCATGTTTATGTATTACGCACAACTGTTCTTCGCGCCGATCCAGGATCTCTCGGCCTGGTTCGCCGAACTGCAGATGGCACAAGCCTCGGCCGAACGGGTACTGAGCCTGATTGACTCCGTACCCGACGTCCGCGATTCCGACGAAGTCGCGCGGCGGATTCAACAATCCGGCAACGACGGCCATCCCGATGAGGTCGGCCGCATCGAGTTCGAGAATGTCGGCTTCCGATACGACACCGGCCCGGACATCATTTCGGATTTCAATCTGGTTGTCGAACCGGGCCAGACAATCGCGTTGGTGGGTGCAACCGGCGGCGGCAAATCAACGCTGGTCAACCTGCTCTGCCGATTCTACGAACCGACGGCAGGTCGCATCCTCATCGACGGCATCGAATACCGCGACCGTGGCTTACTGTGGCTGCAGTCGAATTTGGGAATCGTGCTGCAGCAACCGCATCTTTTCAGCGGTTCGATCGGCGAGAACATCCGCTACGGCCAACTCGACGCAACGCCGCAGCAAATCGAAGACGCAGCCAAACTGGCCGGCGCACACGATTTCATCGCGGAGTTGGAAGCCGACTACGAAACCGAAGTCGGCGAGGGAGGCGATCAACTCAGCCTGGGGCAAAAACAACTCGTCTCATTCGCCCGCGCCATCCTCAAGCGTCCGCGGTTGTTGGTGATGGACGAAGCGACGTCGTCGATCGACACCGAAACCGAACGGCACATCCAACACGGACTCGCGCAAATGCTGAAGGGCCGCACCAGTTTCGTCATCGCCCATCGCCTCTCAACCATCCGCGCCGCCGGCCGAATTCTCGTCATCGAGAAAGGCCAGATCCTCGAACAAGGCACCCACAGCGAGTTGCTGGAGAGCGGCGGCCACTACCACGACCTCTACACCGAACAATCCATGCGCGACATCGTGCGAATTGACAATGCGATTGATCCGTTTGCGTGAGGCAGCGGTAGCAACGTGTGGCACTGGTAGATCGCCCACCAGTGCCAACGGAGCGGCAAATTCTCAACAAGCAAATGGCGAAATGACAACCGTTGGCTCTGAGCGGAAACGCCCCACAGCATCGATCGCAAGCGAATGTCGGTCACTCCGTTCGCACTGGCGGACAAGCCGACCAGTGGCACCCGGCGGTGGCGGTGTCAGACCTTCATCTCTACTTCTTTTTCGTGCCGATGATTAGCGTGGGACCTTTGCTACCGACTGGGCTGAGAAAACGGTACGGAGTCACGCTGACGAAGCTGGGCAATTCGGCCTCAGCACTGCCCAGTTCCTTGCTATACAACGAGCCGAGCGTTGGGTATTGCACCGGTCCCTGCGGCAGATAACCGGTACGCAGCAAATACGACGCACGCGAATGATCCCCCTCCTTCGAAGTCATCGAGCGAATTGGGGCGACGTGCTGCATCTGTTGCGACAGTTTCGGCAAATGCTCGCAGATGCGAACACCCGAGACTGCGGTATCGATTTCCTTGAATTCACCGGCGTTCGCATGGCCCGGCTTCATGTCGAACGTATCGGTCTGAGTCGGTCCGCCCGACATCCACAGCAGGATGCACGACCGCCGCCGCTTGGGATCGTCGGCCGTTTCCGCTGCCAGCGTCCTGAGCCATCCGGACATGGATGCGCCCGTAGCGCCGAGGGCCATCAAACGAACGAGATCGCGCCGCGAGAGGTCGTTGCGGATTTCGAATTTCGAATTGCGGATTGAGCGAGCAGCGTTCATCGAACAACCTTCGTGTGTTTGCAGTTCACGGTGATATTTGACCAACTCGCCGTTTGCTTTTCATACCGTCAATGATTGAGCATGAATTCGCTGCTATTTAGAAGTGCCCAGAAGACGTCGCCGAGGGCGCGACGGCGGTCGGGCGTTTTGGCGTGCGATTCCACGTACTTGACCAACCGAGCCGTTTCCTCGACGCGCGGCGGACGGCTGAGAGCAGCGAAATAGAGCGCCTCGATCCGTTCGGCAGTTGTCATCAACGGGTATTCGGCGACGGCCGCCAATGTCCGGCTGCGGTTGAGATTCGTTGCATTGGTAACCAATTGCCCATTCATCATTGCCAGTGCCGGTAGAATTGTCGTCTCGCGCTCGACGGGTTTGTCGTTGTCGCTGTTGAACAACTCCAGAAACTTCGTGCGTGGGGAGTTCGAGTTGAACGCGAATTGGCGCTGATTGCGATTCGGTTCGCGATAGCCGGTGGCCTGCGCCAAGCTGTCGAACAACTGCTCAGACGACAGTCCTTTAACGGCCATGCGGGCGAACAGGCGGGGATTGTCCGTCTGGCTGGGGTGTCCGACCGAACTCGAAAGCTGATATGTTCGGCTGGCGGTGATGGCACGTATGAGATACTTCAAATCGAAATCGTTCGCTGCGAAGTCACGCGCCAATTCGTCAAGGAGTTGGGGGTGGCTCGGTTGGTTGCTCGAACCGAAATCATCGACGGGATTGACCAGCCCGATGCCGAACAGGTGTGCCCACATCCGATTGACGAGCGTTCGTGCAAAGTACGGATTCTGCGGCGAGACCATCCACACGGCAAGAGTCTGCCGCGCATCACCACCGCCCGCTTGCTCGCCGTTGTCCAGGAACGCCGGCGTGACATACGTTTCTGTGTCTGGTATACGCAATCCCTTCGGCGCCGCCTTCTTGCCGCCAAACAGGCTACTCAGCAGGCCAACCACTCCGCTTGGTTGCTGGGATTGAGGTTTGACCGGGGCGTAAAATGCGGCGAAGCTCCAGAACTGTTCGCGTTGCCAGGCATCGAACGGGTGATCGTGACACTGTGCGCATTCCAACCGCACGCCGAGAAAGATACGGGCCGTCGCCGCTCCCACATCTTCCGGCTTGTTCTGCTTAGCCTGAAAAAACGCCAACGGCGTCAGTTGGCCGCCATTTTGAAATGAGTAGATGTTTCCCGCCCCGGTCATCGGGACAGTGATGACATCCCGCACGATATCGTCGTAGCGGGCGTTCTTTTTCAGCTGTGCCCGCAGCCATGCTTCAAATCCGGGTACCATGCACCGCGCTTGAAAGCTCGTATTGGCTTCCGGCAACATCACGCGACGCCAGTAGGTCGTGAAGTGGTTGACGTAGCCATTTCCTTCGAGCAGACGATCGACCGCGCGGCGGCGTTTGTCCGGTGCACGGTCTGCGAGAAACTCACGCACTTCAGAAACCGTGGGAATTCGGCCGGCGATATCGAGCGACACGCGGCGGAGAAATCCGGCATCGTCAACACGCTCTGCCGGGCTCACATTTTCATCCGCCCATCGCGCGGTAATGTGCCGATCGATTCGTGCCGCCAGTGCGTTCACGTCAGCGGCGGACGGCGGAAGCGGTGCCTCGACGGGTTCGTCAGCCGCTAAATTGCTTGGCGTGAAACCCGCGACCATCGCTGCCAGCAGAAACCATTTCGCAAGAATTGAATGCGTTCTGCTCTTCATTTCGCCGCTCCATAGTTGCGTCCCACCCAAGTTGCGCGAGCATCGCGCAACGGCCCCGCAACAGTACTGACGTTTGAAGTGGACAAGTCTGTTTGCGAAAAACCTGAAAAGGGGCGATTTGATCAAAGTCTCCCCGGTGTTCATCGACGGGGCCTTGCCGGCCCCACCATGTTCACGATACCGGTTTATCCAACAAAACAAGCAGGAAAGTCGCAATGGGACCAAGCAGAAGTGACAACAGGAACCAGTTCAATCCACAGCGATTCTTCCCCTGTGCGACTCCAGCGTTGAGCAATGCCAGCGTTCCCCACCCCACGGCAAATTCGGATGCTTCTTCCATGCTTCAGTCGGCCCGGATAAATTTTCCTCATCGGCGTCTCTCACGATATTGTATTCGTCGAAGGCGTGTAATTCTTGCGCAGATACGCCGATTTTCAGCAAGACCGTTGAACGGAATAAATCTCCAGCCCATTTAGCCGCCCCGCTTGCGGGGCGTGTGCGTCGAATGGCGCGTCGCAACCACGGCGGGCAAGCCAGCCGGCTAAATGCCGCTGACACGGTTCACGCGATGAAACGACGCACTCTCCTTGCGCGGAGCATGAAGTTTCCGAGTAATCCGCAGATAACGCTGATACACGCATATGCCTATTGGGGCCGTCTCAATCTGCGCTCATCTGCGGACCTTTCCGTCGATCTGTTTCAAACGGGTAAAGTATTACTAAAATTCAAATTCGTCCATTTCGGCGGTAACAAATCCGCGACTCACTTCGTTTCTCTGTTGAACGAAGTTCGTTGGCTCATTGTGAGAGGCATACTGTGCGCAGCCGTTGGAACCGTCTGGTGCAGAAATACGGCGCGTTGGTGTTTGGGACCGCGTGGCGGATTCTAGGCCGAACGGCCGATGCTGAGGACGTTGTGCAGGATGTGTTTTTCGAGGCCCATCGATTGCAACGCAAGCCGGCGGACGACGGTTGGGGCGGATTGCTGTACCGCATGGCGACCTTTCGGACGCTCGATAAATTACGGCAGCGAAAGGCAACCGTTCCATTGGAGTCGGTCGAGCTGATTGGTGCGAACGCCGGCCCGGAGGACGAAGCCATCGGTCACGAACTGGAAGAGCGGCTGCGGCAAGCACTGACCGCGTTGTCGGACCGCGAGGCAGGCGTGTTCTGCCTGAAGTATTTCGAACAGTTGAGCAATACCGAAGTTGGAGTGGCGCTGGGAATCTCCGATGGCGCTGTGCGTGTCGCGCTGCACAAGGCGCGATCCAAATTGCAAGCTCTGCTGGCTGAACTCAATCCGGGAGAACACCATGTCGCCTGAATCCCCCGCCCCCGCCGACTTGGAATCGTCGCTGCCCGGCGAGACATTGCAGCCCCCGCTGCGAGATGCCGTCGAGCGCATTGTGGAACGCCGGGTCCCCGAAGACGCGCTCCAACAGGCGCTGCAGCGCGCACAACAGCGCAAACCCAAGCCGACCTCGCGAGTGGCTCGCGTCGGTTGGCACAAGACGCTCGTGCGGCGACTTGCAGTGGCCGTGGTAATTGGTGGCTGGTCGGCGGCGGCGATTGTGATCGCCGTGCAGGAGGCGGACGAAGCCGCGCGCCGCACTCAGTCGCAAAACAATCTGCCGCAAATCGCACTAGCGACGCACAATTACCACGACAGCCTCAACACCGCTGGGAATTCCGGAGTCGATATAAACAACCTGTTCGTGACCAACGGGGGCGAAGGCCGCTTTCGCCGCGGTGAGTCTGATCTGTCGTACTTCGAAGAGGATGAGAGGTACGGAAAGTTACCGGTCGTGGTAATGGTAGACAATTCCGACAGTATGAGTGTCGGCGAAGACCAGCGGGTGATTCACACTGCCGAGACCTCACTTGTGGTGAAAGACGTACTCGCGTTGGAAACCAAATTGCGGACGTTGATCACCGGGCCGAAAGACGTGGCGGTACGCGCTGATCGTCCCTCGCTGCGGGCCTCCGTTACGGGCTTCGCTCGCTCTACCTGATTCCGCCTCCGGCGACTTTACTTGATGGAACTGCGGAGCACACGAAAGCCCAGGTAGTAGTGCCGGTGGACAGGCGTGAGCCCGAAGCGGTACGCCGAACGGCAGTGGACGGAGTTGAGATTCCAGCTACCGCCCCGGATCACCCGGTCCGAGCCCGATGCAGCACCAGTCGGGTCGGTCGTCGAACCGCTCGGGTATATGCCAGACCGGTCCTGGCACCACTCATACACGTTGCCGTGCATGTCATACAGACCCCACGGATTCGGCTTCTTACCACCAACCGGATGTGTCGTCTTGCGAGAGTTCTTGTCGTACCACCCGTAATCGCCAAGCTGGGATTCACTGTCTCCGAAACTGTATTTCGTCGTCGTCCCCGCCCGGCACGCGTACTCCCACTCTGCCTCCGTTGGCAAACGGTATACGTATCCCCTCGACTTCTCCGAGGGCAGATCACTCAGCTTACGACAGAACTCTACGGCATCGTTCCAAATCACCTGCTCAACTGGGTTCTGCGGGGCTTTGAACTTGCTGGGGTTCTTTCCCATTACCTTCTCGTACTGCTGCTGCGTTACCTCGTATACGCCCAGCCCGAACGGCTTCGTCAACGTCACTTTGTGGGCTTCACCTCCCTCACCCATCGTGAATGTCCCGCCAGGCAACAGCTTAAACTCCATCCCGATGCTGTTCTTTCGTGGCGGCAATTGAATCAATACGCTTGCGGGCAACTGAATCAATACGCTTGCGGGCAACTTCTCAAAGTCAGCAACCAGTGAACTCGCCGCCTGCGAATCAAGCTTCGCCACGGCCGCGTAATCAGCTGATGCCTTCGCGGCATCCTGACTGCCAAGCGATTGACGGCACCGGGCGGTCAAAGCTGTTACCAGCTGATCCCGTAACGGTTGGGAATCCGAAGCTGGCACCCCCAGATCAATTACTGCAATGTAATCTGATGCGGCTGCCGAAAGATCGCTCGTGATTGTTGCCTGAACTCGCGTCAGCAGTACCGCTCCAATTCGTTGACGATAAGTCGCGATCCCGCTCGAATTCTCGCCTGACTCTGACAGCTTAGCGATAGCCGCCAGTGCAACATCGCGATTCGCATCGCTGCTGGATTGCTCAAGCTGCTTGACCGACTCGTCGGCAATCACCTGCAACACCGCTGGCGGAATCACTGTGGACTCGTCGTACTCAACCGCTTTGGACGCACTGGCCAGCACTTGAGATGCGTTACCTGACTGAGCTGCTTCCTCGGCCAGCTTTACATATATCGGTACCAGCAATTGCCGGGCTGGTGTCAACTCTGAATTCGACGCTCCGAGTGTTACAGCTTCCTGCAGGTCCTTCTCCGCTTCACTGACCTTGCCATTCCTCGCGAATGACGCCGCGCGTCTGACATACACCAGTGCCTTCAGGGCATTCAACTGCGCCGCCCGCACATCGACATTGCTGAGGTCATCCCTCTGAGCGCTGATCGCATCTTTTTCCTGGCCCAGTTTAGACGCCTGCTCGCGATGAGCATTCGCTTTTTCAAAGATCACATCCTGATCGTGTTTCATATTTGCCCACTGTGCTCGCTTGTAACCTCGATCTTCCTTCGGCGCTGCATAGGTTGCTCTCTCAAGTTCGTTAATTCTTCCGGTCATTGCATCGGCGAGCGTGTTGTCTTCACGCTCCGCATCTAATTCCAGTTCAATCCGTCGATTCAGATCGCCAATTCTGGCCTCGAAAACCGCACCATCAGCACCGGTGACTGGTGCCGTTGCAGCTATTCCCAAGTCTTCTAGAGCCCCGTCAAAGTCTGGTGTCGCGGAATTCAATCGATGATTGGCACGGCCAATCAGTGCGGGCACATGGTGCGCATCAATCGCCAGTGCGTCGTCCCAGTTCTGCTGCTGCACTGCTTCCGCAATTGCACTGGCTCTCATGCTCGACCGTATCCACAGACCCGCTGCAATCAGCAACACCACGGCCGTCACAGCCGCTCCGGCGATCGCCAGTTTCTTCATCAACGCCCGTTGACGATCGGCCGCTTCTTCCGCCTCCCGCTGATCCTCTAACGACTGCTTGCAAGAGCGATACTGGACCCGGAATTCCTTGTCATCCAGATCGTCCCCTTCCAGAGCAGCCCGATAGTATTCCGTTT
>Ga0114993_10006640_pt1 | contig 10873 bp, 10 predicted proteins | sample ArcticOcean_MG_C_FD_87042 | JGI IMG/M metagenome (GOLD analysis project Ga0114993, IMG submission 87042) | Marine microbial communities from western Arctic Ocean - ArcticOcean_MG_CB2_150 | ecosystem: Environmental > Aquatic > Marine > Oceanic | place: Arctic Ocean: Canada Basin | collected...
GTTCTTAGCGCCTTTTCTTAGCTACTTTCTTCTTAGCCACTTTCTTCTTAGCCACTTTCTTCTTAGCTACTTTCTTCTTAGCTACTTTCTTCTTAGCTACTTTCTTCTTAGCCACTTTCTTCTTAGCTACTTTCTTCTTAGCTACTTTTTTCTTAGTTGCTGTTTTCTTAGCTACTTTTTTCTTAGTTGCTGTTTTCTTAGCTACTTTTTTCTTGGATGCTGCTCGTTTCTTCGTGGCTTTTTTCTTTGCCGCCATAGTTAATTTCCTCTGCTAGGGTTGATGTGAGGTGAGCTATTGACTGCCAGCTGTTGATTGGAACGATATGTTTAAATTTATAACGTTAAAGCTCTCATTTAATTTTTCGAGATAGTTTTACCGTTAAACATTTCGTTCTCACAAACGCGGAGTAACAAAACATAGTTGCTCCTAAAGCGCGAACTATAGTCAGGCAAAAACAAATGTCAAGCGATAGCCACTTTAATTAAATGCTGTGTAACTAATGTTGAGGAATGTTTATAGGTGAGTGAAGTAGTTTTATTTATTCTTACTGAGTAGTAATCAGCAATTGTGTTGTCAAACAACATCTCGAAAGTGTTGCGCGATGGCGTTAAAAACTACCGCTAATCTAGCTAAGAAAGGTCGATCAATTTGAGTCATTGGGCGTAATAATTGATTAGTTGTGTTGGTTTAGATAAGGCAAAATAAGTTTTAGTGTACTGTCAGTGGCGCCGGTGTTTTCAGATACCATACGTATACCGTTTTCACCGGTTGTTGCTCGAAGATCGGCATCGCGCAACAGAGTGCACACCTGCGCTTTAAGTGACTCAGGACCATCAATCTGAAACCCAGCCTGACGAGCGAGCGCAAGCTGGCTGATCTCAGAAAAATTGCGCATATAAGGCCCAAATATAACGGGCACACCTACCGCACAGGGTTCCAGAATATTATGACCACCGATTCCTTTTATACGAATCAAACTGCCTCCGACGATGGCAATGTCGGCAGCAGCATAAAGCATTGCAAGTTCACCCATGGTATCCGCAATCTGAACAGACACAGAGTCTAGAATAGGGCCATGCTGCTGGCTGCGTCGTGCCATGTTAAATCCGGATCGAACGGTCAGTCGGGCAACTTGATCAAAACGTTCCGGATGTCGGGGTGCCAAGACCAGTAGCGTTTGTGGAAACTGTTCGGACAGGTCGTTGAGCAGGCCTAAAAGCAGTGATTCTTCACCATCGTGAGTGCTGCCGCAAACGATCACGGAACGGTCGCGTCCCCAATTTCGCCGCACAGCTTCTGCGACCTCTCGCAGGCTGAGCGGTAAGTTGGCCTCGAATTTCATGCTGCCGGTTCGGGTTACTCTATTCGGGGAGACGCCCAGATCGATCAGCCGCTGTCGGTCACTATCGGATTGGACACCGAATTCAGATACCTTGGTCAGAGCCAGCCCGATTACTGGCAAAACACGCGCATAGCCCCGGCGTGACTTTTCTGACATGCGGACATTCGTCATTAAGACTTTCGTTCCCATGCGATCGCATTGAGTAATTATGTTTGGCCAGATTTCCGTCTCCATCAGAATCAGAACGTCAGGTGATGTCCTTTGTAGGAAGCGCGTTACGGCAAACGGATAATCATATGGCGCATAACAGTGGGTTACTTGTTGATCAATCGTTGAGCGTACCCTTTCCGATCCAGTAGGGGTCATCGTTGTGACCAAAATCCGGCAGTCTGGCCGAGCACTGAGAAGATTGGTAATAAGCGGAGTGGCTGCATTAACTTCCCCAACAGACACAGCATGAATCCAGACATTGAATCGGTCGGGATAATTCGGGCCGTACCCAAAACGCTCTGCCCAGCGGTCGCGGTAGGCGGAGCTGTAGAATCCTTTGACGACCAATCGTAGCAGTACGATAGGTAACAGCAACCAAAGCAGCAGGGTATAGAGACGTATAGCCAATGGGTTTAGTTGTTCTCGATCAGTTCATGATTCATCTTCGAGCCAGTCTCTGGGTCGAAGGAATTGAAGGTAAAGTGCTTCTTCAGAAGAACCTGGGGTAGGTTTCCAGTTGTATCGCCACGACACTTCGGGCGGCAGCGACATCAAAATTGATTCCGTACGACCACCACTTTGTAGACCAAATAATGTGCCGCGATCATAAACTAGATTGAATTCCACGTATCGACCTCGCCGATAGCGCTGAAACTCGAGTTCATTCGTGCCGTAGGGGGTTGCACACCGCCGCTCTACAATTGGGAGGTAAGCCGGCAGAAAATGTTCACCGATACTACGGGTCACTCCAAAGGAATTTTCAAAGCCACCTTCATTGAAGTCGTCAAAAAACAATCCACCAATGCCGCGCTGTTCTCCGCGGTGTTTCAGAACAAAGTATTCGTCACACCACTTTTTCATGCGAGGATAAAGGTCCTCACCAAAAGGCCTTAAGGCCTCCCATGCAGTGCGATGCCAGTGAACAGCATCTTCCTCAAATCCGTAGTAAGGGGTGAGGTCGAAACCACCACCAAACCACCAGACCCCATCTTTCTCACCGGTTGATGTTGTGAAAAAACGAACATTCATATGGGCTGTTGGCACATAGGGATTGAGTGGATGAATCACCAGGGAGACGCCCATGGCTTCATATTTGCAACCAGCCAGGGTGGGTCTATGGACTGTTGCGGCCGTTGGCAGTCGGTCTCCCCTAACATGGGAGAAGTTAACACCTACCTGTTCAAAAAGCGCTCCCTGGCACAGAATTCGGGTGCGTCCGCCACCCCCTTTGTGGTGTGTCCAGGTGTCTTCTGTGAATAACGCCTTGCCGTCGGTGTGTTCTAGTGCCGAGCAGATCTGATCTTGCAGAGTTCTGAAAAATTCTCGAACTTCCTCACTAGTAGAAATAGTCATAGTGGGGGTTTAGATCAAAGCCGTCTGTTTCAGTTTCCACCGCGGACAAGCTGGCCAGTACGGGCATCGCGGATCTCGCTCGGTGAATTTGCCCGGCCTACTGGGCCATCAATTATCCAATCTATGTCATCACCAAATTCAAACCGGACTTGTCTGGCGGTACGTAGTGGAGGCTGATTCTTTCTATTTGCGCTGGTGGATACGATCGCAGACCGACTTTGTCGACACAGTCCCACTGCCAGTGGGTGGTCAGTGAGTCGTACCGCCAGGGTATCGTATTGACCGCGCAGCCAACGGGGGGTAGCGGTTAAAGCCGGCAGTAACCAGGTGTGTGGCCCAGGCCAGCTGGCGAGCGGTGATGTGAGTGAACTGCTGTCGGAACAATCAATAAGCCGTCCCAGCCGGTGAACATCGTCTGCGATCACGATCAGCCCTTTGGTCCAACTCCGGTGCTTTAGTGTCAGTATCCGCCGGACGGCGGTTTCGTTGAGCGGGTCGCAGCCCAACCCAAAGCAGAATTCGGTTGGGTAAGCAATTATCCCGCCTGCCGCACAAACTTCGACTGCTTTTTCAATCTGGCGCCGAAAGGACATTTTGTTTATCCAGGTTTGTTTGCAACTTGTGATCTTTATCTCGAACGAGTTGGGCGTTTGCTTCCCGCTCGGCTTTCAGTCTTTCCGCCAGTTCGGCGTCACTGATTGCAAGTATTTGTGCAGACAGATAAGCGGCATTTTTTGCCCCTGCTTTGCCGATGGCGACACAGGCGACCGGTATTCCCCCAGGCATCTGGACAGTGGACAGCAGTGCATCATGCCCGTTGAGTGGTCCAGCGTCCATGGGGATTCCGATGACAGGTTTTAGTGTATGGGCAGCAACTGTTCCAGCTAGGTGCGCTGCCAGACCCGCCGCTGCAACAAATACGGTGCAGCCTCTTTCCTCAGCGTCACGCACATAACGACGGGTGTCATCGGGCGTACGGTGGGCAGAAGTAATCTTTACTTCAAAAGGTATTGCCAGGGCGCTCAAGGTATCAAGAGTAGATTGTACGGTTGAGAGGTCGGAATCGGATCCCATCAAGACTGAGACAAATTTTTTGCTCATATCAATTCTCCTTACTTGTGTTCGGTTTCTTGCCGGGCTAGCGCACGGTGGCCAATATCGGCACGCCAGAAAGACCCTGGCCAGTGTATCGACTTTATTGTGCTATAGACCAAGTCGCGGGCTGATTCAATATCAGAACCGAGCGCTGTTACGCACAGTACGCGACCACCGCTGGTAAGTACCTGTCCATCTCGATCATGGGTGCCTGCATGAAAGACCTTGACGGTGTCTTTCTCTGGCGTATCGAGGCCGTCGATGGGCAGACCGATGTCGTAGCAATCCGGATATCCAGCCGATGCCATCACTACGCCCAGAGAACAGCGCTTGTCCCAGACGACGTCGATGTCTGCAATATGACCGTCGAGTACCGCGTCGCACAGTGTTGCAAGATCCGAATTTAGTCGCATCAGTATCGGTTGGGTTTCAGGATCACCGAGGCGGCAGTTGAATTCAAGTACCCGTGGTACGTTATCTTCGCCAATCATCAGGCCAGCATAAAGAAAACCGGTGTAAGGAATTCCTTCGCTAGCCAGGCCATTGACGGTTGGTTCTATGACCTGCTTTAGAATGCGCTGATCAAGTGACGGGTCAACGATCGGTGCCGGTGAATAAGCCCCCATTCCGCCGGTGTTGGGTCCCTGATCACCGTCATCTCGAGCCTTGTGGTCCTGGGAGGTTGCCAGGGGCAGCACCTCTTTCCCGGAGACTAGACAGATATAGCTGACTTCCTCTCCTCTCAAGAATTGCTCGATGACCACCTGATTGCCGGCGTCGCCAAAGCGCTGCTCTTCCAAAATCTGCGTAATAGCTTGCTTTGCTTCCTTGAGTTCGTGAGTGATGATGACGCCTTTGCCAGCAGCCAAACCGTCGGCTTTGATGACAAAAGGCGGTTCATTTGACTCAAGCCAGGCGTAAGCTTTTCTTGACTCGCTGAACACTTGGTGTTCGGCAGTCGGTATGTTGTGGCGCTGCAGAAAATCCTTGGCGAAAGATTTAGACCCTTCAAGCTGGGCAGCTTTACCGCTAGGTCCCAGACAGCGCAACCCTTTTTCGGTAAAACGGTCAACGATACCTTCTACAAGTGGTCCTTCGGGACCGATGACGGTCAAATTAATTCCTTCAAGTTGGGCAAATTCACAAAGCCGATCGGTATCGTCAGCCGCTATAGCGATGTTTTCCACGCCGTTTTCGTGCGCCGTGCCCGCATTTCCTGGGGCAACAAATACCGTGTTTATACGGTCGGATTGTGCAAGCTTCCAGGCCAGTGCGTGTTCCCTACCCCCACTGCCGACTACCAGTACTTTTGCCATCGTGTTCAATGCCGAAAGTGACGCATGCCCGTGAATACCATTGCAAGCCCGTGTTCGTCCGCAGCTGCAATGACTTCGTCGTCGCGAACTGAGCCGCCAGGTTCAATAACGGCACTGATTCCGGCTGCCGCGGCTGAGTCAATACCGTCTCTGAATGGGAAAAAAGCGTCCGATGCCATGACGGCACCCGCGGGGTTTAGATTCTCGTCCGCTGCTTTGATGCCGGCTATTTTGGCTGAATAAACACGGCTCATCTGCCCAGCCCCGATTCCGATTGTTCGTTGATCAGCGGCGTATACAATCGCATTTGATTTAACGAATTTGGCCACTGTCCAGGCAAACTGCAGGTCGCGAAATTGTTCGGGAGTCGGTTCGCGCCGGGTCACGACCTTAAGATCGTCGACTGACACCTGTCCTTGATCTTGTTCTTGAACCAGAAGACCGCCGCCAACGCGTTTGAAGTGGTGCTGTTCAAAGGCTTCACTTGCGATAATGTCTGTTAGCAGAACGCGTATGCCCGTTTTTGCTGCGAGCACTTCAGCCGCCTGTTCGCTTTGGGTGGGCGCGATGATGACTTCTACGAACTGTCGGTCGAGTATTTGTTGGGCGGTAGAGGCATCAAGCTCTCGGTTGAACGCAATAATGCCGCCAAAAGCGGAGGTCGGGTCAGTCGCATAAGCCATCTGATAAGCATCAAGCAAGGTGTCGGCGCAGGCCACACCACAGGGATTAGCATGTTTGACGATAACGCAGGTGGCTGTATCAAAAGCCGCGACACATTCAAGTGCTGCGTCGGCATCCGCAACATTATTGAAAGACAGTGGTTTACCTTGGCTCTGATGAGCTGTTGCTAAAGTGCCAGGGGCGGGCGATGCTTCCCGATAAAAGGCCGCAATTTGGTGAGGATTTTCACCGTAGCGCAGGGCGCTGGCTTTCTGGAACTGTAGATTTAGTGTCCGTGGTAAACCTTTATTTTCATCGCTGTCCGTCAGGTAATTGGATATCAATCCATCGTAACGGGCGGTGTGACTGAAAGCATCTGCTGCCAAGCGTTTGCGGGTTGCCGTTGAGACGCCACCATTGGCGCTGAGCTCTGTGAGAATGCAGTCGTAGTCATTGCTGTTGACGATTACTGTAACGTCCGCATGGTTCTTGGCCGCGGCTCGCAGCAACGCCGGCCCGCCAATGTCGATATTTTCGATTGCTCGTTCGGCGGAGCAGTCCGGTTGTGCGATTGTCTGTTCAAACGGATAAAGGTTAACAGCCACAAGATCTATGGGCAGTATTCCTGCTTTTGCCATGTTGCCTTCGTCAGTACCGCGTCGAGCCAGAATGCCGCCGTGTATTTTCGGATGCAGGGTCTTTACACGCCCAGCCATCATTTCAGGAAAACCTGTGTAATCAGAAACTTCGATAACGTCGATGTTGTGTTCCTGCAGTAATCGGGCTGTACCACCGGTTGAGAGGATGTCAACCTGGAGCTCCCGAAGCGTACGTGCAAAGGCTACGACACCTGTTTTATCCGAGACGCTGATGAGCGCACGTTTTACGGGCGCAAAGCGTTCCGTTGCCATAGTGTTTTTCCCAAGGTCAAAGTTGCGGCAGTAATAATCCAGCGCAGCGGCACAGCAGAGTTCATCTGATCAGTTGGTAGAACTTAAGTTTCTTACGTAAGGTGTTGCGGTTGATGCCCAGAACCTTAGCGGCACGAGACTGATTTCCGTTGGTTTGCTGCATAACGACTTCAAGCAGAGGGCGCTCGACTTCCCGCAGAACCATATAGTAAACCGAAGCCGGCTGCGCACCATTCAACTCTCTGAAATAACGTTCTATAGACTGCTTGACGTGGTGGTTAAGTGGTTTGCCTTCAGAAGTATCTACATGCTCAGTGATCCCTACCCCTCCGGGCCAATCAAATGGCGCCTGACAAACTCGATCTGTTCATCAGGTTTGTCGATTAGATTAAAGCGTCTGCGAAACACTTGAACGTTTCCTATTGCCGAGGTGTACCAGGACACATGTTTACGTGCAATCCGGACACCGTTGACGTTTCCGTAGAGCAAGTACAACTCGCTCAGGTGCGTCAGAAGGGTATCACGTTTGCTGATTGGATGCGGGTCTCCCGGATCGATTCCACAGTTCAAATAGTTGGCTATGCGACCGAACAACCAGGGTTGTCCCTGCGCTGCTCTGCCAATCATGATTCCATCAGCTTGGGTATATTCCAGCACTCGCTTCGCTTTTTGTGGCGAATCAATGTCACCGTTGGCGATGACGGGGATCCCTACTTCCCTTTTTATTTGCTTGATGGTCTGATATTCGACTGGACCATGAAATTTGCACTGCCGAGTACGACCGTGTACTGACAGCCCGCTTATGCCCGCCGATTCGGCGATCTTTGCGATTCGAACCCCGTTGCGTTGATCTGGGTCCCACCCCGTTCGAATCTTTAGTGTGACTGGCACATCAACTGCTGAAACCACAGCGTCCAAGATTTGGCCCACCAGAATTTCATGCCGTAACAAGGCGGAGCCGACCCTGCGATTGCACACTTTCTTGGATGGGCAACCCATATTGATATCGATGATATTGGCGCCACGATCTACATTGAACTTCGCAGCTTCAGCCATCTGTAACGGGTCCGCTCCGAGCAGCTGAATACTAATGGGGCCTGTTTCACCGCTGTGATCAATTCGTCGCAAACTCTCGGACGAGTGACGAAGTGCGGGGTTTGCACTAATCATTTCACTCACAGCCAGTGCAGCACCGTGGATGCGGGCGAGTCGACGGTACGGTCGGTCACTCACGCCGGCCATGGGTGCAGCCAATACGCTGCCCTGTAGCCTGACCCGGCCGAGTTGAATACTGGAATCCGTCATTGATATCTAGCTGAAAATTGACTTAGCTACTGACTATCCTAGCCTCGAAACCTACTGCATTATCTTCGGGCTGGGCTAGGTTTACGACCACGACCACATCAGCCCCGGGTGGCACTTTTTTATCGAGGTCGTCTATTGTGAGAAACGATTTTGGTGAATATTTACGACGGCCGACAATACGGCCATTTCGGTCACTCAAGGCCAGTTCAATCGCGGGGTAGGTTCGATGTTGTGTGCTGCGGTTAAGCAGGCGAACTTTAACGATCACAACACCGGGTATATCCGGATGCAGATCAACCTTGGTTTCGATCACGCGGAATACAGGACCCGACAGCGGTAGCGGTATGCTGCAATTGAAGTTTTTGCAGACTTGAACCAAGTAGGGTCGGGCAGCTGGAATAGCAGCGAGTTGGTCGAATAACACGTAGCGTGCCTGTAGAAACAATGCCAAAACAGCAACCACTGACGCGCTGAACCAGATCAGATTTCTGGATGTTGCTGGGGCTGGATGTACAGTCTGCGAATGACCATGGCTGAGAGTGGCTGTGTTAGTTGATGCGCTGTCGAAGTCGCGGGCGCTATCAGTTAGACCGAGTCTGGGCTCAGTTTGATAGGTTGTTGAATTGAAATCGGACACTTTCTGATTTCCAGTTGGGCCGAAACCTCGCTCGCCGCGAAGTACCCTTTTTATCTCATCCAGACTTTCTGTTTCAGTTGCCGGCAGTTGCAATTCATCGAGGTGTTCTGTCTCTAGATCAAATAATCGCGGTCGCGGGTCCACTTTGGACTGGTCAAATTCAGAATTTTGGTCTGCTGATGTACCGGCAGTTGATTGATTCTGTAACGACCGGGCTTGTGTCGGGTTTGGAATCTGTTCTACCAGGTTCCATGCTGCGTTGAATACCGTATCGCACTCACCGCATTGAACAAGACCTGCCCCAGCAGCCAGGGTATCCGCCGTTACTGATAGGATGCCCTTGCAACCGTTACAGCGAGTTTCAAGCAAAGTCTGTTCGTTATACGTCATGTTTGATGGGCCTACATGTTGTGTGCGTACCGATAAGCAAAATCCATTCGTCTGCCGGCACGGTATCAAAAGTATAGCCCGGACCGAATGCGGCACATACAGTTTCAGCCTGAGCGCCCAGAACTCCGCTGAGTAACACCATCCCATCGGCTGCGAGCAGTGAATTCAGCCGTGGTGCCAGTTCGATCAGCGTGTGAGCCAGTATGTTGGCGATGACGATGTCAAAGATCATCGGGCTCACAATTTGTTCGGGTGTCTCGACCGTCAGTTGGTCGCCGACCTCGTTGTTCAGGCCATTCTGCAGAGTGGTGCTCAAGGCCTTAGGGTCGATGTCTGTGGCTGTTGCTCGCAAAGCACCCAACTTCAATGCCGCTATTGCCAGTATTCCCGATCCGCAGCCCCAATCAAGTACCGTATGCTCGCTGAGGTCAATTTTTTGTAATTGCCTGAGGCAAAGCGCAGTGGTGGGATGTGTACCAGTCCCAAAAGCCAGACCTGGGTCAATTATGATATTGACAGCGGTAGGGACCGGCGGTTGACACCAGCTTGGACAGATCCATAGATCACCTTCGACATTGACTGGTTTGAATTGATCTCGGCTAACCCGTTCCCAGTTACGGTCCGCTAAGATTTGACAATTGATCCCGGTGTGTCCGCCACTGGCGTCATGAAGGTAATTACAGATAGTCTTTTGGTCGACGTCTGGCGGGAAAAGACCGCTGACATTTTCTGTTGACCAGCCCTGAAAATCGGATAATGCAGTGTCGAAACGCGCGCTGCCCCCGGCATGCTGCCGTGACACTGCCACAGCACCAAGGCCGTCCATTGCTTCAGTGATCCGCTGAACGGCGGGTTGTTCAACGGTAATGCTGATTTGCAGCCAATAATCCACAGGAGACAGAATGCCAACGGAGCCTGTTATGCGACCGCCCAGGTCAGCTTCGCCGATTCCTTTCGATGTAGTGGATATCCATAGGTTGCCGTACAAAGGCCGAATCAGTTACCAGGCGTTGTTGAAGTGGAATATTGGTCTTAATGCCGTCGATCACCATCTCCTCAAGAGCGCCGCTCATTCTGTTTAATGCCTGTGTACGGTTCTCGCCGTGGGTAATGACTTTGGCGATCATGGAATCATAGTAAGGTGGTACGGTGTAGTTGTTATAAATATGAGAGTCCACCCGGATACCAGGTCCGCCCGGTTGGTGGTACTGAGTGATTGTGCCTGGTGATGGCAGAAACGTGTCCGGGTCTTCCGCGTTGATGCGGCACTCAACAGCGTGCCCCCTGAAAATGATGTCCGCCTGAGTATGTTCAAGTGGCTGACTTGCCGCCACCAGCATCTGTTCTCTGACAATATCAATCCCGGTAATCGCTTCGGTTACTGGATGTTCGACCTGGATACGTGTATTCATCTCAATGAAAAAGAACTCACCATTGTCATAAAGAAATTCGAGGGTACCGACACCTCGATAGTTCAGGACGTGGCAGGCGTCTATACAGCATTGAGTCATCTTTGCCCGCAACTTTGGATCAATGCCTGGGGCAGGTGCTTCTTCTATGATCTTTTGGTGTCTACGCTGCATTGAGCAATCCCGATCTCCAAGATGGATCACATGTCCGTGCGTGTCTGCAAGTACCTGGAACTCAATA